>Ga0210387_10004674_pt1 | contig 10481 bp, 10 predicted proteins | sample IncBWC7OmetaG_FD_160108 | JGI IMG/M metagenome (GOLD analysis project Ga0210387, IMG submission 160108) | Forest soil microbial communities from Barre Woods Harvard Forest LTER site, Petersham, Massachusetts, United States - Inc-BW-C-7-O ...
TCCAAAGACAGATTGAAAAGTCATCTGCCACAAACCAGCGACCGCGACGAGTCATGTGCTGCACGCCCAAAAGCTCCCGGGCTTTCGAACTGGTTTTCTCCGCTTCCTCAACACGGTTGCGTAGATAAATCTCGACTCTATCCAGATGATCATTGACCTCAGAGCGAAATCGGTCAACACGTCTGGCCGACTCGTCTAGGGACAACTCCATTCAAACAGTGCCTGCTACCCGTGTTGGTGAAAATAAAGAGGGGAACGCCCCCAAAAATAATCGAAAGCAATTATTTCAATGCGGCTTATCTGTGCTTCGACGCTACTGTCCTTCCAAGTCATAAAAGCCACCCCTATCTTTCCGAATCGTGATTTGGGACGCGCTAACTTCTCGCAGTTGGCGAGAGCATGCCGTAGGTCCAATGAAAACCGGTTAGCTTAGCCACAGGCGAACGGCGGTTGGCACAACAAACACATCAAGTGATGACAAGGAGCTCCGAAGTCTGGGTGCATCGAGATCATACTGTCGGTCCGTAAGCAGGGCGGCTTCAGCTGCGCCCAGGGACTCAATAATGTTGATTGCAAGATCTTGCAGCCTCACACGGTTTACTGAAACCTGCATAAATGGTTCTTCATAATGTGCAGCCTCCTGGGAGTTTTACTCGCCTTATCGAGAGAACCTCCCAACATAACGCTTGCCACAGCACCGACGACCTCCACAATGGTGGGCAATCACTAAAAGGCCATGAGGCAACTTTGCAGAATCTATGCCATCGGAATGGTTGAGGAACAGATCCTAGATGACGACTCCGATGACAGATGCAGGGACTCTGCATTGGAACAAGCGCCGGCTCTCCTCAGGCTACTGATTCAAGTCATACTTGATAGGACTCGACGCCATAATAATTTTTAAACGACTCTTGTATATACGTTCTGTCGCATGGCCAGGTTGATCATTAGTAGAACGAGTACTACTACTAGGACTAAGTAGGACTACTGTACGGAGGTTATTGGAGAACTTACATAAGCTTTGGGCGCTATGCATGTGGCTGTGCCCTGCCGCATTGTCACAATTGGCCCGGGTGTTGATCCAGACTGCAACAATGTTTAACGCACCTCGGCCTGCTCAGCGATACGTAGCGACTTCAGCCAGCAGCTTTGGGGGAAGCTTCGTTAATGAAAATCCACTTACCGCCTCCGGATACGACGGTCTCGATCCGTGGAGCGCTGCACCCAGCCCTTCACCAACGCCGATCCCCGCTGCGGCTTCAGTATTTGGTGCTGTAATTGGTGCGTTCACCCACCAAGGATATCGCAGGTTTAGTCTAACGAATTCTCTCCAGCCGATGCCACAGTGCCTGCCATATTCAACAAAGCTTTTGCTGCGGTAGACCCAAGCAATACTGGGGAGACATCTGTGAATTCTCTATCACGCGTTCTAGCTACCTCTTCTCTTCCAGCTGCAACAATTGACAGGGTGAGGAAGATTGGATGCAGTGGCGTTGTTTCTGGTGCTAACCTGTCATTCTAGATCGTCAACCTCGTCAGTTCTCGTCCGCGCGTTTCCAAGCTCGAGTTCTTTGTGGCTTTGGCTCTTGTTGCATTGGCTCAGTCCGGCAAAGGTATATCTGATACTACTACTGTTCTGCTTATTTCACTCATCGCCGGATTGAAGATGTAAGTATCGAGCAAGTCGCCGCCTTGTCGTCGCAGAATACTCTACCAGAACCTAGCCTGGATCTTGATGCCTTGCAGCCTTCAACTTCTACCTTCACACCGCCTGTCGCGAACTACAAACAGAACAAACCGCCCATTCGCTCCCCTGCGCCCGTTTATTCGTCGGACGATCCATGGAATACCAATCCACGTTTTGGCGGTGGGCCTGTTAACAATGCAGATTTTGGTGGCGCGCAGGGCAGCTTAACAAATGGTGCTCCTTCGAGTCTTTCAGGTACCGGCTTGCCGAAAGACTGGTGGAAGAAGCAGGAGACCGTGAATGTTAGCATCCTTGGCCAGCAAGGATTCATTTTGAATCGGTATATGGTGTATCAAGTGTCGACCGATGTAAGTTTTTTCCTGTATTGAGATGCCCATGGGCCACTGACTCGTCGAAGAGGGGAGCGCCAGTCCCTCGGCGATACTCTGAATTCGTATTCCTGTGGGAATGCTTAACTCGACGTTATCCATTTCGCTTATTCCCTGCTTTACCCCCAAAACGAATAGGACGTGGGTTGTACTTGCTCGTATGTAAAATTATATACTAACCCATGCAATGTAGCGGATGAGTATTTCTTGGAACAGAGAAGGTAGTGGTTATTGGGGTGATTAACTCTACTTATTGGCTAACATTAAACCACAGGAGAGGACTAGCCAGATCCCTTAACTTCTTAGTGTATGTACAGTCTCTCATCGATCTTCACCAAGTCATAGACAAACCCCTTCCTACAGCAATCATCCCGTCATCAAGGAAGATGGCTTGCTGGCAGTCTTTCTCACTGAACCATCTTTCGAAACTTGGCGAAAACATTCCTCCATTTCATTGGAAGAAGAGTCTGCCAGTAAGCGTGTCGACAGGATCGAGGAAATGACTATTCCTAGTGACTTGGAAGAAAAATTAGCGTAGGTGCATCCATCCAATTATTCCCATTAGTTTTCAATCTGTGCTGTTTTCGATGGTTGACAATAACAACTCGATCATAGGATCGTCCGGCGTAAAGTGAACCCTTTGATCGAACAGTGGCAGAGGATATGTATCTTAGCGGAGCGCATCATAAAGAGGCGAGAAGCAGCAGCGGTACGGATTCCTCCAGCCCTCCGACTCGCCTACCTACCGACTCACATCGTATTACCCTTCTTCTCCCCTTCATCTCTCTTGACACTTCCACCTCTTTTGACACCCTCTTCTTCTAACATCTCCGGCTCGTCAATCGTGGATTCTGGATTCGGCAATGTACTTGAATTCAATTCGCATTCATTTCACGATCAGGGTGATTTGTCGAGGTTGACAAATACTCTGCGGGCGGTGGTTGAGGTGAATGAGCCTTGTTGGCGAGGGGAAGACTGTGAGCTGTCGAATGGTGTGCGCTTGGGCCTTGAACATGTCGCAGCGCATACCCAACGACATTCTGAAATGTCTGAGCTGCGGGTGAGTGCTTTGATCGTATCTCTGCATCGACATGATTGAACGTGGAATGCAGACGCGCACTCTATTTGACACGACCCTCGAGACCCTTAAGGTACGCGCTCACTCATTGTTATGAAAGATATCCTCTGACATGGGTTGATACGTTTAGGGCCAACGAGATCTATACATTGCGATGCGTGACCTGTTTATCCGTCACGACCGTCTCTCAATCGACCAGGTCGAACGTCTGAAAAAACGAGTCGAGACAAACTCACTGAAACTGGAGGGCATTAAGGCAGCACAGAAAGAAGGTTGGCAGGAAGAGGTGGACCGATTCATAGGTCTTATTGAGAAGGATCAGGCGACTATTGCTGCTCAGCTCAACAGGCGTGTGTTCATTCGTGCGTGGTGAGTTGAAGGCGAGATTTGGCTTTCGGACCGCTGATCGTTTGATTGTTTGTCATTTACAGCATGTGGCATGAGCTGCGGGTTGTGCTGCACAATCGGGAGAATGCCCTGTTGACGCAAACGGTGCAGACGTTTGCCCGCGAGGAGCAGGATTTTGTGGAGAGTGTGGTGAATAATTGGGTATCGCTTGGGGAAGCCGTCGAGGGGATGCCTTTTGAATGAATGGCCTTCTGAATATGCATGCACCCCCACCTTCATATGCAATGGCTTGTATATCGATCAACGACCTTTCACGACTTGCACTTCTGGTTAGAAACTGTTTAGATGAGTTTATTTCAAGCACGTGATCGCGTGGTCAACTTGAATCTCAGTCTTCGGTTTCTGAGTTGAACCACGATGCGGGCCTCTCCACAATTTGCCCGCTGCGCCGCCAGAATCTTCAGTGCGATTGGCGCATCGCTCTCACTCCCCGCATAGCCTAGTATTTTTGTCTTCCTCACCAATTTATCCGCACCCCGCCGGGCCCGCCCCGTTCAATATTGCATGTAAGTGCCCTTCTCCATTTCGCTCTTTCACAATATGTTGTCATCCTCCCACTGGTAGGTTCCTTCCTACTCGCCTCTTAGAGCCCCTCTATAGTCATGTAACCCGACCATCTCCCGCCCGCATTTTCCAAATCCTACTGTAACAGCCCTCATAAAAATAGCGTCCCCTGCCTTCACTTGTTACCCCACGGTGCCTTGCCCAAATATCTTAACCAGACCAGGTTACAGTTCTTGTGAAACATTTGTAGCAAAACCTGACCAAGAAAATAGAAAAACGAGGATACTTTAAGACACTACGGCTCTTTGACGGCATCCAAAAGAACCTTCTCAATCTGTTTGTCCAGCCTTGTCATCTCCCAGTCAGTGACAGAGCCGATTTTAGGCAGGAAGGATATGCTGTGATAAGCATTAGCAGGAATATTAGAAGAGAAAAATTGCGTGCTGTGACCTGTCGTCGAGAGAAGACAATCCATGACATCCAGCTTCCTCCCATGACCCCAAAGATTCCCCTTTGGAGTTGGCCAAGATAATTTGGGCTTCGCGAGCTTTAAGCAGGGCTTTGCGCCAATTATCTAGTGAGGGTCGTGTTTGCTAAATATCATTAGCGTAACTCGTGACTATGGACTATGGACTTCAACTTATCCGCGGTGTCCTTTCCTACCTGTGTTGAACTGTGCTCGGAGACCTACAATATAATTAGGGCTCCAAATGGATGAAGTCAGAAAACCATCATGAACATACGTTGCCGGTCGCCTCTTGCAACCTAGATTGAGCTTCGACTGCTGCCAGAGTTCCAATATACCCCTCAAGTAGAACGGAGAACAACAGTTCTGTGACTACCGGAAATGGTGGAAGTCGTTAACCCCACATTGAAAAACACGAACAGCCACACCTTTCCTCATTCCCGCCAGAAATTCAGACCGTGATTCCTCGGAGACGAAGATAGCTTCTGTGCGAGTAAATTGAGAACCATCGTAGCGGAAGAAGTAGAACATTCGTAAATCGGTTAAGACAGCGTAAACGGATGGTTGGGGTTTAAACTTTTTGTCGCTGTTCAACTTGTACGCCGCTGCTCTCTTCAACTTGTACGCTCTTATTAAAAAGGCGTTAGACTCACAAGCCAGCTCCAGCAGTACCCGAGCTACGTGGTCTCTCTCGGTTTTGAACTCGAGCTTCAGCTCAATGACCAGCAGGATAATTCCTTCTATCATGTAAACTTTGTGCGCTACTTCACATCCAGAAGTTTCCGGCGTTTCGGGCATGGAAGACTCGGGGTGGCCAACAAGGTGACCTTTGAACAGCGCACATGCAGGAACGTGCCACTGAACGAAAACAATGAATTATTCACTTCTATGGATATGGCAGGCACGTACTGCATCCATGAGCCGTACTCGCGCAGCCCCTCTATCATGAGCACCCCTCTCTTGATAAACATCTAGCCATTTGGCGGAGGCCTTCATAACTTCCCTGTGGAATGATGGCGGAAGTGAAACAACAGGGAAAGAGAAAGTCTTGAGTTGATGAAGGCCCTTGGAAGGATCCAAGTCAAAGGCCGATGCAATATCATTCCAACAGGTGCTGGATAATGCGGGAACTCCTGCATTATGCCTTTTGAGGTCTGTTAACGTCAAAACAGCACGTCTAGGATACTAGCAATCTCCATCAGGTCCTGGGTAGGCATGTGGAATAGGGGAATGGGTACTAATATTAATGTAGAGTGACTCCTATTGGGTTTACCTGTTTAAGTTGTTTTGACTGATTTGTACACTAACAATTAATTTCACTTCGGCCAACGCCGGCCCGGGGCGCTGGTTCGTGACATCCCGATCAATCACTGTGACCACCGGGCAGCAACACAAGTAGCCTGCTATACTCCAGCGAGGAGGCGAACCACGACGTAATCTGACAAGCTGCAAGATTCCTTTGGTATGCTGATGTGACCACGCCAGAAATTCTACTATCAACTTGAATTACATTGTGATTGTCCGACGGCGTAGTGAAGATTCGGATATATTCTAAAATATCGTACTGAAAGATGTAGCAACTACTTATACGATTTCAATGACAGCAAAGGAAGCCCTTGCACTGGAGAAGGCAGTCCCGAGTGTGTAGTTGGCCGAAGCCATGTGGTTTTGGGAAATGAGAATCAGTTTGTGTCGTCGGAAGTACTCTTTGGTGGAAGGAAGCCCTGCAACGATGCTAGACCGTGTGCGAACTCGTGGATGACATTGGATCGATGATGGCAGTGATATTGGGTAATAGGGGGCATTTTGTAAAGGATCAATATGATATACCACTGAGTCACAACCACGTTTTGTGTGAATATAAGCGTTTGTGAGAATGGGGATCTGCCACGGGGGTGCTGATCTTTGAAAGTATAGGCGGAGGAGACTCCGGTATGACATATAATCGCCTTTGCGGGAATTTTCGTATTCTGAGTGGATTGTAAGCCCACTGGTGACGGAGAGGTCTAATTTGTGGATGCGATCCAGTGTGGGATACGCGCAACATTTGCCCGTTCGCTTCGCATGACGGAAGGGGGGTGGGACCCGGAGATAAGCATGATGGAGGTGAAGATTGGCAATGAGTGGCTGATATCCGTGATGTGCTGTCCACAGTCACGTGAAGGGGGTGACTAGACGGAAAACCAAGACCGAGGCCAATGGGCACTTTGGTAGGCCTTGGTTCACAGCTATAAAAGGGAATCGCCGCGAAACCGGCTGTGGGACACTTTGGTCTTGCAACGGAAGAAGAATCTGAGAAGGAAGTATTCGGGCCGAATTTCATCACCGATGGGCAAAATGCTTGCAAGTTGAAAGGTGACGGAAGCGCCTCTACCGGGGGCATTAGTTCCGGGCATGGCGGACGTGTTTTGTATGGAGTTTGAGATGAGAGGCCAAGATCCCCGAGGCCGATCGTAGAATGCCCTGCACTTTTACTAGGAGAAAATTTTAAGGGGAGAGTATTCGAGGCCTGCATAGACTTCCAGAGGGGTGGGTGGGGTGGTTGCAAGTTAACGGGCGACGGAAGCGCCTCTATTGGGGACATCAGTTCCGTAAGTATAGTTGGCTGGAGACGCATTTTTTGTGGTGAGAAGGATGTGATATCGCATGCCTCGAAAATTTGGAGAGGAGAGGGGGGAATGATTGGAGTGGGCAATTCTTTTATAGCAATAGGGTGTAGATGGAGCTTCGGCGCTTCCTCTATGCCATGCCAAGTTTTGGGAGAGCGTTCGAGTAAACGGCGACACAACGGAGGGGTGGTCTTTCGTGACAAAGCATTTCTGGTTGACATACAGCCTGTGATAGCGCTCACTTGTGCCGAGAGCGGATGATCGGATGGGAAGTCCAGGTCCAGACCGAGTCCAATGACATTGTTGACGACCTGTGTTTGACCTCGAGTTGGATTTGTGACGGGGTGGATGGGGGTAGAGGTGTCACATATGAACGTCGCCACAGTTGTTGTGACCGACGGGCCATCCGATGGTGAAAGGGAGGGGGTCGTCAGCCGTAGAGCTTGAGGACGGTGATAAACAGTAGAATCTATTCTCCTCCTGTTTGGAAGTTTTTGGCGATTCCTAAACAGTTTGTTCCGCTGGCCTTCACACTCCGATTCGTAACCCATATCCTCCTCTAAGAACGCCAACGAGAGTTTGTCCAGCTTAGCGGTAGACTGGAGTGGAGTGTTGTCGAAGTCGAAATAGGAGACAGGCTTGTTGGACAACCCGAGAAATAAGTGCTGGAGGCCCATATCAGAACCCAGCTCTTGCGTTGGGGGTGAATGTGAAGGTGTGCAGTCCGTTTGTGAGCCGGAGGAGTGTAAATCACGGTCGAACAAGGAGTAGGATGACGAAGAGGATGACGAGCTCGAGTGTGCAAGCGACTTGAGCATGGACTTTCCAGGATAAGAACTTGAAGAAACATGATTGAAAGAAGTTTGCATGACTCAAGCCAGCTCAAGTATGGGAGGTTTATAGAAGGATTGACACGGTCGACGTGTAAGGAGGAAAAACCACTTCCTTTACATAAGTTCCTTATCAGGATATTTCGAAAGGGGCTGCCGCTGGGCGGGAATTTCTAAATTTGGTCATGTCCTTTCGTGACTACTCAATTACAGCAAGACAATTTAATTTTAATAGATGCTTGAGGGAAACATTACTGGAAGACTTTAGCTCTGTTTGACTATTGATGGCCCCCAATCATTCCGGTGCACCAAGTAAAAGACATCTAGAAGTAAAGATGAGAGAAATACAATCATGCAATCAATATTCAAATTGATCTTAGAATTCCACCGAATAGTATTATTGTGAGTGAACAAATATGTCTTCCTCACATTCCATTTCTTCTTCATCAGTCCCAGCTTCCTGGTACTGGTTGTTGATGTCAGATAAGAATAATGGTTGCTACAATATTAATGGTGTCATCCTTTACCTGTTGATACTCAGCACTGTTCAACCCAACAAACCATCAGCACAGATGTCCAAGGTGAACTTGATGGAGATATTTACATAAGGTCTCGAGTGTTATTCTCAGCTTCAGAGAATTCCATGATATCCATGCCCTCTCCAGTGTACCTGGCAAAGACCAAAGTATAAGGAGATAACAGAATTTTAAAAAAGAAAAAAAGATCAACCAGTGCAAAAAGGCGCTTCGTTTGTACATGGCAGAAAACTGAGAATGCATGTCAATTCAGACTGTTTAGTGAGAAAAAGGAAAATCAAACCCCATGGAGAGTTCGTTTGAAGACAGCTTGGATGGCCGTGGAGTTAGTCAAGGCTGTCGCTGACTATCGAAGATGTCAAAACTTTATTGGTGCACCAAGGAAACCAATGAACATGCACCTGCGATTGACCAACAGGAGGAACCGAACACAGAGAAACTGACACATTATCTGGAATCCATCTAACCATGCTTATGAGACCATCAAGGAGAATATCAAGAGACAGGAATACTCACTCAACGAAAGCCTGCGAGTTTCTCTGCTGGAGATCGCGGACAGCTACCTGTTGTATATGGACTTGGTGTTAGATAACAATAGTAATACCCTTGGCGAGTCAAGTTTGAACACACCTCTGCCTAGTTCACAATGTTATCGAAGAGTTCACAGGAATGACTAAGGAAGGCTTACCTCACCGGAGGAGATATTCCCTCTGAAGATTGTGGCCGCAGTAAGGTAGCGGCTGAAGTGAAGGTAACAATGAATTTCTGTGCGTTCACTGCACTAAAAAGTGGATGTACCCAAATCGAGGATCACAAGCAACCAGAATATTTTTCCGGTCGAATAGCCTATGTTATTTGGTATCATAAGCTCTGCAAGGTAAGGGTCATGCAACATACGCTTGTGTCAGCTCAGGGATTGATGTTCCCTGGAATGACTGTGATTTAGGGTCGTAAAATGGTGCATAACTAGGCATTAAGAAATGAAGCTGACGAAGGATACTTGTTTGTCAGTGAAAGAGGCAACAAACATGAGAGGACTTGCGCGGGGGAATGGTATGAGATTCATGCCAAGCTTCCGAAGGTCTCTAGAGCAGAACTAAGAAAGGAGCGAAGGAAATGAAACTTGGTCGCTACGAACCCGTTAAGTTGACCTGGGAATCGTAGGCTCGTACTGACACCGCACATTACGCTTGCAATCAACTGTTAGACAAATATGATAAGGAAACAGGCTGACGGCAGGTGAAAGTGACACACACCCCGTTCAGATCCTCGAAAGTAGGCTTTTTAGTTTTTAAAGTGCGCACGCTGATGTCGTACCTGGCGACAATTGGTCCGTTAGTCAATATAACCGGGGTATCAAGGCACAACTACACACAGTGCTTCGTTATCTATGCAGATCGTGAGGTCGCCATTATCGACAAGTTGATGAAGGGAGAGTATTGCATTATATGGCTGGATTTCTGTTAGACGGTTGGGTTTAGTACCCTTTGTGGGACACTTGCCTCGACGATGGTTTCTGACACCTGGAGAAAATCTTAGCAATGACGCAATGATGCGTGAAACAAAAGATGCACTTTTGGCGAGGCTAGAACGGAGAATGTGGCAAGCATTCTATCGGGAAATTCCTGGTTATCGTCTGCATCAGTAGTTAATAGACCATGAGAGACAACAGGGGCGGACTTCGCGTAACTTCGACAACAGAAGACTACCTAATCCTGCTCCTGTTCCACCCCCGAGAGAATGCATGATCTGAAATCCCTGGAGAGCGTCACATGGCTCCGCTTGTTTTCTGATGACGTCCTACAAGGCAAATAAGCGTCATATATAGAGCAAGAGGAAAAGGCACACACCAGGATAGGGTCGATCAGTTCAGCTCCTGAGAACATGTTAAAAGTCGAGCATCCGCAGAGGCATGAGGGTAGCATACCCTCTGTGTAAACTAGTAAGCAGAGATTAATTTCATGACAAAACCTT
>Ga0210387_10004675_pt1 | contig 10480 bp, 9 predicted proteins | sample IncBWC7OmetaG_FD_160108 | JGI IMG/M metagenome (GOLD analysis project Ga0210387, IMG submission 160108) | Forest soil microbial communities from Barre Woods Harvard Forest LTER site, Petersham, Massachusetts, United States - Inc-BW-C-7-O ...
TCGCCAAGGTCGCTGAGCAGCGGAACCAGGGGTTGGCGGGCAGCGTGCCGTTCGAAAACGAGCAGCGCGCTCGTCGACGGGACGGTCTGTATCGTTGGTTCCTCATCCGCTACAACCCGCTCCGCGACGAGCACGGACAGATCATCCGTTGGTATGCGACGGGCACGGATATCGATGATCGGAAGCGCGCCGAGGAGCGCACGCAGGGCGAAAACCTCGCGCTCCGTGAAGACGCGGACCGGACCTCGATGTTCGAAGAGATCATCGGGTCGTCGGCGCCGCTCAGGCGCGTGCTCTCGCAAATCGCGAAGGTCGCGCCGACCGATTCTACCGTGCTCATCACGGGTGAGACCGGAACCGGCAAGGAGTTGGTCGCTCGCGCCATACACAAGCGGTCGAAGCGTGCTGGGCGGGCGTTCATTCGAGTGAATTGCGCGGCGATTCCGCCATCGCTGATCGCCTCCGAGCTGTTCGGCCACGAGAAGGGTGCGTTCACTGGCGCGCTGCAGCGGCGGCTCGGGCGATTCGAAGCAGCGGACGGTGGCACGATCTTCCTCGACGAGGTCGGTGATCTGCCGGCCGAGGCGCAGATCGCGCTGCTCCGCGTGCTGCAGGAACGCGAGGTGGAGCGCGTGGGGAGTAACCATCCGATCTCCGTCGATGTGCGTGTGATCGCCGCAACGAATCGAGACCTCGAAGCCATCGCGACCCACGGCACGTTTCGTCAGGATCTCTATTACCGGCTCAACGTCTTTCCCATCCAGGTCCCACCGCTCCGCGACCGGGTTGAGGACATTCCCGTACTCGTGGCATACCTCGTCGAGCGCTACGCCGCGAAACTGGGCAAGCGGATCCGCCGCATTGAGAAGGCGACAATGGAACGCCTGCGGGTGTACGACTGGCCGGGGAACGTTCGCGAGCTGCAGAACGTGATCGAGCGGGCTGTAGTGCTCTGTGAAGACGAGACCTTCTCGGTCGACGCGGCGTGGTTCGCGACAAAGCGCGAACGTCAGACCGTGTCGGCGACTCCGCTCGCTACGACGCTCGTCGAGCGTGAGAAGTCGATCATCGAAGCCGCATTGGCTGACTCGCACGGGCGCGTCTCGGGACCATCGGGCGCCGCGGCCAAGCTCGGTATTCCTCGACAGACGCTGGACTCGAAGATCCGGTCTCTCGAGATCGACAAAAACCGGTTCCGCCCGCACTGACGAACGCTCGGCAATTTCTGAGAGTTCGTCAGATGCCGCCAACTCAAAGGCGCGGCCAGCGAACGACTTAGCGCGGGCCTGTCGTTTGCCTGTACCTGGGCGATGCTCAGGATCGAGACGACGCGCGATGACGCGAGCACGGTGCTCCGCCTCATCGGCCGCATCGAGTCACAGGATGTGGCTGGCATCGAAGCCAACATTCCGGCGGACCGCCGGCGCGTCACGCTCGATATCGAAGAAGTGACACTCGTGGATATGGATGCGGTTCACTTCCTGCTGGAGTGTGAGTCGCAAGGAATAGCAGTGCTCCATTGCTCGCCGTACATCCGAGCCTGGATGAATGCCCTTCCCACCAAGGAGTAACGTTATGAGCGAGGTTAGTATCGTATTCGCGCACGGCCTGTGGGCCGACGGCTCGTGCTACAGTAAAGTGATCCCGACGCTCCAAGCCGAAGGACACGAATGCGTGGCTGCCCAGAATCCGCTCGACACGGTGAAGGGCGATGTCGCGACGGTGCGACGCGCGCTAGGCCGGGTCAGCAGTCCAGCGATCCTCGTTGGCCATTCGTACGGCGGGACCGTGATTACCGCCGCGGGAATGGACGATCGTGTCGTGGGCCTGGTCTACATCTGCGCATTGGCGCCGGACGCAGGCGAGACATCGCAGAATCTGATCGACCGGTACCCCACCACACCGGTATTCTCGCACATCGAAGTCGCCGAGGGTCGCATCTGGTTGAAACCCGACGGCATCGGGGATTTCGCGGGAGATCTGCCCGAGGCGGAGCAGAAGGTTGTTTGGGCAGCGCAGGGCGTGCCGGATGTCGATCTATTCAACCAGAAGGTCGAGGCGGCCGCTTGGAGAACGAAGCCGAGCTGGTACATCGTGGGCAAGAACGACCGCACGGTTCAACCGGAGCTGGAACGCTTCCTGGCGAAGCGCATGGGTGCGACCACGACTGAGGCCAACAGCAGTCACGTCGCTATGCTCGCGCAACCGAAGCTCGTGATCGACGTGATCCGAGCGGCGGCGACTGCTGCACACGGAGCGATGGTCGGCTAATAGATGTAAGCCGCCTGCAGCTCGGTGAGCTCTGCTCCCAGCTTCGATAGCTGCAGGCGGGCCACGGCGATGCGGGGCAGTCACGGATGAGCTGACGCGACACATTCGGGATGCGTTGAGCCGACGATTCGATCAGACTCGGCATGGATAGTGCCTCCTTTATACAGCGAAGCAGACGTGTCAGAGGAGGCACAGCATGCGTATTGGCCCTTGGATTCGTTCGGCGTTGCTCATGACGGTGCTGGTGGCGCCACCGATGGTGGCAACGGCACAAGTGAATGTCTCGATTACTGTCGGCCCACCAGCGCTGCCGGAGTACGAGCAGCCGGCAATGCCCGACGTTGGGTATTTGTGGGCGCCCGGGTATTGGGCGTACGGCGACGATGGGTACTACTGGGTGCCCGGCACTTGGGTGCTCGTGCCAGAGCAAGGGTTGCTCTGGACTCCCGGATACTGGGAAGCGGACGGCAGTAACTACGCGTGGCACGATGGGTATTGGGCATCGCGCGTCGGATACTACGGTGGCATCAACTATGGCTATGGCTACGGTGGTAACGGGTATGAGGGTGGGTATTGGCAAAACGACCACCTGTATTACAACCGTTCGGTGAACAATATCAGTACGACGACGAATGTCACCAACGTCTACAACAAGACCGTCATCGTCAATAACAACACGACTGTGAGTTACAACGGCGGTTCCGGTGGTACGACGGCCCGTCCGACCGCCGACGAATTGGTGGTGGCTCGTGCGCAACACACTGCGCCGACGGCTGAGCAGACGCAGCATCGGCAGGCGGCCAGCACGAATCGCGCGCAACTCGCGTCGGTCAATCAGGGCAAGCCCGCCGTCGTGGCAACGCCCAAGCCCGGTGTGTTTACCGGTAAGGGCGTCGTGACGACCAGTCGCGTGGCGGCTCCATATCATGCGGTGTCGACCGGTGACGTCGTAACTAAGCCCGCGACGCCAGCGCCTGCGAAGAACGCGACGCCAGCGCCCGCTAAGCCCGCGAATGCGCCACCAGCTAAGCCGGTGCCACAGCCAGAGGCCAAGCCAGAGAGCAAGCCTGCGCCAGAGAGCAAACCGGCGCCGAGCGAACCTCAGGCCAAGCCGGAGAACAAACCGGCGCCGGGTCAACCGCAGGCGAAACCGGAGAGCAAACCAGCGCCGGAGACCAAACCTGCACCAGAGGCCAAGCCTGCGCCGGAGACCAAACCTGCGCCAGAGGCCAAGCCTGCGCCGGAGAATAAACCGAAGCCGGAGAGTAAACCGGAGGATAAGCCGAAGCCGGAGGATAAGCCGAAGCCGGAGGATAAGCCGAAGCCGGATAGTCCGCCCAGCCGCTAGCGAACATTTTAGCGACAGCGCGAAGCGGGGCGACGAACAGTCGTCCCGCTTTTTGCGTTATAGTTACTGCACGTGCGACACGCACTCCGCCGTTTACGGAGCAGTCCCGCATTCACGATCGCCGCCACCCTGACGTTGGCGATCGCCATCGGCGCGACGACGTCCGTGTTCAGCGTCGTCGACGGCGTGCTCCTCAAAGGGTTCCCGTATCGCGATCCGGACCGCGTACGCATACTCTGGGAGAGTAATCCAGCGCGACACATGCCACGGGCGAACGTCGCGACCGCGAACTTTTTCGACTGGCAGTCCGAGAGCCACAGCTTCTCGTCGATCGCCGTCGCGTGCTGTGGCACCGCGCTGCGATTGACGGTCGCCGGCGACGAAGGCGCTGAACGCGTCACCGGACTCGCCGTCACGCCGAACTACTTCGATGTCCTCGGCGTCACCCCGATCCTGGGCCGGACGCTGGCGGCGGACACGAGCGGCCCGCGCGAGGTCGTGATCAGTTACGGCTACTGGCAGCGGCGCTTCGGAGCCGCGCCGTCCGTCCTCGGCATCCAGCTCATCGTCGACAACCCCAACGACGCGCGACCCACGCGCCAACACGCCTACACGATCGTCGGCGTGATGCCACGCGGCCTTCCGGGCCCGGTCGAGATGTGGACCGGAATTTTCTTCGAGCCCGTTGAACAGAGCAATCGCGATATCCGCTATCTCGACGCCTACGGCCGCCTCGCACCCGGTGTCACGCCGGAGCGCGGCGACCGTGAGTTGGAGATGATCGCCGGACGATTGGCATCTTCGTACCCGAAGACGAACGAGCATTGGTCGGTCGCCACAGCCCCTCTCATCGATCAGCTGGTCGGATCGGTCAGACCCATGCTCCTCACCCTGCTGGCCGCGGCCGGCTGTGTTCTTCTGATCGGCGCCGCCAACCTCGCCAACCTCTTCCTCGTCCGATGCGTCGCCCGCGAGCGGGAGATGGCCTTGCGCACCGCGCTCGGCGCAACGCGCGGGCGACTCGTGCGCGAGCTGGTGATCGAAGCAGCGACACTCGGCGTGGCCGGCGGCGCGCTCGGCGTTGGCGTGGCCATCGCTGGCGTGCGTGTGCTGCGCGCGTTCGCGCCGTCCGTGCTGCCGCGCGTCGCAGAGATAGGCGTCGACGGTCGCGTGATCGCCTTCTCGGCGCTCACCTCGCTCGCCACGGTGTTCATCTTCGGCGTGCTCCCCGCCTGGCAGGCGTCGCGCGCAGACCTCGCCGGCGTCCTCAAAGAAGGAGGACGCGGCACGGACACGGCCCGGCGTCACCGCCTGCAGGACACACTCGTCGTGGCGCAGGTCGCCATCGCGTTGGTGCTCATGACCGGCGCCGGTCTCCTCGTGGCGAGCTTCGCCCGATTCGAGCGGATGGATCCGGGCTTTCGCCCCGAAGGCGTGCTAACGGCCCAGATCGCGTTTCCCGCCGAGCGGTATCCGACGGCGGGGCAACAGAGTCAGTTTCTCACGAGCTTGCTCGAGCAGTTAGCGGCGGGACCCGGCGTCCTGAGCGCGAGCGTCAGTGATGTGGTGCCCGCGTGGAGCGACAGCTATCGCGCTCCGTTCGCGATCATCGGCGATGCAACGCCCGATCCTGGCCACGCGCCGCAGGCGATCGCGAACTTTGTCAGTCCAAACTACTTCCGCACGATGGGGATCCGGTTGCTGCGCGGGCGTGGCATCGTGGCCACTGACGACAATCGCGCGGCGAAGGTCGCCGTCGTCGACTCGCTCCTGGCGCAGCGGTTCTTCAATGGTCGCGATCCCGTCGGTCAGCGCCTGGCCATCACGCTGGAAGCGCCGGACACGGTGGAGATCGTAGGTATCGTGGCCTCCGTCAAGGAGAATGGACTGGCGGCCGACGTCGAGCCAACGATCTACGGACCCTTCGCGCAGACCCTTGGCGGCAGATTGGTCCAGGCATTTGTGTCGATCCGCACGGCCGGTGATCCCGACGCACATGTTCCCGTTCTGCGACGGACTGTCGCGAGCCTGGATCGTTTGGTGCCGATCTCCGATATCAAGACGATGAGCGAGCGGATGGGCCAGTCGGTCGACACGACGCGTTTCTCGACCGCGCTCGCATCGCTCTTCGCGGTCGTCGCGCTCATACTCGGCGTCGTCGGGATCTACAGCGTGCTCGCCTATATCGTCGCGCAGCGGCAGCGCGAGATCGCCATCCGCCTCGCGCTCGGCGCGCATCGCACGCACGTCCTGCGTCAGGTGGCGTGGCGCGCGCTCGCGTTGACCGGCGTCGGCATCGGACTGGGATCAAGTGCGGCTTGGGTCCTGACACGCGTGCTGGAGGGTCTCTTCCTGGGCGTCAGCCCTCATGACCCCGGCATCTTCGTTGGCGCCGCGGCAGTGTTCGCGGGGGTGGCATTGGCCGCGGCCAGTGTGCCCGCGCTTCGCGCGACTCGCGTGGATCCCGCGCGCGTACTCGGGGCCGCTTAGTTCGCCGGGTAGCCCTTGAGCGGCGCATTGTGCATCACGACGATCAGCCAGCGAGGGTTGACGGCGTCCGTCATCTCCCAATCGATGTCGACGGCCGCGACCGCTGGGGTAATGAGCCGAATGCGCGTGCACGCCGAGCACATTCGTGAAATCCCCATCGGGCACGAAGGTCAGGGCAAACGCGTGGGAATCGTGCGCGTTCCAGGCATCCACGAATGCCGTCGCCGCTTGCCCGATAGCGACCCGATCCGCGCTGGGAGGCGTTTGCTCGTGCATTGGTGTATGATTGGTAATGACTTCGGACGATCGAGGAATGCAGTGGCGGGAGAGCGCTGGCCAGCTGTCGTACCTCTCGATCCGTCTGCTCGACTTCGTTGCCGCGCTGCCGACCGGAACCCTGCCGCCGCGCGGTCGCGTGCCGTGGTCGGCCAATGAGCTCACCGAGTTGGACCGCTTGGCGCACGTGCTGGCGCGCGGAGAGCTGGACGCGGAGCGCGCGACCGCGTCGATGCGAGCGATCGACGACCTGTTTCAGCGACCGTACAACCAGACGGCGCCCGGAGGCGGTGCGGCCGAGGCGGCGCTGCTCGAGGGGTACCTCGGGCACCGGCGCGTCGCTCTGGTGAGCTTGCCGCGACTGCAGCAACTGGGGGATGAGCCGTCAGCTGCGCCGTCGACGCCTCGCTCCACGCATCGGTTGTCCTGGTGGCGCGCGGCGCTACGAGCCTTTGATCGCCGCGACGCGCACTAGCGGTATCCCTCTTGCTTCTCTGGCTGGTCACTCGGAGAAGGGAGAGAGAATGCGAATCACAGGGTTCGTTGGTGTCATACTCATCGTGCTCGGCGTCGTGGTGCTCGCGGCGAATGGAATCAGCTACACGAAAGAGCGTCATAGCACGGACATCGGCCCGGTTCAGGTCTCGACGGTGAAAAAGGGCTTCGTGTCCCCAACTGCTGGCGTCGTTGCGATCGTTGCCGGCATCGTTTTAGTAGTCGCGGGCCGCCGGAGATCGGCCTGAAATAGAGCGGGCCGCGGACGCGTCGATGCCTTTCACGGCCGCCGTGGGTAGACGCCGAAGTCTTGCGGGAGACAGCCCAGCACACCGCGTAATCGCAGCCTACCGTAGGCGACGTCTCGAGAGGGTTTCTCCGCCTGTTGGTGACGTGACTGTCAGCGCGCCATACTCGAACGTGACCGACTCTTGCGGGGCTCCACCGGCCCACGCCGGCGCCGGCGCGATGCTCAGGATCCGGACATTCCGCAGGACAACAGTGTCGCCGGGCGCCGCCGGAGACTGAACCGCTGGCAACAGTCGGGACTGAACGGCGGGAAGCAGTGCGTGCTGGACCGCGGGCACGAGCTGCGCTTGGACCGCCGGCAGCAGTGCGTTGCCGAGGTGAGCCGCTCGGAGTTGCGGGCTGATGCTGTCGACCGGACGGATGACGACGATCGTTCTCGCGCCACCAGCTGCGGCAGACTCGTGTAGTGCAACCTTGCCGATATTGACAGTCATAATCGTTTCCCCGGTCGCGGTCATGAGGCATTACCTGCCGGGCAAAATGCTACATCCCAGTCCTCACCTCGATTGACATTGTATTATAAAGTACTTTATACTGTCTACCATGCGCGTCAAGATGATCCTGCCGGCGCTGACCGAGGCGCACAGTCCGTTCTTTCGCCCGATCAAGTACTCGCTCTTCCCGCCCCTCGGCCTGGCGACGCTCGCCGGGTACTTTCGGGACGACGACGAGGTCTCGCTCCACGACGAACACGTCGAGTCGGTCGACCTCGACGATGCACCCGACCTCGTCGTCATCCAGGTGTACATCACCTCGGCGGCCCGTGCGTACCGGATCGCCGACCACTATCGGCAGCGTGGCGCCTATGTCGCACTGGGCGGCCTCCACGTCACATCGCTCCCCGACGAGGCCGCAGCGCACGCCGATACGATTTTCTTGGGTCCCGGCGAGGACACCTGGCCCGCGTTCCTCTCCGACTTCCGCGCCCGCCGCCCCGCGCCCCTGTACCGCTCAACGATCCGAACGCTCGAACGCCTTCCGCGCATCCGGCGCGACCTGATCCGGCGGCACCTCTATCTCGTCCCCAACTCCATCGTCGTCTCTCGCGGGTGCCCGCATACGTGCGATTTCTGCTACAAGGAGGCGTTCTTCGCCAACGGGCGCGGGTTCTATACTCAAGCCGTCGACGATGCGCTGGCCGAGATCGACCGACTGCCCGGCCGGCATCTCTACTTTCTCGACGATCACCTCTTCGGCGACATGCGGTTCGCATCGGCGCTGTTCGATGGCATGCGGGGAATGCGCCGGGTCTGGCAAGCGGCCGCCACGGTCCAATCCGTGCTTCGTCCAGGTCTGCTCGAGCGCGCCGCGGCCGCTGGCCTCCGCAGCTTATTCGTCGGGTTCGAGACGCTCTCCGCCGCGAATCTCCGCGAGCAAGGCAAACTCCAAAATCTCAACCGCGACTACGATGCGGCCATTCGTAGGCTCCATGAGCACGGCGTCATGGTCAACGGCAGCTTCGTGTTCGGTATGGACGGAGACGACCCTGACGTCTTCGAGCGCACGGTCGACTGGGCGATCAGCCAGGGCATCGAGACGGCGACCTTTCACATCTTGACTCCTTATCCGGGCACCGCGCTCTACGATCGCATGGAGCGCGCGGGTCGCCTGCTGCACCGGAACTGGGATCTCTACGATACGCGGCACACGGTCTTCCGCCCGGCGCGGCTAACACCAGAGGCGCTCGAGGCCGGGTATTGGCGCGCGTATGCGTCCTTCTACCGTTGGAGCGCGATCTTCCGCGGCGCCGCCACCAAGACGGACCTACGCAACCGGCTCCGTCATCTCGCCTACGCCGCGGGCTGGAAGAAGCTCGAGCCGCTCTGGGATCTCGTGATTCGCGCCAAGCGCGTGTCGTACATGCTGCCGATTCTCGAGTCCGTGCTCACCGGGTCACGCTCTCGCGGTCGCGGTCGTGCGCTGATACAGCATGCCGCCGACGTAAAAGGTGACGCCGAGCACGATCAAGCCGATGATGCGCGCGATCGGCGGCGCGCCGCTCAGGTCATAGAGCAGCACCTTCACGGCGGTGGCGCCAAACACGAATAGCGACGATTGACCCAGGTCGCGATCGCGCCGCGCCAGCGACAGCCCCAGGCATCCAAGGGCCAGCAACCCCCAGGCGACCGATTGGAGGAAATGGTCGTGGAGCAGATGCAGTGACGCCACCATTGTCGTCAGATGTCCGACGTACAGCAGCGGTTTCCGGCGCGTGAGTGCATATCCAGCATAGAGGAGCAGCGCGTACACAAATCCCAGCACCGGTGGGCCAGGAGTAAAGAGGATGCGTAGCAGGTTGGCGAGGAACACGAAGCCAGCGGCAGCCCACAACGGCCACATCGTGCTCGAGGCATCGGGCCGTCGAATACTCACCCAGGCCACGAGTGGCGCCACGACCGCGGCAACCCACGGCGCCCATTGTGCGGGCACGCTCTCAATGTAGCCAGCATGGAACAACACGAGCGTCGCATACGCCCACGCGAGGAACTCGCCACCAGGCGACGGTCGTTTCGAAATGATCCGCGTCATGACGACGAGTAGCAGCAGCGCCACGAGGCTCGCGACGGCTATCCACGGCGCCGCTCCGGGTACGTGCTGTTTGAGCACGTAGTACTGCAGGGCATAAAACAGCACGAGCGGCGGCAGATGCAGTGCCGCGACGCTCGTATCCATAGGAGATTTGTGTCGAATCGAAAACGTCATGGCAGCGACGCCAAAGATGACGAATTGGACGGCTTGGAATGACACGACGGCACCCCATGCCACGGCGCCGCCCCGCGCAAAGACATCGAAGCCGATCAGCGCCGCGTACAGCGCGATGAGATAGATCGCGCGCTGGCCGCCATACACGGAAAAGACGCTGAACGTCACGCTCCACGCCGAGTAGTAGATGGCGAGGTCGGTGAAGGAGCCCTGGAATTCGGCGAGCAGGAATGGCGCGGAATACGAGCCGATGACGGCGAACAGTGCGTAGAGATCGCTTTCGAACAGCTCGCCGAGCCACAGCGAAGCCAGACACACGACAACGACCGCCGCTCCGGCAGCGCGCGCATCGATCAGGTGATAGGAGAGATGACTCCCGTAGATCGTCAGGAAGAGAACGACAATTCCCGCCCCTGGGAGCAGGCCCGCGTAGCGGCGATCGGTGTCCCTCATCATCAGGCCTGCGCCTATGAGAGCGAGGCCGAATAGCCCAGCGCAGCCGACCTGGATGGTTGGCGTAAGCCAGCCTGTGTCGATGGCGAGCCGGATCAGATACGTCGCCGCCAGTACCAGGGCTATGGCTCCAGC
>Ga0210387_10004676_pt1 | contig 10478 bp, 8 predicted proteins | sample IncBWC7OmetaG_FD_160108 | JGI IMG/M metagenome (GOLD analysis project Ga0210387, IMG submission 160108) | Forest soil microbial communities from Barre Woods Harvard Forest LTER site, Petersham, Massachusetts, United States - Inc-BW-C-7-O ...
CTTGCCCTCGCTGTCGAACAACGCGCCACCGGAGTTGCCCGGGTTGATGGCCGCGTCAGTCTGAATGAAATCCTCATACGTCTCGATGCCCAGGTCGGAGCGCCCTTTGGCGGACACGATACCCATGGTCACGGTTTGCCCGACACCGAACGGATTGCCGATCGCGAGCACGATGTCGCCCAGGCGCAGCCGACCGCTGTCGCCGAACTCGACCGGCGTGAGGTTCTGAACGTCGCCCTTGATTTTGATCACCGCCAGATCGCTCTTCGGATCGGTACCGATCACGGTGGCGTCGTAGTTGTGGCGGTCGGAGGTCGTGACTTTGATTTCCTGCGCGTCAGCGACCACATGATTGTTCGTGAGGACGTAGCCGTCCTTCGAGACGATCACGCCCGAGCCCATGCCTTGCTCGCGGCGGTCTTCCTGACCTTGCGGGCCGAAGAAGGGCAAAAAGCCCATGCCCGACCCGGACATCTTGGTCACCTTCGTCATCGAAATATTGACGACGGAGGGCAACACCCGCTCGGTAATGTCGGCGATCGATTCCCCGCCGACGCGAGTCAGCGCCGGGCTCGGCAGGACCGTAACGGGCGCCGGGGCGCCACCGGTCTCCGCGGAGATTTCCGGGTGGATCTGCGAGCTTGCGGACTTCGTGCAGCCGACTGACGCCGCCAAAAGGCCAACGCCGAGCAGCGCCAGTGGACTCGTGAATCGCCGAGTGATCATCGATGATTTTCCTTGCTGGGTGCGCGCATACCGCGCCTTGCATGGGTTGAACCGCGGGCGCGTCCGGTTCATTCCGAAGCCGCTGAGCTCGGCCTCGAACTTTGTGAAAAAACGCGGCGCCCGGTTTGGGTTAGCTGAAAAATTCGCGAATCTTGTCGGCTTGGGCGCGGGCATCTTGACGCCCGATTTCGATCAGCTCGTGGGCGAAGCTGCCGTCGAACAGCAGGTACGACGCCCAGTCGGCCTCCGGCTCGGGCGCGTCGCTCGCGAACTTCTCGATGATGTACTTCGTCACCGGACGCAGATTCGTGGTGCGCAGAGATTTCTTGATGAACTCGCCCGCGACGCGACCTAAATCCCGCGACGGCTGGAAGACGAGCTTCTTCAGCCTGCGGTAGGGCGCGCCGCGATGCTTGATCCATACCCTTTGAATGCGCTCGAGATCGTCCGCGTCAAGGGTCTCCTCGAGAACCTCCATGACCTGGTTCAGGCGCTCGAGCACCTGCAAGTCGTAGGCAACCGGATCGAGCAAGAGCGCGTTCAGCAGCTTGCCGATCAGGAACACCGAGCTCAGCTCGCGGCCATTGCCCGCGTCTGCGGCCTCTGCGGCGGCGACTTCACGCTGCGAGCGCTCGTGGCGCACCGAGATGATGACCAAGCGCTCGGCTCCCGCGCGAATCGCCGGCGCGATGGGAGTGTTGAAACGCAAACCGCCGTCACAATAGTAGTGCTCACCGATGCGGCGCGTCGGAAATAGCAGGGGAATTGCGGCCGAAGCCAGGACGTGATCGGCCGTGATGCGCTCGAAGGACGTGGCCCGGCGCTCATCGCGCGTGGCCACGATATGGCAATGCGGCGCGTGCTCCGTGAACATGGTCGTGCGCCCAGAAACCACGTGCAACGCCGCCACCATCACCGCGTCAATCAAGCCGCGATCGATATTCTCGTGCAGCTTGGCCCAGTCGATCGTGCGCCGGACCAGCACCTCGATACCGCGCGAGTCGAGCAGCGACGAGCCCATGGCATCTTCGGACTTCGCGCCGCGAAAGCGTGACCGTAAGCTGTCGGGTAACCGAGCAAGACCAAACGGACGGACGCGCGCGTGGTCCTCCAAGCGCAGGCTGTTCCAGACCTCCGCCAGCCGCTCGACGGCGTGGTCGGCTTGAGCCGCGTTCGATGCAAAATAAGTCGCGTTGATCGCGCCCACGGACGTGCCGGCAAATACCTGGAAGACCGGGGGCGAGCCGGGCTCTGGGTCGAGCGCCTCCATGATGCCCGCAACGACGCCCACCTCGTAGGCGCCGCGCATGCCTCCTCCAGAGAGCACCAGCCCTGTCTTGGGCCTCGTACGCGGCGCATCACTACTCACTACAGATCGACTTTCGGGCGCTCCTTCTGTCCAGGTCAAGCAAAAGCCGCAGAAATTCCAGGGCAGAGCGCGCAGGGCGCCGAGCGGCGGGCCGGATTTCCTGCGATTTCGGCCGTTTATGCGGCCCTTCGCTGGCACACACTTTCCGCAACGCCGCGTTCCTGCGAAACTCTTGGAAGTTACTCATGACGGCCGAGCTCGTGCTGCAAGCGGGCGGCGCGACGGATGTCGGTAAGCGCCGCACGCACAACGAAGACACCGTGCTCGTGCGCGACGACCTCAGCTTGTATCTGGTTGCCGATGGCGCAGGCGGCCACAACGCGGGCGATGTGGCGAGCGCGTTGTGCGCTCGCTCGATGTCCAACTACTTCGGCGCGACGATCCGTGCGACCCACGAGAGCCCAGAGTTCAACCGCTTCGGGATCCCCAACGGCGCACGGCGCTTGTCAGCTGCAGTGCTCAAGGCCAACCGCGACATCGTCGAGATCTCGCGCACGTCGCAGCAGCACCGAGGCATGGGCACGACGGTGGTCGCCGCGTGTTTCTCGCCGCGCTCCGGGTTGATGCACGTGGCGCACGTGGGCGACAGCCGTTGCTACCGCTTGCGCGGCGGTCACCTCGAGCTATTGACCAAGGATCACTCGCTGCTCACCGACGTGATCGAACAGCGCCCGGAGCTGGACGACCAAGTGCTCGCGCGGCTGCCGAAGAACGTGGTCACCCGCGCGCTCGGCATGGACGGCCAACTGCGCGTGTCGATCCGCTCGTACACGGTCGTAGAGGGCGATCGCTATCTCTTGTGCAGTGACGGCCTGAGTGGCCCGGTTTCCGCGCCAGAAATCGCGGACGCGCTCGGGCGGGACGACAGCCCAGAGCAAATCGCGCAGCGCTTGCTGAAGCTCGCGAACGACGCGGGTGGCCCGGACAACATCGCCGCGTTGGTCCTGCATTGTCAGGGTGGACACATGCACGCACTGCCGGCCGATAGCGTACCGCCTCCGCCGCCAGAGCTTTTCAGTATGCCCGGTGACTTCGATCCCGATAGGTCCGACCCCGAGCTGCTCATTCTCGGCATCGAAGATTTCGATCTCAGTGAAGGCACCGAGACCGCGAGCGACGACCTGCTCAAGGCGCTCGGTGATTTGATCGGATCCAAGTCGTGAACCGCGCCGTCGAAAGCGGCGCGCCGGCTTCGCTTCGTCCTCTCGAGCCGCCGGTGATGGACGACTCACTGCCGGCGATCGACGCGCAAATCGGGGCAGCGGTGGAAGACTTCGTGGTCGACGAAGTGCCGCTCTACCCGCGAAGCGGCGAGGGTGAGCACTGCTACGTCCGCGTCGAGAAACGAGGCCTCACGACGCCCGCGATGGTGCGCGCCGTGACACGCGCAGCCGGTGTCGATGAACGCGACGTGGGCTACGCGGGTCTCAAAGACAAGCACGCCGTCACCACGCAGTGGCTGTCCTTACCGTCGAAGGCGCGACCGCCCAGTGAATGGCAATTGCCCGATGGCATCGTGGTGCTGGAGGAGTCGCGCCACTCGAACAAGCTTCGAACCGGGCATTTACTGGGCAATCGCTTTCGAATCACCCTCGACACACCGGACACCGGAGCGCTCGAAAAGGCTTCTGCCATCGGCGGAGTGCTGAAGAGTCGAGGCTTATACAACTATTTCGGCGGCCAGCGCTTTGGCCGGCGAGGCGATGGGCTCGGGCAGGCGCTCGGCTGGCTGCGCGAGGGAGCGAAGCTCCACGGTCTGCCGCGCTTTCTCACCAAGCTGTACCCGAGCGTGATTCAGGCAGAGGTCTTCAATCGCTATTTTTCTGCGCGCCGCGCGCTCGGCTTGGATCGCCTACTCACGGGCGAAGTGGTTCGACTCGACGGTGCTGGCGCAATGTTCTCGGTCGAGGACGCGGAGCGCGAAGCGCCGCGCCTGGCGAGCGGTGACATTCATCTGACCGGTCCCATCTTCGGTCCAAAAGCGCGTCCGGCGAGCGCCGATGCCGCAGCGCTCGAGGACGCGAGCATTGCAGAGCTTGGTTTGAGCTCTGAAGCACGGGACAAGCTCGCGCGCCTAGCGCCCGGCACACGCCGTGACCTGATCGCGCCGATCACGGACCTTTCGTTGAGCTGGGCCGCCGTCGGTCGGCTCGAGGTCGAATTTTCCCTTCCCTCGGGAAGCTATGCGACCGAAGTCATACGTCAGCTCACACACAGCCCGTTTTTGATCGACGAGCCCGATCGCGGAAGCAACGCCTGATCGCGGCGCCATAGGCATACTCCGCGACAATCGCTATAGTCCGATGCCATGAGCGGGATCAGCAGTGACGTGCGTGCGCTGGGTGACGCGAAGGTCGAAGCCCTGGTCGAGGTCATGTTTCTCGCCGCGTCCGCCGATGGCGATTTCAGCGACATCGAGCGTGAGCACTTCCTGAAGAGCGTCGAATCGCTCACTGACGGGCGGATCGCACACGTACGGCTGGATGCCCTAGTCAAAGAGGCCAATGAGGCGCTCGAGCGCGAAGGGCGCGAGGCGCGCTTGGCGAGTGTAAAGGCGCGCCTGCCGGATGCAGGTGCGCGGCGTGTCGCGCTGTCGTTGGCCATCCAGGTCACGGCCGCCGACGGCATCATTCGCACGAGCGAGCGTGAGCTGATTTTGGAGGCTGCCGAGGCGCTCGAGATCGACCGCGACGAGGCCGCTGACCTCGTGAACAAGCTCGGTCGCTAGATCACCGCGGATTTCGCGGGCGGCTGGCCGCGGATTGCACGATTGTTGGCCCGTTGCCGGACGAGCCTGCCACAATTTCGCGCGTGATCGCTCGAGTCCCGTCTCTGCTGCTGCTGGCGTCGCTGTCCGCGCTCGCGGGCTGCGCCCACGAGACCGCCGAGGTGAGCTATCCGCAGGCTGCCGCCGGGGGCTGGATCGTGCCCGCCAACTACTCTTGGCCACCCGTCACAGTGAGCGCACCGGTGCCAGTCTCGCCGAGCAAGGCGCCCGCTCAGTTCAGTCCTATCAAGGGCGCGGCGCCGACGGCCGCATCGCCGTTCGCGAAAATGGGGGATGTCCCGCGACCCCGCACGCGGAACGACCTACGCGGCGTGCTCCCCGGTGGGGCTCTGTGTCTCGCGCGCCTCAACGAACGTGGCGTCCCCTTTCACCCGGTCGACCACGAGCTGGGCGTGAAAACCCCGGTCGTCGTGGACGGCCCGATCGCTGGGGTTCGCTTCTACACGGGCGCGAACGGTCCGCTGATCGCCGATTGCCGTTTGGTCTTGGCCCTCGATCTGGTCGGACCCGAGCTGACCGCGCTGGGCGTGAGCGACGTGCGCTTCTCCGGCGCTTACGTGTACCGGCTCAGCAACAAGGGCCGAGTCAGCCTGCACGCCTATGGCCTCGCGATCGACATGCACGGCTTCACTCGGCTCGGTGCGCACTACGAGGTCCAGCAAGATTTCCACAAAGGCCTCGGCACGGAGCTGTCGGCGGACGCGCCCGTGGTCAATGCGATCGCCACCCGTTTTCACAATAGCGGCCTGTTTCACGAGTATTTGACGCCCGACGACAACGCCGATCATCACGATCACGTGCACGTCGGCGTCTCGCCGCTGCCGGACGAAGCGCAGTGACGGCACACGACGCGCGCTACAGCGCGTAGTTCTGGCGCAGAATTTCGCTCGTGAAGGTCGCACGCAGGTAGAAACCGCGAGGCAACGCGGAAAAGCGCGCGCCGTCCACGTCGACGCCGCGTCGCCGCGCGTGCGAGTCCCGCGCCTTGGGACGAATCTGCAAACACCGCCCGATATGACCGGTGATGGTCTCGACGTCACCGCGGCCGATGATGCCCGCGAGCTCCTCCCAATCGAAGCGCAGCAGCGCCTCGTGCTCGGGTGAAAGCGACCACAAAAGCGGCTCACCAATGCGCCGCTCGGCGACGGCGATCTCGCGCTCCCCTTCGACCGGCACCCAGAGCACGCGGTTCAGTTTGCGGCGCACCCGCGACGATTTCCACTCGACCTCCCCGATCTCCATCAGCGGAATCGTGCACACGAACGTCGATTCGAGCGCTCGACCGCGCGCGTCGACGGGCAACGTCTTTAGCTCGATGCCCAAGGCCTCGAAGTCTGGAGCCGCGCGCGAGCCGGCGGTCGCGCCCAACGCGCGCTCGATCAACGCGCCCACGAAACCCTTGGCATGGCGCAAGTCCGGAGGGGCGACCAACGCGAACCGCTCGGCAATCTGCGCCAGCGTCGAGCCGGACAGCGCGCGCGCGCGTGCCACGAGCTCCCCCTCGTCAGCCGGCGGCCCGAGCGTCACTGAGGGAACGTCTGCGGTCACGGCGCTGGTCTCCGGTGGCGCGCGACGAGCAATGCGATGTCGTCGTGCTGCTCGTGTAGAAAACTGCGCACCGAAGAAAGCAGGCGATCGCGAATCTCGAGCACGGGCTGTCCTGCCGTAAGTTCGAGCTCCGTGCACAGCCGCGTGAGCCCGTACTCCTGACCTGCGGCGTCGGCTGCTTCGATCACACCGTCCGTGTACAGCAAGAGCACGTCCCCGTCCTCCAGCTGCGCCTCTTGATCTTCAGTTGCAGCGCGGATGTCGCGCGTCGCCGCGACCCAAGTCCCGAGCGTGGGGATGCGCTGGCATTTTCCGGTTTTCTCCCGAAAAATTACGATTTCCTCGTGCGCGCCAGCGAACACGAGCTTGCCCGTCGGAAAGTAGCGCAGCAAAGTCAGAGTCGCGTGCTCGTCCTGACCGAGCCGCTCGCGCACGTTCTCGTACAATACGGCGTTCACGGTCTGCAAAACGTCACTCGGTGCCGCATCGAAGTCCCGACGCAGTAGCGCCGCCACGACGCTCTGCAACATCATCATCACGAGCCCCGGGCGAAGGCCGTGACCGGCAACGTCTCCAATGCCGAGCCAGCAGCCCCCCGGGCCCGGTAGCACCTCGTAGTAGTCGCCGCCGACCTCAGCTGCCGGCAGCATCACCGCGGCCACGTCCAGATTCTCGACCACTAGGTTGCGGGGTAAAATGGAGGTCTGAATGTGCGTCGCGATATCGAGCTCGCGCCCGAGGCGCTCTTTTTCGGCCTTCTCGCGCTGGCCGGCCTCCTCGGCGACTCGTCTCACCAGCTCGGCGCCGCGCAGCGCCGCGCTGATCAGCTCGCGAAGCAGCTCGTACACCACGCGACGCTTCGGGCCTAGCTCGAGCACGCTGAAGCCGAGCTGGTGATTTTCGAAGAACAGCGGTTCGACAACCACCGATTTGCGGCGCTCGCCGCGCAGCGCCGTCGGCACCAGCTCCAAGGTGCGAAAGCGCGCGCCGAGCGCTGGAATGTCCTGCAATTTACGCCGTTCATAGGCCACGATCATGCGCGATTCGTCCGCGGGGCGGCCCGGACCATCATACAGCGCGACATAAGCCGATGCGATATCGAGCGCAGGCAAGCGATCGGCCAGCGCGCGCGGAAGCGACTCGACGTCGAAGGACGTGATGAGCGACTCGCTGGTGTCGGTCAAGATACCCGCCGAGTGCTCGGCTTGCCGACGTAGACCGCGTTGTTCGCGCTCGGCTGCGTCTGCCAGCAGCACGCGCACGCGCTGCCACATGTCCTCGAAACGCATCCAGAGCCGCGAGTCGCTCATGACACACGGCAAGATGAGCCGACGCAGCACCGACACGGCATGCTGCCAAGCTCCCATGTCGCCCTCTGCCGCCGCCGTCCGGGCCAGCATGTCGTCGAGCACGGACAATAGCTCGCGATCCGGCGCGCCCAAGACGGCGGCCTGTATGGCATCGAGTAAAAGATCGCTCCACCCTTCCGGGCCGCTCACGCGCGACGTGCGCTCGGCTCGCGCCAACTCCGCGCACAACTCCTGGCGTCGCCGCGCGAAGGCGGCCTCGAAGGGCAATGGATCGGCAGACAGCGCGCGCTGAGTCTCGGACGGCGCACCCTCCGAAAGACAGCCGCACGAGCGCCGTTTGACGAAGTGCGAGGCGAGCAGGCTGTGGCGCGGCGAGATCTCATGCTCGAACGAATCGGCGAGGTAGTCGAGCGCGCGTTCCGCCATGTCCCAATACGGTTGGCGCACGGTCGCCAAGCTCGGGGATGCGCCGCGGGCCTCCTCACTGTCGTCGAAACCGACGATGGCAATGTCCTCCGGCACGCGAATGCCACGCTCGCGCAGCGTCCGCAGCGCACCCAAGACCGAGTGATCATTCGCGCCCACCAGCGCGTCCAGCGAAACGCCGCGGTCGAGCAGCTCGGCCATGGCCACCCGCCCTTGGTCGTCATCGAAATTGGCCAAGATGACGCGATTCAAATCGAACGGAATGCGAAACTTTGCCAGCGCGTCGCGATACGCGCGATAACGAATCTCCGCCTCCACGTTGTCGGTCGGGCCGCGCAGAAACCCGATCTGGCGCCGCGCGTGAACCGTGATCAAGTGCAGCACGGCGTCCCGCATGCCGGCGGCGTTGTCGGCTTGGACGCAAGCGTAGCCCGGCACTTCGATGCCCACCGAGCAGATCGGGATCGACTCGAAGGAATCCAGAAAATCCTTCATCACCGACGCGGTGCTGCTCAAGCTGAGCACGATCAGACCGTCGAGCGAGTGCCGACTGGCCAGCTCGAAGCAGTGATTGCGCTGCAATTCATAGCCCGCGAGGGAATGCAGCGAGCCGCCCGCAAAGCACAGCAGGTCATAACCCCGGCGCGCACACTCGCCGTCGAAGGCGGCGACGACCATGCTCGCGTACTCGTTGTACAGCGCGTCGAGCAGCAAGCCCACGGCGGGGCGAGAGCGAGAAGTGCTTTTCACGGCGCTCGGAAGCCCCGGCGAACGGGGCTGCTCGAGCCTAGCAAGATCCCGTGGCTGCCGAGAGTAGCCTCCGAGCGACGCCAGCGATTCCGGAGTATCGTGTCGTGCCCAAACGTCATGACAGAGAAAAGAGCCTTCCCTTCGCGGCTGCATTCGTCTGTTGGCGCCGGGCGGGCGTGGCGTCTTGCAGCACCGCTCGTACTTTTTGGCTGTAGCAAAGGCGCGAGCGCGCCGTCAATCGCATGCACCCTCGACTATGGCGGTGAATCACAGACGGTGCTCGTCCCAGCAACCTCTGCCCCGTACCGCGTGCTCCCGCACAAGGTGGACGACCGCTTCGAGTTCAAAGCCGTGTACGTCACCGCGCCGGCGGATGTCGCCGTGCTCGATCTTTACACTTATTTCGTCTTCGACCGTGGCCCCGTGATCCTGGAACAGACCAAATATCGGCCGCCTTTTCCCCGAAATAGCGCTGGCCCAGGCGGGACGTTCACGGGCGACCACTACGTCTATGGCCCCGGTGGTCAGGAGCTCCGCTACTCTTGCCGTTGGCAGGGACCATGAAGCTCGCGCACGTTCTCGCGTTGTTGGTTGGCGCACTGTGGGTCCCGAGCGCCAACGCAGCGCCCGAAGAAGTATCCTTGCTCTTTGCCGGTGACATCATGCTCGACACCCTGCCGGGTGAGAGCGTGGCGCGCGGTGTCGATCCGTTCCTCGGCTTCAGCGGCATTTTGGCGGCGGCTGATCTGGCGGTGGGCAATCTGGAATGCTCGGTCGCCACCTCTGGCGCCCCGGAAGAGAAACGCTTCACCTTTCGCGCCCACCCCCGCACGCTGCCGGTGCTCGCGCAACACTTCGCTGCCGTAGGCTTGGCCAACAACCACTCCGGTGATTTCGGCAAAGCCGCGCTGACCGAAACCATGGCGCACCTCGCGGAGAACAAGCTGCCGTTTTTCGGCGCGGGCAAAGATCTAGCGAGCGCACACGAGCCATTGCTCGTCGAACGGGGCGGCCTGCACATCGCACTTCTGGCGTACGACGAGTTCCAACCACGCTCGTTCGAAGCGGGCGCAGACTACCCGGGTGTCGCCTGGAGTGAAGACGAACAAGTCGTGACGGACATTCGCCGAGCCAGGCAATTGGGCGCGGATCTGGTATTTCCGTTTCTGCATTGGGGTTGGGAGGGCGAGCGCGAGCCGTGCGCGCGGCAGCGCGAGCTCGCACACAGGTTGATCGACGCGGGTGCAGACGCGGTCATCGGCGGACACCCACACGTAACGCAGGGCGCCGAGACGTATCACGGCAAGCTCATCCTTTACAGCCTCGGCAATTTCGTGTTCGACGGCTTCCACGAGGACGCGACTCGAACCGGCTGGCTGCTTCGGCTTTCGCTGACCAAAAAAGGAGTCACGCGCTGGGACACGGTCGTGGCAAAGCTCGACGACCAAGGCAGCCCACAGCCTGCGCTCGACGCGCGGAGTCCGTGCGGCAGCGGGCAGGAGATTTTTTCTTGCCTCGCTGGGCGTCGCTGAGCGCGCGGAAAAAACGACGAAAACCACCG
>Ga0210387_10004677_pt1 | contig 10476 bp, 11 predicted proteins | sample IncBWC7OmetaG_FD_160108 | JGI IMG/M metagenome (GOLD analysis project Ga0210387, IMG submission 160108) | Forest soil microbial communities from Barre Woods Harvard Forest LTER site, Petersham, Massachusetts, United States - Inc-BW-C-7-O ...
AAAAATCTGCTTCAATAGCATCCCCGCGATCTTGCACGCTTCAACATAGGTGTACGGAACGAAGTGCCTTTCTGGTCTGTCCGCACTGGTCCAACAGAGACGGAGGCGTTCTTCGTCGGCGGTGCCAGGCTGAACGAGAATGTAACCCTGTCGAGGAACTTTTGCCTCGACTCGACCACCAAGAGACTAGGGAACATCATTCACACCACGAAACATAAATTGGATCAATGAGAAAAAGAACTGACAGTGATAGTCTCGCACAATTCGGCTTGGACCTCCTGTGAGAGGTCTTTCTGGATGAAGAACTTGACCGCGAGGCCGTTGTTGTCTTGGAAGATGGGCTATACGGTGGAACATCAATGGCGTTGAATCATCCATACGTTGCAGGAAGCACGAGGAGTGACGAATTACCATTGTAAAATTTATTTTCAAGGGCTGAAGCAGTGGACCCAAGTTTAAGGTTGAGGGTAAAGGCGATTTTTAGGGTCCCGCAGCAGCAGGGTTAGGTTTGGAGCTCACGTGATCATCACTATGACTTAGTACTCAAACACTGGTGCAGATGTGTGTATGCAATGTCATTCAAGCTATGTCCAACCCGATCACTGAAGCACTTTCCCCGGGTTCATGATCCCCCGAGCATCAAAAAGTTGTTTGATCTTCTTCATCCATGCGATGCTGACTTCGCTTTTCGAGTACTGAAGCGCGAATGTTTTCATAGCGCCTATTCCGTGTTCCGCAGACACAGAACCTCTGTATGATGCTGTAAAGCAATTAACATAAGACATCACAGCAAAAGAAAGGACCGAGGCACATACCAACAAGTTCGTACACAAACGGCTCAAGCGCGTCTTGAATTTCAGGCGTATACGCATGCGCAATGATGTTGAGATGTAGATTTCCTGGAATGTTTCGTTGTAGTGAAGGGCATGTCTTGTATGCAACGGGGAACGACTCACCATCACCAACATGTCCATAACCAATGACATGCTTGACTGCCTTGTCTCCCAGCAGTCCTTTAGATCGTAGACGTTCTCGTGTAGTATCAACCACTTCCTTGAAACTCGACAGTGGGACGGAGATGTCGTATTTAAAGGCCTTGCCCTCTTTTGAGACGGCTTCGGTGACTCCCTCGCGAAGAGCCCACAGCGACGAGAATTGGGCGGGTGATTGAGATAGGACACCAGTGTTGATGAGAGGTTTTTCAGCTTCTAGTAAAGTGTCCAGGAGATCTGTGAGTTTCTACAAGATAATACTGAGTATTGCCGGGACTGGGTGAGTTGGAGCGAATGCACCTCTTCATCGTGTTCTCGCCGTCCACCGCTAGTTTCAACGAGGACAAAGCATTCAGCACCAGCGACGTCGTCGTCACTCAGTGCTCGTCCCTGACCATGTTTGACGGCCAGGTCGTATGCGGTGCGGTCGATGAATTCAAATGCAGAAAGGATTTCAGAAAGTTGTCGTTTGACGATTTTATACAAGGGGAGTACGTTGTCAAAGTGGGGAAGCGCGAGGATCACATTATTGGACGCTTGCGGCGATGGCGGTGTGAGTATTGAGACACCAGTGATAATCCCGAGGGTACCCTCAGCACCAATGAATATTTGTTTCAAGTCGTAACCTGAGATGTTCTTAAACATTATGAAATCATTTTCATTGGGGTGACAGAATCACGAACCTGTATTATCTTTACGCAACGAAGTCAATTGATCAAGAATTGTTCCATCTGGTAGGACAACCTCGAGACCCAAGACAGAACCGTGCAATGAGCCGTAACGTAGTAGACGTAGTCCTCCTGCATTTGTGGCAACATTGCCGCCGATCTGACAACTTGTGACACAGTGGATTAACAGTAACACAGATAGACACCGTGCATTGCATACACACCTGCCTTTTGCCCCAAGGTCAAGCGGCATAATATGGTCGTGAGGGGCAACATAGTCTGTAAGGGACTGGAGAATGCAGCCAGCATCCGCTACCAAGATACCTGCATGCAAAGAAAGGTTATTTGAATTTACAGCATGTACAAGGGCAGCAGCAATAAAAATAACCAGATATTGGATCGAACGAGCGTACTTTGCTCATGTTCGTGAGAGAGATGATGACCTCGTCGTTGAGTGGGACACTTCCACCGACCAAACTGGTATTACCGCCTTGAGGAACAACACCTATCCGTTTGTCCCAGCACCACTTGACGATTTCACTAACCTCCTGCGTTGTTCGAGGTTTCAGGACGGTGTTTGAACTGCCATGGTATTTTCCCATCCAATCATTGTTGTACTGGTCTAGTTCTGCGGGAGGAAGAGATGTTGGGGGTAAAGTGGAGAGTATGGACGAAGGTGCGAGAATTTTTGCAAAATGAGCGAGATCATGTTGATTAACAGAGTTCAAACGAGGGGTAGCAGGAGAATGGATCCACCGACAAACACGCCAAGGCCGTTTCCGAGTGAAACTGCGTGACGACGCCAGCATCTGATGGATGATTAGAAGTGGATTGAGCGGATGATTAGAAGTGAATTGCTACGGTCAAGGCGACCAGTATCAAGACCAGTGTCGCGGCCGCCATGATCAGTCACTAGTATACGGTACGAAGGCGTGGGAACTCGGCATCTTCTCCGAAAGCCGAGTGTCGGCATCTCGCCCACCCAACGTTCCCGATTTTTCAAGTTGCTCCCACCCACCCATGTTCCGTTGAATCAGCCGCGCAAAGACGGGCAGCCATTTCTTTGCCGTTCATCTTTCATTAACACTACTCTTAAAATCTCCATTTTTCATGACTAGAATGGCCCGAATTGACCAAGACCAGTGGAGCGATACTCACGACACCCTCGAAGACGACAATTATGAAGGTCATCCACAAGGGATAGAGGAGGTCGAGGTTCACAATCGAGAAGACGGCATACCTGACCGAGGCGTCAAAATCTCCACTGATGAGGACAAGGAGGACAGCAGCGTGGCACTTGAGTCTAGTCGGGGACCATCATTGTCCACCACCGGCGAACACGTCTCAGATGCTGCTAGCGTTCACAGTTTGCCCGTTGTTCGCATTACAGAAGCAGACCGTTCTTCAACACAACGTCCTTCCACTTCCCGTACCACCGAATCTTCCCCTGCACCTCCCCCATCACCTTCTCGAAGTGCAGGAGATAACGTCCTTACACCTCAGGATCGTAGACATCGCCATCGGTCTGCTATCGAGGTGCGTCTTTTTCACTTTTCATCACGCCGTTCCATTGTATAATTTTTGGATCATTCTAGGTCCGTTCCTCGAGCCGGCTTTCAGGATTTTTTACCAACCTCATCCATAGACGTGATAACCTAGCAAATGGCACTGCTCGAAATGCTAGTCGTGAAATGCGATCGTCTTCTCCTGCTCCCGTTCTCTCCTCCAATACTCCCTCCCGATCATCTTCGCCTCTTCCCAGCAGATCTTCAACTCCTCCTCCCCAATTACCACCACCTACTCTCCAAGAGCTTGGACTTTCGTTATCGGTGCTCACGTCTGACCTTTCGCCATCTCATTTCAGCACCCCTCCTTCGAGTGGAGCGTTCCTGGCACCACACTACTTACTCCTTTGTCATGCACAAGGCCTCGATGTACTTCCCCTCGTATCACCTCCAGCACCGCAGCCGTACGCTCTCGTGCGCCGAGTCTCTTTCAAAAACGTGGTTGTAATGGAACAGCGCGGAGTCCTTGTCGCCATTGCGGGACGGAGGGATGGCGTTCGAGTTTATGCATTAGAGGAAGTGAAAAAGGCTGTCGAATGGCGAGTGGAGGTTGAAGTGCGTCGAGAGCGAGAACGTATGCGGAGAGAAGCAATGAAGAGAATTACTATGGGAAATTTTGACGGCATCACCTTGGGTCACGAATTTGCGGAAAAGGCACGCAAAGGAGCTTTGTCCACGCCTCTGTCGGGCGATCCTGTCGTTCATGACAAACCATCCCTCAATACTTCACACAGTACGACTACGCCACCACTTCCTCCCGTGCCTCTCGTTCCTCGTACGCCCACCATAAAAAAGCCAAGGGCACGTCTAATTCCGCCTCACATTCCTGAGCCCTCGGGGCGTCCTCCACCATATAGTAGTCCTTCTGACGTCCCACCACTGCAAAGACAGGGTTCCGTTGTGTCTTTCAACCAAACCCGGTCTCGGAGTTCTTCTGTTACCAATGTTTTAGGCGCAGCTCCTCTTTCGCGTCGTAACCCCGATGCGAGCAGACCTCGTGATCAAGATTCGAAGGCTGATTGGGTGGAGTCAAGTGATGACGAAGCTATCAACATTGTCGCTGCGGGTTCCAGCGGCAGTCAAGCCCTGGATGAAAGAACGAGCGCACTTTCTGCCAATCTCAGCCCTCCGCCTCCTATACCCTCACAACCTAGCACTTCCGTACCTCGCGCCTCAACATCCTTGAGCATACGAAGAAGTCGCCCGGCCAACCTGGACCTCAGTTTGTCACGGACAAACTCAGCGGTTGTGCCATCTGAACCTTCTCCCGCCCCGACACTTTTGACACTTCGTCAGGCGCTCTCTCACTCTCCCCCTAGGGCCAGGGATGTAAGTGCGACACAACAAATACACGATCCCGATACCCCGATCGGAGACGTCGACGAAGACGAAGATCAAGTGGAGGGGCCAATAAGCCTTGTGCAAGCCCTGCTAGAGAGCCGGATACCCGACCTCCCGCCCGTAGGTACTCGGCGTCCACAACAACCGATTCTCCTCTCGCACCCCATCGCAACAGGGGATGAGGAGCAGTCCAGTCCTCGAACCTCGGAGACGAATGCCCGCCACGATAATGTTATGCCATCTGCTAGCCGACCTGAACGGAGACGGCGGCGATGGTCGTTTATGCTTGGACAGGGACCAATTCCCCCATCGACAACATCAGCCCCAGCGACCACGCCAGCTACGAGAGAGCGTGTTCACGCTTCTCGATCTCAGTCGCTCCGGTCGAATCAGTCGGCTACGACTTCCACGCACCCCCCATCATCGGGCGAACCCCTCCCTGTAACTCCTTCCTCTGCAGAAGTGCCACCTCTCCCGGATGCCAGCTCAAGTGTCATTTATTCACAGTCTTCACGCTCCCGATTCATTCCACGGATAATCAGCAATGCTTTCCATCATAGGCGATCTGATAACCACCCGCAGGCGCCTGTTCATGACAATACCGAGATCGATGGTTGGAAAAAGGGGAATGGGAATCACCCTGCAACTCATACGCCTCCCCCAAAATTGGAGTACGTGAAACTCCCGGGTACCAAGGGCGCTCTCATGATCAAGTCAGTTGAAACGGCAAAGAAGAGGTGGGTTGTTGCCTTTACGATAACAACCAAGGAGCTCACGTCTCTTTCAGTTTCCTCGCCATTCTCTGTGGTGAGAATGGAGAAAAAGTCGAGCTTTTCGCAGGAACCTACCGGACCGCTCTTGGGCTCTCGCGTACTTTTATCTTACCAGACTCCCCTCGATCACTCGAACTTCAACTCCAAGGAGACGATCTCGTCGAAGTCTTCCTCGTCTTTTCTCAGAACGTTTTTGGCCTCGAACCTGCAACTGTAAGAGTGCGCGAAGTCAGAATTGGACGGGCAGAACGGCGGGCAGCCAGACGGAGGGCCCGTGAGATCAGGACAGGCGAAACTGCCCTGCAGGACCAGGACGCACCTTCCATGGCTGAGGAAGATACGAATGTAAACGTTAGCATTGGTGTTACTGTCGCAGTTGGGTCGACCATCATGCGGAGCAGTGATGGACCTGATGGCCCTCTCGTTCCAAACCAACACCCTGATGAACATTTTGATCAACCAGCCACACCGAATGAGCCTACGAATGCAGCCATTGCGCATGCTGAAGAGCTTGTGGCCCTCGCGACAGCTCAAATGGGACCTTATACGACCTTTCAACAGCTATCTTTTGCGCCTAAATTCCCTTTGGCGTCAATTGCCGACGAATACATCATTCCCCCTACATATCCAGATTTCTTAGACTACCGGGCGGAGCACGAGCCAGAAGCTACCGGCAGCAGTAGCGTAGACCTTGCGCAAATTCAATTTTCACCACCCGGCCTCCCCGTACCAGCCCCATCGGCACCTTGCAAATGGTACTACCGTGATCCCAAAAATATCATTCACGGTTAGCCAAATTTCTTTGTTTCTTTGTTACCGATGACCTCGTAACTAAACTGTTTTATTCGCAGGTCCATGGAAGGCATCCTTAATGCAAGCATGGTACAAGGATGGCTTGCTACCTCCTGATCTTCCCGTTCGAAGGGAGGAAGATACGGATTACGTACTTCTCAAGGACTTGCGGCTGCAAAGTGTGGACCCCAGTCACCCATTCCGATCTCCACCTCCACCTCCACCCCCCAATCCTCATCCTGCGACAGTCATTCAAGATTCTACGAAACCCCTCTTACAACCAATATCCCTACTTTCTCAACCCCGACATTTCGGACCTCCTGCTCTCTTTTTCTCTTCCAGAGGAGGGCATAGCACCGCGATTGTCGACGCTCGAGGAAGGTCTGTGTTGAAGGGGCGGTTCGTGTGGAGCGAAGATGACCACGATGAAGACATTCAACCTACGTTGATGACTCGGATGGGCGATGTAAAACGCCTTGAAGCCTTCGATGTCAAGGATCGCGCTGTCCTTGTTGCCATGCGGCAAGGGGGTTTGGAGGTCGTGGATCTCGGCGATGCCTTATTAAAACCCGCTGACGAATCCCGGGCCGTCTTGCCGCAGTTTAGCCCTCCTCCATCGAATACCAGCAGACGCGGGCCTTTCGTGTGGAAGATTGGTACTCCCGTGTCTTCCTCGCCGACGTCATCCACTATCTTGTCGAACAAGATAAAGGGAGGACATAGCCATATCCCCGGTAAAAAGCAGAGCACAGGATCAGCCAAAACACCTGCAGGAAGAACTGAGTTTTCCCTTGGCGATACTGACTCTGATATCCACGACGAGGTATTATTCTTGGGACGAAAAGATGACGAAATTTACATCTGTGAACGCAATGCGGGCTTCTTCCGGATACTACGACTTTGTCCCAATACATCATGATCTGTTTCACTCAAATATTCATGAGGACTTCTTGAACCGTTCCTTTATATATTCAAGTATCACCGCCACACACATCCTTACTTGTAGCTAATTGTGATGTACCATTACTGTCATTGGCCACAATAAATTAACACTCGATTTTATTGAGTCTTATAATTAGCTACAAATTGAAAATGGTATTAGCTGTCCCGAAAATGAGATTGTTTGACCTTGGAAGAGGCAGAAGTTATAAGAAGTTAGTACTGCAAACGCGCTGAAAAGATAGGCTTACTGGCTGTAAATCAAGATTCTGAACCAAGCTTCAGTGAATGACTACTACCCGTTAGGGAAAGAATATGTCTGACCCTGCTTCACCCATGCAAATGCTTCAGGATTTAGCTTAACGTATAAGTTGGCCAAATCGACCTCGACGACGAAATTAAGCTACAGAGTCTTACTCAAAGCCGTCCAACACAGTGACCGCCGGGTATTTCGTACACGAGGGGTAATGTGCCTCATTGGCTGCACCAAGAAGAGTTTTTCCTTGGCCCATCTTTATGGAGAAACTGTCCGAATATAGGACTCCAACCGCAGGGCTTTTATTTGTGTACAATGCGCGTAGTTGTGCAAGTTGTGTGCAAGCGGAGATTTGTAGCGGGCAACTAGTACGGTGTGATTTCAACTTCCAAATTCGTCCGCCTTCCTTCCTAAAAAAGTATTTTTCAAGTTACTATTATTTCTTAACGATCCAGGCCGCACACATCGCACACACCGTGACACTTACTCAGGCTAGAGAGCCGAGCTCGCCCCATCGTTGAGACCATTAGCGACCGGAACACCCTCCTTTCTTTATTACTTGTCTCTGACAACCGCACCACAGAGGAAGGACTGATGCTCTACTATAACATGGAAAGATTCGACTCGGAACAGTTATCGACTGTCCACGAGTAGCTCTGCCTGTTTGGCGGTATCACTTTTTCTCGATCTCGTGGATCAAAGGTGATGATCCCTATTGGATGTTATTCCCCGTGACACTTCGTGCGCTTGTCAATCTGACAGTGAAAGAGTTGGGATTCAGAACACACGATGGAACTCCGGCGGCAAAGGTTCTCCGAGGATGCAACTCTGACTAAAATGACCTATCGGTGTTTCTTGCTAATCAAGAAACGCTGGAACGGTTGTGTATTGAGCAGAGCGTAGAACGCGCTGGATCTAGTCTCCAAGTACCGTAACGATGGCTGTACAAACACAAGGGCAGCATCCACATTGCAATTCTTACCTTTCTCCCGGGTCGTACAATCATACATCTATAAAGGCAGGATTCAGTTGTCAATTGTCGCCTCTATCTCTTCTGTCATGACTCATGTGCAACCTACACGTTTTTGTACTTGGTGGCTATTTTATGCGACAATTCCTTTGGACCACTCCCCAGCCTTCGATTTTTGGAGCTGATTAATTTTCGGCATACCAATTTGCCCCATATCCATTGACTTCCTCGTTTGAAAGGCCTCGTTATTTCCCGCCAATGGGGACATTCGAGCACACCAGTCCCGTCGGACTTTGTCATTGGGCCGTAATCCGAGACCAAATTCCTTCGCTTTATCGATACCGATTGGATTGAAAGCCATGATGGGTATCAACGTTGGTGCCGTGATTCTAAGGAACCTGTCAAAAGTCTCAAGATTCGCTTCTATACAGAGGATGAGAAAATGATATTTCGAGTCGATTCGGCCCGGCTAACCTTTGAAGTTAGCCGGTGAAAATGTCATGTATATACCGTCCGTTTTACAGCAGAGAAGCTGTGGTCGATCTCAAAACTACGAAGACGGGATGCTTATGTCCATTGTTTGACCATCGAAGCCCAACTTTTTGGGTCGTCATTGTCATCTATCTACTCTTTGTAGCAGTCAACCAACAATTTACAATGGGATGCAACGCTTTGGAACAACCTTTAACAACTTCCTGAATTCAGAGCTTCGCGGCGATCTTTCGTAAATCAGTCTTCAGGATCTTCCCCGTTGACGTTTTCTACAATTTATATCATTAGACACCCGACGAACTGACTCTCGTGCAACTTACGGGCAACTCCGGGACGACCTGTACCCACTCCGGACAGGCAAACCCAGGTAACCGCGTCCGCGCATGGTCCTTAAGGACGTTCGAAAACTCATGGTATCGTCCAACCCATTTGGTAGCGTGCTGGGGGTGTAAAATAACAAACGCCATCGGCCGTTCGCCCCACTTTGGGTGCTTGCGTGCGACGACGGAGGCTTCCAGGATATGTGGGTGGCTAGCCAGCTCTGTGGGTCGTACCTGATAAATATTCCAGGGAAGGATACAAGATGTGAACTTGGTGCGTACCTTGTTCTATCGCCAGACTCGACGCGTTCTGTCAGTAGTCACCCATAAATATTGCATTACGGACGACATTACATAGCAAACAAACCTCTCCTCCTGAGATAATAATATCCTTGCTCCTATCCATAATGACAACAGACCCGTCAGGTTGCATAACAGCCAGATCACCTGTATTGAAGCTACCACCACGGAAAGCCTTCCGCGTTGATTCGGGATCGCGGAAGTACTAGGAGCATTGTGCCAAACACACTCAGAAACGTCCAAAATAGTGATATCCTATAATGTACCTACCTCTTTCATAACGATGTTGCCCCTCGTGACGATTTCGCCGACGGTCTTGCCGTCCCGAGGTACATCTACAAGTTCCTCGACATCGCCGTCTTCGGCTGGAGGATAGACGACGCGGACTTCTTGTGCTGTGGCAAATGCCTGACCTTGGCGAGCCATGAGCTTTGCGCGATCATTGGGGGAGATGAGGGCCCAGGACTGTTGTTCATAGTTTCGGGTGAAGGGCCCATAGGTCTGTGCAATTCGGAGGCATGGTTGGCAGTTGTGGGAGAAGGGTTTACATGATCTTTACCTCACTGATACAAAATTGCACAGGAAGGCCATTAAGATAATTGCTCGATCGGATGGGTCGCAGGTACGTACGTCAATCCATAAACATGAACAGGCTTAATACCTTTCTTCTCCAATTCTTCAATGAGATGTGCAGTCGGTGCTGCTCCTGCTACGATGGTGGTCACAGGCCGAGGCGGAGGTTTTGCGAGGGGGTCATTGATGATGCCGATCTGAACATCGAGCCGGATGTCAGTGCGAATGTACACAGTGAAACTTGAATCTTCACTCGTACTTGGACAGTTGGCGCGCCACAATAATGTGTTACGCCGGAATTGAGAAGATGGTTCCAAATGAGGGTAAAGTTGACTGTTCTCAGCGTGATCTGTTATGAAGGGTTTTTTTACGAGATTGGGGTAAGTGGTGTATCGCGGAACTCTTACCTGAGTTGCAAACGCGAAGACGTTGGCCCATGGGAAGGTCCAGCCTGCCGCATGGAACATTGGAAGAATCCTGGCAAAAGACGTTGAG
>Ga0210387_10004678_pt1 | contig 10475 bp, 8 predicted proteins | sample IncBWC7OmetaG_FD_160108 | JGI IMG/M metagenome (GOLD analysis project Ga0210387, IMG submission 160108) | Forest soil microbial communities from Barre Woods Harvard Forest LTER site, Petersham, Massachusetts, United States - Inc-BW-C-7-O ...
AGACGGACGCCGGCAAATCGTCGCTTACTTCGTACCGGGCGATCTGTGCGATCTGCGGGTGTTCATTCTAAAGCGCATGGACCACTCCATCGGCGCGGTGGTCGACTCGAGGGTGGCGACCATATCACCTGAGAATATCCTGAAAATGACCCACAACTACCCGACTCTGACGCGGGCATTGTGGTGGTCCACGCTGGTGGAGGAGGCGATCGCGCGCGAATGGATTGTGAACGTGGGGCAGCGAAATGCCCTGGAGCGGATGGCGCATTTGTTTTGCGAGCTCCTCTACCGCTTCCGCGCCGTGGGTTTGAATGAAGGCAACTCATGTATCCTGCCGCTCACGCAGGTGGAATTGGCGGAAACCCTGGGGTTGTCGTCGGTTCACGTCAACCGAACGCTGCAGGAATTGCGGCGGCAGAGGCTGATCACCCTGGAGGGCGGGACGTTGACCATTCAAGACCTCGACGCCTTGAAAGAAGTTTCGTTCTTCAATCCCGACTATCTGCACTTGGATTACAACCACGACAAGCCGCGCGGCGATGAGCGCGAAGGTGCATGAATTGCTTTATGTTAGCGCGCGGGATCTCCGAAGCGCATAAGCTTTGCATTGCGAAGAATCAATAAGCAATGCGACATGCAGTACAACGAACATCAGCTGGCGGAGCTGGCTGCGACCGTGGCCGCGGGCCTGGCGCGCGGCTCGGATCTGCTGGATTCAAGCGGCGATAGAGACGAAATCCGCGCCGCGGCGCGCGAGTTGGCGCGCGTCAGCCTGCTGATCGCGCGTCACATTCTGGTCGGCGCGCATGCCGCCGCGCTGAAAGTCGACGAGCTGGAATTGCTGTACGACGACGCGGATTTTCTCTAGCCGCGTTTATTTTGCGTCGGGTACGGGCGTCGCCATCGGCACGCCTTTGTCAACGATCCAGGACGACACGGCCATGCCGCCATCCGGTCCCGGCGCCACCGCGAGACTGTGGACGGCCCCGCGCGGATTGAAAAAGCTCTCTCCCGCCTTCAACACCCGATCGGGCTGTCCCTGCGTCTTCAGGATCAAAGTGCCCTTGAGCACATAGCCTGCTTCGTCGCCGGGATGCGTGTGATAGCCAATGACGGAGCCCGGCGGCAGAGTCGCCGTGCCAATCACGATCTCCTTGCCGGGGACGCCGGATTGATCATGACGTTCCAAGATGTTGCGCACCGGTTGCGTGCCCGGCTTTGGTTCATCGGCCGTCGCATTCAGCGACAGGATGGCGATGGCGAGGAGTGATGCAGGTACTAATCTCATGGTGGTGTCCTCACTGTGATGGAATGGGTACGTTAGCAAAGTATCCGCTGACCGCGACGACGTCCGCTTCGTTCAACCGCTTGGCGATCGATCGCATCAGCTCGCCGGCGTCGTTCCGGCGAGTATCCTGCTGATATGCCCGAAGCGAGCTCGCCAAATATTCGGCCGATTGCCCGGCCAGATAGGGCGCGGCATGCAGCACGCCAATCCCGTCAGGTCCATGACAGCCGTTGCAGGCTTGCACCCTGCGCTGCTCATCGCCCTGGTAGGCCAGTTGATGGCCGCGCGCGATTTGCACCTGGTTCAGCAGGCTCGATTGCGCGCCGCGCGGCGCCGGCATCGACGCAAAATGCAGCGCGAACTCGAGGCGTTGTTTTTCGCTCAGCTGTTTCGAGAAATTTTGCATGACCGGATTGTCCCGCGTGCCCTGCGCGTAGTCGTCCAGCTGCTTCAATAGATATTCCGTGGATTGAGCGGCGATCCTCGGCACATGAGCCGCAGCCATGCCCTCCCCATGAGCACCATGGCATGCCTCGCACGGCGGTGTGGGTGTTGGCGCGGCGCAAGCGAACGAACCCGCCAAAAGCACAGGATAGCTGCGCCATCCCCGAAGGTTTCGCCGGATGTTCACGCAGCCACCAAAGGCGCTGGATTCTTGAGGTATTTGTTTTTGATGGCGTCGATCGCCCAATATGTCAGCGCGCCCAGCGTGCCGGTGGGATTCCACGAGGCGTTTTGCGGATAATTGGATGCGCCGATCACGAACACGTTGGGAACGTCCCAGGACTGCAGGTAACGGTTGACCGCGCTGGTGTGCGGACTCTCGCCCATCACCGTGCCGCCGGTGTTGTGAGTACTTTGATACTGCTGAGTGGTATAGGGACTCTTGCGTGGATAGCCCGCCACTTGTTTTGCGCCCGTGGCTTTGCCGATCTCGACTGCTTTGGCGGTCACATAGGCCGCCATCTTGAGATCGTTCTGCGGAAAGTCGAACGTCATTCGGAGCAGCGGCTGTCCCCACGCATCGCGATACGTGGGATCTAGATCCAAATAGTTTTGGCGTTGCGACATGGAACTGCCGTGCACGCTGATCGTCACGGTGTGGTTGTAGTGTTTGACTACAGCCTGCTTCCAGGCCTTGCCCCAACCGGCGGTGCCCGGCGGCACCGGGTGAAATTGAATCGGCCGGCCGTGGCTATTCACTGCGCCGACATAGGCCCCGCCGATGAAGCCCAAACCGCTGTGATCGAAATTGTCGGCGGCAAAATCGTTGATCACGGTTCCGGAGGCGCCCGATGCCATGAATGGATTGACCATGACATCGTCATCGAAAAACGCCGCGGCCGAACTCACGGTCTGGTAGGAGTAGTTGCGGCCGACGACGCCTTGTCCGGTGTTTGGATCGTAGGGCGTACCAACACCCGACAAGAGCAGCATCCGTACGTTGTTGAGCGCAAACATTGAAGCGACGATCAGCGCTGCAGGCTGTTCGAACTCGCGGCCGACGGCGTCGACATAGGTGACGCCGGTAGCGTGCTTCTTGGTGGAATCGAGGTTGATACGCTGCACCTGGCAGCCGGTGCGCAGTTCAAAGTTGGGGTTGGCGAGCAACACCGGCAGGATCACGGTCTGCGGAGTGGACTTGGCGAAGTGCTCGCAGCCGAAGCGTTCGCAGAAGCCGCAAAAGACGCAGGTATTGAGCTTCATGCCTTCAGGATTGGTGTAGGGCTGGCTCAAATTCGACGAGGGCTGTGGAAACGGGTTGTATCCCAAACCGGCGGCGGCTTTGCGAAAAAGTGCGCCCTGGAAGAGTTCTTTTTGCGGCGGTGTGGGGTACTCGCGCGAGCGGGGGGATTGATGCGGATCACCGCCGGGTAGAATCTGCCCCTTGATGTTCCCGGCCTTGCCGCTGGTCCCGAGCAGATATTCGAAGCGATCGTAGTGCGGCTCGAGATCATCGTAGGTCACGCCCCAATCTTGGACGGTCAGATCCGCGTCGAGAAAATTTTTGCCATACCTGTCGCGCGTGTGAGTCGCCAGCCTAAAGTCGCTCGCTTGGAAGCGATAGGTCTGCCCGTTCCAATGCACCATGGACCCGCCGAGGCCGGTACCGGGTAGAAAGCCCTCCCAGCGCCGCAGCGGCAGCGCGACTTGCGAACTCTGATTGCGGAAGGTGACGGGCTCGCGGGTATTGTCCTGCATCATGGCCTTGTGAACGGCGAAGCGCAGCTCGTCGTGCATTGCCGGACTTTGAAACTCCGGAACGGTGAATCGCGTTTGGCCGCGCTCCAATCCCACTACCCTGTAGCCGGCTGCGGCGAGTTCCTTGGCGACCATGCTGCCCACCATCCCGACGCCGATAACGACGACATCAACTTCCTTCAGACGCTGCGCCATGGTGGACTGGATACCGGCTTAGAGGTTCGCGGGAATGTCTTTGCGCACGTGAATATGGCCCTTGCTGTCCTCGGCGAGGCTCATCGGCTCGCGTTCGAACTTCACGCCGTGCCGATCGACTGCTTCGAAGTAGTCCGCATAGGCCCCGGGAAATCCGATCATGCGCCAGGCAACCATGTCGCGGTTGCCGCCGTACACCGGATCGCTAAAGAATCCTTCCACGGTCATTTGCAGCAACGCATCGAAGAAAACAGACGAGGGAACACCGTCCAAATCGTGCGCGCCGGCCTCGAGGGATTTGAGATACGCGTCTTGATGGTCCGCCGACATCTCATGAAACGGCGTCTGGCGCTCCCCCAAGTCGCGAATGATGGCGCGAAGCGAAGTATGAAACAGTTCGGCCGGTGTGAACGGCAGTTGATATCCCTGCGAGGCGGTTCCCGACGCCCAAGGACCGCTGCGGTACAGCCGCTCGCCCGCGCCCCAGGCTCCGCCCAACTGTTTATCGAGATAGTTGGGAACGCCGGCTAAAAGCGCCCCGGCTCCGAGCTCATCAGCGGGAATCAACCGCTCGCACGCTGCCTCGATGAAGTGCGCCTCATCGGCATTGAAGAAAAGATAGACGGGCGGTGCATCGCTTGGAGTTTTGGCAGAAGCCGGTGCGCCGGCGGCCGCTGTCGGCGTGGGAGCAGTCAGCAGTGCCGAGGCGGAGGCGACGCTCGCCGCGCCGACCGTGGTGACAAACGATCGCCTCGTGACTTTGGCCATTCTTTTCTCCCCGGCGTGTTCAAATCATATTACATCACCGCCATTACCGGTGAATGGATGTACATCAGTGCGCGTACGAGATGCGGTAGATCACGTTGCCGCCATCCTCGCTCATCAATAGCGATCCGTCGGCGAGTTCAGCGGTTGCCACCGGGCGACCCCAGACATTCGCGTCGTCCACCACAAAACCGGTTAGAAAGTCTTCGTAGTCACCGGTCGGCTCGCCGTTTTTCATGTGAACACGCACGAGCTTGTAACCGGTACGCAAACTGCGATTCCAAGAGCCGTGAAAACCGACAAAGGCATCGCCCACGAAGCCTTCCGGGAATGCGGATTTTCCGCTGCTTGCTGCATAGAAAGTCATGCTGAGCGCCGCGGAGTGAGACTGATACAGCACATCGGGTACCGATACCTTGCCCGCCAGATCGGGCCGCTCGCCCTTCAAGCGCGGGTCCTCGTTCGAGCCGATGTAGTACCACGGCCAGCCGTAAAAGCTGCCGCGTTTCACTCGCGTCGAATAATCGGGCACGAGATCGTCCCCCAGAGCATCGCGTTCGTTTGTCGTGCACCACAGCGCGCCGTTTGCCGGTTGCACGGTAAGACTGACGCAATTGCGAATGCCGCTGGCGTAGATGACTGCTGCTCCCGGCGCCGCCGCGTCGAACTCCAATACCGCCGCTCGATCGGTTTCCACGTCCCAGGCGGCGCCGAGGCCATGGGCGGCTTCCCATGCCTTGATTTCGGCAGGGGTCTTTTTCGACATTGTCTCGGCGACATTCGAACCTGAGCCCACCGAAACGAACAACCTCTTGCCATCCGGCGAGAACGCAATATCGCGGGTGGAATGGCCGACGCCGCTGGGCAATTGCGCCACCACGCTTTGCGCTGCGCCGCGTGGCTTGACATCGCCGGTTTGATAGGCGAATCGAGTCACGCGGTTGGTCTCGGCGACATACAGCCATTGCGGATTCTGCGCATTCGGATAGAACGCCAGACCGAAGGGTTGCTTCAGTCCTTCTAAATACACATCTGTGCGGGCGACGCGGCTGCCGTCGGATGAGGGATGCAGCACCGTGACCCGTCCGGCCCGCATCTCGGTGACCAATATGTCTCCGTTGGATGCAACCAGCATTTTACGGGGCCCCGTGAGACTCGCGATGAAGGTATCGACGCGAAACCCCGGCGGCACCGACAAAGACGCAGTTGCCGGTTTCGGCACCACCGACGAGGTGTTGCGCGAAGAAGGTGTCGCAAACGCCTGGGGTAGCGAGGTCGCACTGATGTGATGCACGCGGCCGGGGGCGTCCAAGCGCCAATTGGCGGATTGCGCGCTGCTCGCCGGCACGACGATAGACGATTCAGAGGGTGGCCTTTGGTTCGATACGCTCTGGAAATAGGCGATGAGGTTGTCGCGATCGGATTCACCGGGTACGGCAAGCACCATCGAAGTACCCGGCACCATGGCCGCGGGAGAGGCGAGGAAACGCTTCAGCGTTGCGCTATCCCACGTAAGTTTCGAATCACGCAGCGCGGCGGTATACGAAAATTGAGGCGCAGTTGCCGCCGCGCGCCCGATGAGGCCGATCAATGACGGCCCTTGCGCGCCGCCGTTATCGCCCGATTCCGCCGTATGACAGACGCTGCAGCGCTCCCGGAACAGCAATTTGCCGGTATTGGCGTCTGACCCAAGCGCCGGTGCAACGGCCACTACCCACCCAGTCGCGCACCAGAAGATCATCGATGGCAGGGACATGGCTTTCTCCGTCGCTTAAAGCTGGTATGGAAATATAGCGCGTCCTCGTACATTCTTCGCAAGCCGTGCAGTTATTTGAAATTACCTTGATATTGTTGGCCCTCGCTGTGGTGTTCCTACAGATCGCGCGGCGGCTGCGCGTGCCCTATCCCTCATTGCTGGCGCTCGCGGGCGGTTGCGTGGCGCTCCTACCCTTTGCGCCGCATTTGGGCATCCAGCCGCAGCTTGCCCTCGCACTGTTCGTCGCGCCTGCGGTTCTCGACTCGGCGTTCGACATGCCGCCGCGCGAGATGCTGCGGATTTGGGTGCCATTGGTTTCTCTCGCCGTGGTGCTCGTGCTGCTCACCACTGCGGCGGTCGCTTGGGCGGGCGTGGCGCTGGGCGGAATGCCGATAGCCGCGGCGATTGCCTTGGGCGCCATCGTTGCGCCCCCCGACGCCGCCGCTGCCTCGGCAGTCCTGCAGGAATTCAGCTTGCCGCGCCGAACCTTGGCAGTGCTTCAGGGCGAGAGCTTGCTCAACGATGCGGTCGCCTTGCTGCTGTTCGGATTGGCGATCACCGCCGCGGTGGCGCCGGATGGTGCGTGGCACTCCCTGGCGCCGCGCTTGTTGATCGCAGTTCCCGGCGGCGCGGTATTGGGAGTCCTATCCGCGCAAGTCGGCATGCGCCTCTTCACCAAGCTGGCCGGTACTTTGTCTTTGGTCATGGTGCAATTCTTATTCGCCTACGGGACCTGGCTTTTGGCTGAACGGCTGCAGCTATCGCCGATCGTGGCCGAGGTTGCGCTGGCGGCGGTGATTGCGCGCTACATGCCCTCGCGCACCAGTGCTCGGGATCGCGTGAACTCTTATGCCGTGTGGGCGACCGTGGTTTTCGTGCTCAACGTGCTCGCGTTCTTATTGATGGGGCTGCAGGCGCGTGACATCTTGAACCAACTGCAGAGCGACGCGCTCACGCACGCCTTGAGCTTTGCCGGCATCGTGCTTGGGATCGTCGTCGGGGTGCGTCTCGCTTATGTCATGACGTATGGCTTTGTGCTGCGCACGTTTCGGCATTTTTTCGAGCGCATACTGCATTCACGAGCGCCGAGCGCATCGATCGGGGTATTGACCTCATGGTGCGGAATGCGGGGACTCGTTACGCTGGCAACGGCGTTGGCGCTGCCGCAGGAGTTTCCTAGCCGCGACGTCATCGTCTTGAGTGCCTTCATGGTCGTGCTCGGCACCCTGATTCTGCAGGGATTTACCATCCGACCGCTGATTGCGCTGTTGCACATCGCTCCGGATGATTCGCTCGATGCGGAGGTCGGTAAAGCGCGCAATGCCATGCTTGAGGCGGCGCTGAAGGAGTTGCAGGAAATTCCCGGCGAGGGCGCGGCGGCGCTGTGTGCCGAGTACGGGGCTGCGCGCGCGGGCAACGTCGGTCGAGCGCAACCGGATACCGAATACGACCAAATGCGGAGGCGCGCCATTGCGGCCGAGCGGCAACTCCTGGCGGATTGGCGCCGGCGCGGACGCATTCAGGATGACACCTATCATCTCCTGGAAAATGAACTGGACCGCGCGGAATTGCACGCGGCGCCCATGTCCAGCACTTGGTTGGATGGCTAAACACGGCGGTTTACCCGTCGGGCGTCGGCACAACCCGACGATCCAGCCCGCATCGCGATCTGCTGTTACCATTGGGTGCAAACTTTTGGGCGGCGGAGCTGTCTCAAATCTCGACACATAATCGTGGCAACCAAGGGAGAGACCACGGATGTCTTCACGTATCTTTGCAATCTTGGCGGTGGGCGGTCTAACGACCCTCTCGGCAGTCTCGGCTGTCGGTCCTTCCCGACCCATGCACCTGCGTCCAAATGCACCCGGTAACTCGGCGCTGCATGTTGCCGGCAGCCGCAGCGCGCAGCAACGCAATAGCGCGAGCGGGTCGAAATACGATGCATCCTTGGCGGAGATCGCGCGCCATGTGGGCAGCTTGCGGCCAGGCTCGGCGCTTGCGGACCTGCATGGATTGAATCCGGCGGCGAGATTCAGTCAGCCGGCGAACAGTTCGTCGCCTCTCGTTCTGATCGACGCCATCACCAAGGGCGATCCGCAGAAATTGAAGGCCGCGCTGGTTGGGTTGGGCTTGCAGCGAGCATCGCAGTATTCCAACGATGTCGGCGGTTGGCTGCCGGTGGATCAACTAGACGCTGCCGCGGCCTTGACCGAGGTCCATGGCATCCGGGCGGCGATGATGCGCACGAAGACCGGCGCGGTCACTTCACAGGGCGACTATGCGCAGAACAGTGATCTGGTGCGCTCGGCAAATTCTCTCACGGGCGGGGGGATTACCGTCGGGGTAATTTCAGACAGCTATGACTGCTATCCGGTGTACGCCGCAAATGGCGTGCCCGCGGGCGGCAATACGGGGTACGCCAACAATGGATTTAACACCACCGCTGCCGGAGACGTGGCGACCGGTGATTTGCCCACTTCGGTCAATGTGATCGAGGATGCGACCTGCATGAACTATGGCGCGCCGACCCAGCTGCCTTTCGGAGATGAAGGGCGCGCCATGATGCAAATCGTTCACGATGTCGCTCCAGGTGCGAGCCTGGCTTTTTATACCGCCGAGAACAGCGAGGCGGATTTTGCATCGGGCATTGGGCAGCTCGCCAACGCCGGCGCCAAAGTGATTGTCGATGACGTGGGCTATTTCGACGAACCGTTCTTTCAGGACGGCGAGGTCGCCCAGGCGATTAACGCGGTGGTCGCGAACGGCGTGGCGTACTTTTCCGCGGCCGGCAACAACGGCATCCTTGCATACGACAACAATGCGCCGAGTTTTGCGACAGCCGGGACGGGCCCGAATGTTAATGAGCATTTGCTGAACTTCGACACCACGGGCGCCACTACGACTACGACGCTGCCGGTCTCGATTCCATCGATGATTCCAGGCGAGTTCGTTGCGATTGTCGTGGAGTGGGATCAGCCCTATGTCACGGGCGCGGCGACGAGCGGCGGTTCGACCAACCAAATCGACGTGTGCATCAGCGGCGCGGTCGGAAATGACATCATCACCAATTACAATGAACAACCCGCGACCTGCAGCGGCCTCAATGCGGTGGGGCAAGATCCCTATCAGGTGATGATTATCGATAACCCAGCCAATGCGGCCGGCAATAGTTCAGCCGAAACCTTGAATGTTGTCGTTGGTTTGGCGAACGGCTCCACGGCACCCGGGCGAATTAAAGTAGTGGTCGAAGATGACGGCCTAGGCAGCCAAATTACGAAGTTTGCGCCCAATGGCGGCGGCACGGTGCAAGGTCATCCCCTGGCCACAGGCGCAGCAGCCGTGGGCGCGGTATGGTTTCCGAACACACCGTCTTGCGGCGCTACGACGCCTCTTTCTGTGAATTTATTGGAAGCGTTTTCCTCCGCCGGCGGCGATCCAATTCTCTTCGATGTCACCGGTAAGCGCCTCGCGACCGCCGTCACACGCCAAAAGCCGGATTTCGTCGCGCCCGATGGCGGCAACGATACTTTTCTGGGATTCACGCTGGCGAGTGGCGGCATCACCGATCCCAGCACGGTTACCGCTTGTGCGAACAATGCCAATTTCCCGAATTTCTTCGGCACCTCGGCGGCTGCGCCGCATGCGGCCAGCATTGCGGTATTGATGCTGCAGGCCGATCCTGCGCTGACGCCGGCGCAGATTTACTCAATACTGCAGCAGAGTGCCGCGCCGATGGGCGCGACGCCAAATCCAACAGCTACCACACCGATCTTCAATTTTGACGCAGGCTATGGATTTGTTCAGGCTGACATGGCCGCGCAAATGGTCCCCGCGGTCCTTCCTCCCGCGCCCACGCTCACACTGGCCTCCACGTCCATCGTGACCGGAAGTTCGACCACGCTAACGTGGTCGTCGGTGAATACCTCCGACGGCTGCACCGCTTCGGGCAGTTGGTCGGGTCCCATGGCGAGCAACGGTACGCTGACTGTCAATCCCTCGGCCGTGGGATCGGACACGTACACGCTTGTCTGCGCAAACGTTGCCGGGACTTCCCCTGCGACTTCAGCGACGCTATCGGTTACCGCGGCTGCGACACCGCCGCCGAGTTCCGGCGGAGGCGGCGGCGGAGCGCTCGGGCTTTCGACGCTGTTGGGTCTTCTCGCGCTATGCGCGGCACGAGCGCGGCATTGGCCGCGCTCGCGTGCTGCGCTCGCCTGCTGCGCTCGCCCCATTCGCAATGCGGTCCTGACTCGCTAGTCAGTCCCCGCG
>Ga0210387_10004680_pt1 | contig 10474 bp, 8 predicted proteins | sample IncBWC7OmetaG_FD_160108 | JGI IMG/M metagenome (GOLD analysis project Ga0210387, IMG submission 160108) | Forest soil microbial communities from Barre Woods Harvard Forest LTER site, Petersham, Massachusetts, United States - Inc-BW-C-7-O ...
TTATGAACGCGATGAAACGCGAGGCGAACCCGGCGTGCCGGCCACGCAGGTTCTCCGTTTCCCCGGTGCTGAGCGAAACGTGTGGCTGGGGGCTGCCGCCGAGAGGCAGGGGTTGCGATACGCCGTCGTTACTGGGCACTGGTTCCAGCAGGCGGGCATCGGCAGGCGTCATGGCTCCTCCGGGGCGTTCGGCAACTCAGGCGGCTCAGCTCGTCCCGTGTGGTTGCGCCGGATCCTGCTCACCCAGCGTGCGAGGGTGTCGTCCATGCTGACCGCGTGACTTCGTCCCAGATCAACCGCCTCGGTGGCGAGAGAGCTGGAGGAACTGACCATGAGGGCAGCCAGATCGGTGTTCTTCACCAGCGCCTCGATATCGACCTGTTTGACGATCTCGTTGATGTCGACCCGGGCCATGAGCTTATTCACATCCAGCCGGTCGACTATCTGGTTCAGGTCTATCTGGTCGAGCACCTTGTTCAGGTCAACCTGATTGACTACCTCGTTCAGGTTCACCCGTTGGAGCAGGCTGTTCAGCTCCACTCGCGCGAGCACGACATTCAGGTCGATCCGGGCGATCAGCGTGTTCACGTCCAGTGCATCAACCACGAGATCGATCACGCGCTGCGCGACTGCTTGCGCGATTGACTCCATTTGCTCGGCGAGCCGCTTGGCCGCTGAGTGCCTGAACCGTTCACCCGGATCCACACCCTCAGTGTGGCTAACGCCGAATCATCCTGTATCCCCCGCCAGGAGTGAGGCGCGGAACCCCGGCTTAGTGGCGTGATGTCCGGCTGATGCCAGTCTCACCCACCTGCTCGCTCGGAACCGGCTTAGCGCCTGACTCAACCTCGCGGCACGATGCGCCAGAGTCGCGCCGCGGATTCGGGTCCGCGAGTGGGCAGTATTCCTGCGCTTCGTATGCCGTTTATCGGGCACCCGGCCCGGCCGTCTGCACCACTGCGGGCATCATCGTGTACAGCGTGGCGCTGCTTCCTGCGCAGCTGGTTCGGCGAGTACGGCCATGACTACGGCGGCTTCGGCGTCAGTACTTGGCGACCGGTCTGGTCGGGTCCTGATCGGCGAATACGCAGTCCTCAAGTTCGTTACGGACACTCTCGCGGTCGTGCAATGGCGTGATCGCCATCCGCCTTGACCGAGGGCCACCCAGCTTCGGCGACCACCGCGGTCCGGCACCAGCCCTCTGGGCGTCGCATCCTGGCTGGTCCCAATCCTGGCCAGGAGTGACCCAGGCCGTCATCACCCGTTAAGGATGAGGGACAGATGATTGACGGCAACGCTCAGTCGCAGGTCCGCTGGCCTAGGCGACAGCACTTCAGCGCTCGTCGAACGGCAGGGAAGCCACGTCCAGCTGACACTGAGGCGGCCCAGGACGGGTAGCACGGCTACGCCGGCAGCCGCTCCGGCGAGGGTCCAGCTAGACCGTTCCTCCACTGAGCCGCGGACGTGGTGCGATTTGTCAGTGATCCGGGAACACCGTGCAGGCAAGGCCGTGGGAGGATAATCATCTCGTACGGGAGATCGGTTCGCCGGCGGTGCGCAAGCACCGCATCGGCGAGGCATGTGATGGCCATCACGATCCCGGCCGAGACGACCAGCCGCCCGCCGAAGACTCTGGCATGGCGGCACGTGGGCCAGGACAATCGCGACCGCGAGTCAGAGGTGATCAGCGTGGAGATCGGAGCCGGGCGGGAAGCGTTCCTGCCTGTGATACAGGCCATGCCGGCCAGTCTGCGGAACGGGGGTGATCTGGGTGTCTGAGGATCCGCAGCCAGGTGCAACCCCTGATACGCCGGCCGACCCGCACGTTGGCCAGGACGTCAAGCTGGCCGAGGGAACGCGCCTTACTGACATCGTCGTTAGCCGCATCGCTGACCAGGCGCGCCGCACGGCCAAGGCTGCGAGATCCGGACGGGTAGCGAACGCCGGCGGCGAGCCGGGAGTTCTGGACCTGACGCCGTTGCGCGAGCTGCTCCCCGAGCTAGTGGAGGAGCTGCGGAAGGTGAGGCCACGGGAGCGGATAGCCCGCGCGCTGCGGCAGGCAGCCGACATCATCGACCCGCAGACGCCGATCCACTGAGATCAGCTCGATCGAGCAGGGCGCGGCTAGGTGGGCGCCGGTTCCGCACCATCCCGCGAGTGTCTCCCGGCGGGCCGGCAGTCCTTGCCGGACGTACCGAGCAGGTGTGCACTGGTTCCGTACACGTCGGCGTCGTCCGGGCCCGATTACGATCACGCTGTCCAGCGTCGGCTGGACACAGTCACGGACAGGCTTGCGCCCAGGCTGGGGCACGCGACCGCCGCCTTTCCACGGCCGCCGGGGCCAGATGGCGCGCAGGCAGGTAGGTGCGTTTCGTGAGCCCGGCGCTAACACCCGTCCGGAGTATCCGTGCCCTTGACGAGCTGTCCGCCCTTAATGATGGCGAGGAAGCTCTCCCTGGGCCGGGTGATCAGGGAGATGTCGGCGACCGGGTCGCCGTCGACGAGGATCAGGTCGGCGATGGCTCCCTCTTCCACGACGCCGAGCCGTCCGGGGTAGGGGTTCCGCGGCCCGGAGAGGGCGAGCAGCTCGGCGTTGCGGGCGGTCGCCTGCTGTAGCACCTCCGCGGGGCTGTACCAGCGGGTCAGTTTGGCGAGCTGGGCACCCTGGCGTGTCGCGAGCTTGGCGTCGAAGAGCGTGTCGGTGCCGAAGGCCACGTGTACCCGGTGCTTGATCGCGAGGTGGTAGGCGTTGTCCGTGCCCGCGATCATCTGGAGGAGCTTCGCCCGGTTCGGCCCGGCCAGCCGAGGTGTGTCCTCGTCGTCGAGGAACGGTTGCAGGCACCACCAGATGCCGTTCTCGGCCATCAGCGCGATGGTTTCCTCGTCGAGTAGCTGGCCGTGCTCGATGCAGCGCACTCCGGCGGCGATTGCGGTGCGTACCGCGCGAGGGGTGTACGCGTGTGCGGTCACGTATGTGCCCCAGTTCTCGGCGGCCTCGACCGCGGCCCGGATCTCGCGTTCGGTGTACTGAGACGCGTCGAGTGGGTCGTAGTCGGAGGCGACACCGCCGCCGGCCATGAGCTTGAGCTGCGAGGCGCCGCGGCGCAGCATCTCCCGGGCGCCGCGCAGCACCTCGTCTTCGCCGTCGGCGATCACGGCGGCGCCGATGATCTCGCTGTAGCTGAGATACCCGGCGATTCCCCGGGGGATCTCGTAGGGCATGCGGAAGTCGCCGTGGCCGCCGGTCTGGGAGATGAACGCGCCGGACGGGTAGATCCGGGGCCCTGGGATGGAGCCCTGGTCGATCGCCTGTTTGATGCCGAAGGAGGGACCGCCGACGTCGCGCACCGTCGTGAACCCGCGCATGAGCGTGTCACCTGCGCTGACCACGGCCTGGGCGAACACGTAGCCGATCTCGCCCGTACTGGCGACCACGGCCGGGATCGTGGTGAACACGGCGTGCCAGTGGGCATCGATGAGCCCCGGGATCAGGGTCTTTCCGGTGCCGTCGATCTGGCTGCCGGGGCCGCCTAGCCCGGCGGGCCGGACGGAGCTGATCGTGCCATCGCCGACAGTCACGTCAAACGGCCCGTCGACCCGGCCCGCGATGCTATCGAAGACGTTGACGTTCGTGATCCGAAGAGGCTCGCGCTCGCCCATTCGTGCATTCCCCTAGATCTGCAGCCGCGGCACAGGACTTCATGCACGGACATGGACGATCATGAGGCTACACGTCGAGGCCACAGCCTGGCACCCCGGCACACGTTCCACACGAAGCGGACCGCCGGAAGTTCCCTGACCAGGGTCAGCGTCCCAACCCTCAAGGGAAAGCCGCCCTTCGACAACAATTGACCGGCGGAGCTGCTCTACCGGAAATCGGGTAGCGGTTCCTGCGGCCGGTGGGCGGCGGGGCGGGCGGGAGCACAATGGGTATATGGGTGGCCGGATTGGTGGCTGGGCCGGTGAAGTGGACCGAGCGGTGGATCGCGCGAGCGCAGCGCAAGGCCGACCTCCGGGCGGAGCGGTTCCGGAGGCACGAGGAAGGCATGCGTGCGGGTACCGAACCGCCCAGCCTCCTGGACCGCATGGAATCCCGGATCACGCTCTTTCAGGAACGCCTCACGACCTCGGGCATGCTTCAACAGGAGCCGCGGATCGGGCTACGGCTTGCTCCAGCTACCGCAGCGTGCCCGCACGCGCTGGCGGCAGGTACGAACAGGCCGTCGATTAACAAGAACAGGTAAGGGAGAAGCGAAACCAATGACTTTCATGCTTCCGAAATTCGTCGTAGAAATTCAGCTCAATGCTCGCTCTCTGTATACCACAAAACAAGTTGCTAAGGCTCTCAGTGGCCTGGCCAACAAGCTAGACGAACTAACGGAATTCCCGGGATACCATGGCCAAATCGTGGACGAAGAGGGTCGCGTACTCGGTAACTGGAAGATGGACCTACCCGACTCGTGAGTCCTAACCAGCGGCTCTTTGCATTAGCGAGAACTTCTGCATAAACACACTTGAATCTCGTTTCATACGGGGGTCTGACAGAGGGACCGATATCGTGAACGGTGCAGGTATGAGGAGAATGGCCATGAGCAGACGCAAGCCGGCCCAAGGGATCGCTGAGCGGACAGCCGCCCTCTTCGAGGAGTTCCAGCGCACTGGAAACACCGGCGCCCTCAACAGCGCAATCGACCTGCTCGGTCAGGCTGTGGACGCGACCCCTGTGAACCACCCCGACCGCGCCATGTACCTGTCCAACCTTGGAACCGCGCTGGGGTTCCGCTTCGGGCAGACCAGGCGGGCCGCTGACATGGATGCCGCGGTCACCGCCTACCAGCAAGCGGTAGACGCCACCCCGGTCAGCGACCCGGGCCGAGCCAGGTACCTGTTCCACCTCGGGCTTGCGCTACGAGCCCGGTCCGTGGAGACCAGGCAGGCCGCTGACCTGGATGCCGCGATCAGCGCATTCCAACAGGCGGTGGACGCCACCCCGGCCAGCGATCCGAACCGAGCGAGGTACATGTCCAACCTTGGAACGGCGCTGCAGGACCGCCTTGGGACCGCGGGGCAGGCTCGGTCCAAGGAGACCCGGCATGGCGGCTGACCCGGACGCTTCGACGGCGTTTTCCGGCAGACGGTAGACGCGACCCCGCCGACCGCGCCAGGTATCAGCGTTGCGCTGCTTTATTGATTCTCGGGCCAATTCTGAAATCCAGCCGCCAAGACCCTGGTGGCGGGCGCATGAATCACCGCCGCAGCCACTGGCTGCATTCCACGACGTACCCAGACAGCGGGGAGTGCCATCTTGAAGCCTTTGGCCCAGAGTGCGAGACTCCTGTTGATTGGGGGTGGCCTAATGCACCCGGTGACGGATGTCGTGGTGGTATTGCCGGGTATCACCGGAAGCGTGCTATGGGACAGCCGGGGCCGGGACGTGTGGGCGCCGACGGCCGGAGCGGCGGGCCGGGCGCTGGTTGCTTCCGGCCGGAGGCTTGCCGACCTAGAGTTGCGTGACGAGGACGCCGACGATGGGGTCGCGGGGCCGTTGATGGTCTCGGACCTGTATCTGATCCCGGGATTGTGGAACATCGACGGATACTCCAAGCTATCGGGTTACCGCCAGCGGCAGTTCGCCGTCACTCCCGGCAAGAACTTCTTTACTTTCCCCTATGACTGGCGGCGGGATAACCGGGTCGGCCAGGCGGCCTGGGACGCCACCTGGCTCGCCTGCGCCCTCTACGCCGACCCCACCGCGACGGTAAGCACTCGCGTCCCGCGGACCGGCTGAACGTGTCATGGGTTTCTGGCCACGTCGTAAAGGCTCAGGCCTCACGCGCAAATACGCCGTGGCGCAATTCGAGCTGGCCGAACATTACTCTCAGCTCGCCAGCGGGAACCGCGCGGCGAACCTCCAGCGCAGCATCGAGTATTACACCAAGGCGCTTGGTTTCTTCACCGCTGAAGCCGCCCCGCGCGATTATGCCGCCGTTCAGAACAACCTGGGCAACGCGTACGCCCGCCTTCCTACCGGGGACCGGGCGGCCAACCTCGAGCGGGCCATCGCCTGCTACACCCAGACGCTCCGGTTCTATACCGCCGAGGCCGCCCCGCTCGATTATGCCGCCGTTCAGGAAAGCCTGGGTACCGCGTACCGGAGGCTTCCTGTCGGGGACCGAGCCGCCAACTTCGAGCGGGCCATCGACTGCTACACCGAGGCGCTGCGGTTCCATACCGCCGATGCCGCCCCGGCCGATTACGCTGGGATCCAGAACGACCTGGGCATTACCTACGCCGAACTTCCGACCGGGGACCGGACCGCCAACCTCGAGCGGGCGATCGACTGCTACACCCAGGCGCTGCGGTTCCGCACGGCCAAGGCCGCCCCGGCCGATTATGCCGCCACCCAGAACAACCTGGGCATCGCTTACAGGAGGCTTCCTACCGGGGACCAGGCGGTCAACCTCGAGCGGGCGATCGACTGCTTCACCCAGGCGCTGCGGTTCCGCACGGCCAAGGCCGCCCCGGGCGATTACGCCATGACCCAGCAGAACCTGGGCAACGCCTACGCCGACCTGCCGACCGGGGACCGGGCGGCCAACCTTGAGCGGGCGATCGACTGCTACACCCAGGCGCTGCGGTTCTACACCGCCCAAGCCGCGCCGGCCGATTATGCGGCCGCTCAGGAAAACCTGGGCACCGCCTACCGGAGACTTTCCACCGGGGACCGGGCCGCCAACCTCGAGCGGGCGATCGACTGCTACACCCAGGCGCTGCGGTTCTACACCGTGGAGGCGGTTCCCGCCGAGTGCCGCCGGACGGCCATTTCGCTCGGTGATGTCTACTTCGGACAAGACCGCTGGGCGCTAGCGCATGCTGCCTACTCCACTGCCATCCTGGCTGGCGAATTCCTCTATCAGGCCACCGGCTCCGATGCCGGCCGGCAGGCCGAGCTGGGGGAGGCCGGAGCCGCGGTGGCTGCCGACGCGTACTGCCTGGCCCGGCTCGGCCGACTCGCCGAGGCGGTGCAGCGCCTCGAGGCCGGACGGACCCGTGCCCTAGGCGAGGCGCTCGCGCGGGACCGCGCCGCCTGGAAAGAGGCCAGCCAGGCGGACCGCGTGGCCTACGTTATGGCTGCCGGCCGGATCGAGGCCCTCCAGGTCGAGGGACGGCGCGAGCACGACACCGAAGCGCCCGTCGCGCCGGGGGCACAGTCATTTGCCGAACGGTCCGCCGAGCTCGTCCGGGCCCGGGAAGACCTCGCCGAGGTGATCCAGCGCATTCGCACCTACCTGCCCGGGTTCGGGGGCGAAGGTCTTGACTATGCGGAGGTCGCCGCGGCGGCCTCGCCGGAGCGGCCGCTGGTCTACCTGCTCACCACCTTCCGCGGCGGCCTCGCCCTACTGGTTCCAGCGCGCATGCCGGTCCCCGCGCCGGAGCACGCGGTCTGGCTCGACGGCTTCACCGCCGGGAAGCTGAACGAGCTGCTGGTACGGCGGGACCCGTCGGGTGAGGCGTACGGCTATCTTGCCGGCCAGATGACGGGGGATATGAATCAGCTCGCGGCGGCCGTGGCGGAAATCGTCGAGATCTTGCGGCGCGAGCTGCTCGGCCCGGTGGCCGGACGCCTGGCCGACCTGGGCCTGGCCGCCGCCACGGTCGTCCCGGTGGGGCGGCTATCGCTACTTCCGCTGCCGACCGCCGCGCCGGAGGGATGCACCATTGCGCTGGCCCCGTCGGCGCGGGCGCTGCGGGCGGCCAGCCAAGCGCTGCAGGAGCGGACCGGGCAGACGCCGGTACTGCTCGCGGCGGGCAATCCGCTTCCCCTGCCCGCCGGGTGGAATCCGCTGGCCTACGCGGGAGTAGAGGTGCGGGCCATCGAACGGCTCTTCGCCGCAGGGTCTCGGCGGATCCTGCCCGGGGAGGCGGCCACGAGTACGGCGATCGCGCGAGGCCTGCCCGGGACCACCCACCTGCACCTGGCCTGCCACGGCGGGTTCAATCCAGACGAGCCGCTGGACTCGGCGCTGTACCTTTCCGGCGAGGACCGGCTTACCCTGCGCGACCTGCTGGACGGGGACTTGGACCTGTCCAGCCAGCGGCTGGCGGTGCTCTCGGCGTGCCAGACCGGGATCAGCGAATTCGAACGGGTTCCCGATGAGGCCGTCGGCCTGCCCGCGGGGTTCCTGCAGGCCGGGGTCCCCGGCGTGGTGGCTACCCTCTGGCCGGTCAACGACCTGTCCACCGCGGTGCTGGTAGCTGAGTTCTATCGGCTGCTGCTCGCCGAGCGACAGGATGCAGCCACCGCCCTCGCCGGGGCTCGCCGGTTCCTGCGCGATGCCACGGCCCAGGACATCGCGGAATGGTTCGAACGCCGCTACGACGACTCCGGCGGAACCGACGTCGAAGCCTACGAAGCCGCCGCAGAATTCCGATCACACCCGGACCCGGCGGACCGGCCCTACGCTGCCCCGGTGCACTGGGCTGGCTTCGTCTACACCGGCCCATAGCCCGGACCCTGACCGGCCGCAGTACCCAGGTCCGTTCAGAAAAATAAGATCATGCCGAACGGGCCAGCGGGTTACGGTCGGGGCCATTGCACCCTCGGACCGGGGCGAGCGACATCCCACCGATGGCATGAATGACCGGACGTCACCCCTCGAGGAGGCCGAGCTCCCGGGATCGGGCAACTGCCTGGCTGCGTGAGGAGGCGCCGAGTTTCCGGTAGATCGACATCGCTTGTGACTTGACGGTGTGCGGCGATAGGAACAGGTCGGCGGCGATCTCCGGGAACGGCAGGTGCGTGGCGAGCAGCGGCAGGACGCGCAGCTCGGCACCGCTCAGGGCCGACGCTCCTGGGATGGCGGGGACGTGGTCCGCCGCCAGCTGACTCCGCAGTGCCTGGGCCTGGCCGACCAGGATGCCCAGGTCGGGCCGGCGCTTGAGCAGGTCACCGATTTCCCGCATCAGCGTCCTGGCTCCGGCCATGTCGGCCAGCGCGAGGTGGACGCGGGCGAGCTCGAGTCGGGCTTGCACTGCCTTATAAGGCATCGCGTAGGTGACCATGGGCCGCAAGCGCTGAGCGGCGACCAGGTGCTGGCGCGCCGCGGGCGCATCGCCCCGGTGCAGGGCTAGGCGGGCTTGCGCCGTGCAGGCCAGGAGGTTCTCCATTCCGACCCGGCGCAGCGCTGTGTCTGCTTGTCCAGCCAGGACCTCGGCCTGGCCCCAGTCGCCGCGCGCCATGGCCAGCAGCGACCGCTCGCTCAGCGCCTGCGTGAGCACGTCGTGCGCGTCGACGTCCTCCGCGGCGCTGACGGCGTCCTTAAGGTACGCGTCACCGCCATCGAGGTCGCCGGAAAGGATGCGCGCCATCCCTTGGCAGAATTGGGCGAACGGGGCCACGATGTTCGCCGCGGCTAGCTTTTGCGCCGCCTCGTCAGCGTCCGCGCGCATCTGCCCAACCCCGCGTCGGCACAAGAGGGCTCGCAGTCCGGCGGCCCATGCCTCGGTAGGGAAGTCAATGGGCTGTCCCGTGTCCTGGTCCTGCAAGCGATCGACCATGACGGCCCAGCGCTCGGCCTCGGCCGGCCGCCCCGTGTCCACGGCAAGATATCCGGCCCACACGGCGATCAGTGGGTGGGCCGCGATCCCGTCCCGCTCCTCGAGCCACCGGAACCACCGCCGGAGGGTGTCGAACCGGCCCTGCCGGTCAGCCGGTACCGCCAGAGCCCGCACCAGGCTGGCCACCGTGTCGACGTCCCCGGCCGCGATGGAGTACTCGAGCGCTTCCTCCCGCCGGTCGTTGCGCAGGCACCAGCTGGCCGCGCGGCGGCGCAGCACCGGGATCAGGCCGGGCTCCCCGCGTTCCAGTTCGGCCAGCAGCATGTCGCGGAACAGGTGGTGGTAGCGGTACCACTGGCCGCGTCGGTCCAGCGGCACCAGCAGCAGGTTCGACCGGGCCAGATCCGCCAGCGTCGCGGCCGAGCCGGGCAGGTCCAGCACCGCCTCGCACAGCGGCCCGCTCATCCGCTCCAGCACCGCGGTCCGGGTCAGGAACACCCGGTCCCGCCGGGAGATCCGCTCCAGGAACTCCGACTCCATGTACTCGCTGACCAGCTGGTCATCACCGCCGAACGAGACCGCCGCCGTTCCCAACGCGCCGCCTTCTCGCAGGTACAGCGCTGCCAGGTACAGCCCGGCCGGCCACCCTTCGGTCCGCTGATGCAGCGCCGCGACGTCCTCCTCGCTGAGCATCACATCGGCCGAGCGCAGCAGCGCGGCCGCTTCCTCGCGGCTCAGCATCAGGTCACCAGGGCCTATCTCCAGGACCCGGCCTTCGGCGCGCAGCCGCGCGATCCGCAGCGGTGGTTCGTTCCGGCCCGCCAGCACCAGCCGCGAGCCGTCCGGCACGTGATCGGCCAGCACCGACAGCGCGTCCCGGCAGTCCCGGTTGTGCAGCAGGTGCACGTCATCGAGC
>Ga0210387_10004681_pt1 | contig 10472 bp, 18 predicted proteins | sample IncBWC7OmetaG_FD_160108 | JGI IMG/M metagenome (GOLD analysis project Ga0210387, IMG submission 160108) | Forest soil microbial communities from Barre Woods Harvard Forest LTER site, Petersham, Massachusetts, United States - Inc-BW-C-7-O ...
CGGAGGGCCGGCCGCGTTGAGTGCTACAACGTCTGTGTGGGACGCACGCGACGTCGCCGGTCCTCAGGGAAAAGGAGCGGTGGAGCTCTAACCTCGCTGCGAGGTGGGTTCCGATCGGTCACCCAGGGCGCGACGGGGACGGGGCCGGCCCGACCTACCTCGTGGGCGCGCCGCGTGACCGGCAACGTGATCACGGTGTTGTTGCTGCTCGTCGCGGTCGGGCTGCTGCTGCGGCGGTTCGGCGTCCTCCACCGTTGATGGCGGGCGGAGCTGCTGCGTCATGGCCGCCTGTCGGCACCGTCAGCCTGAGATGGCCGACCTCGCGCGCGAGAACGGCCTCCGCTCCCCGCGAAGTGTGCCGGGGCTTAGAGGACCCGGATCACTCGCATACACGCACCGTCTGGGCCGTTCATGGCAGTGCGGCACGATCCAGCTCGACTTCGTGATGCCCGAGCGCTTCGGTCTCTCGTATATCGATTCGCGGGGCGGCAAGGCGAGGCCGGTGATGCTTCACCGGGCGATCTTCGGGTCGATCGAACGGTTTGTGGCGATCCTGCTGGAGCACCACCAGCGAGCGCTCCCCGCCTGGCTCGCCCCTGAGCAGGTGCGCGTGCTCCCCATCTCTGACGAGCAGGCGCCCTATGCGAGGATGATCTTCGAAGCGCTGCAGCGACAGGGACTGCGTGCGTCTTTGGGACCGGGAAGCCAGACGCTGTCGCGGGCAATCGTCGACGCTCATGATGCCGGAGTGGTCACGACGCCGAAGAGCGGGAAGCCGCGCGAGGTGCCACTCTCAGACGCCGCTCTTCGGGCGTTGAGAGCTCATCGGCATCTGCGAGGCGAGCTCGTGTTTTGCGACGGGGCGGGGAAGATGCTCAGCAAGGGGGCGTGCAAGTGGCCTCTGCGGCGAGCGTGCCTCCGGGCGAGTCTGCGCCAGGTCGGCTCGTGATGCGGAACGTACCGCTCAAGGCAGTCCAGGAGCTACTTGGTCACGCCACGATCGAGATGACGATGCGCTACGCCCACCTCAGCCCGGACGCGCGCCGGGACGCGGTGAGCGTGCTCGATCTGCCAGCACCGGATCGGACGTCTTTGTCCGATCGTCCTGCCAACAGGCTGACAACAGCACCTGTCGGCAGCGCGAGTAGTTGAAATTGTAAGAGAAAAAGGGTGGAGGCGCCGGGAGTCGAACCCGGTAGGAACCGAACCGAAAACCCTAAGAGGTGGGCCGACTTGCACAGTGATTCCACCGGCTTCGGGTTTTTAGCCACGGTTCGGGACAGGTCGCTTGAGAGCGGTTAAAACCGCCTGAATTCGGGTCGTCCGTGGTGTGAGCGTGGTGAGAGAACAACCACGTCTCGGGGCGTCCGCGATCAGGAGCTTGACGCCACTGTGCGAGGTGTTTAGCTCAGCGGGGGCAACTTACGCCCAGCGGAGAGTTTCATGAGCACCGATCAGGACGGCCTCCGAGAGATTGTGCGGATCCTTCAAGAAGCAGAGCAGCGCGTTCGCTTCCCTGTCGGCGGAGGTCCGGAGATCGGCGCCGCTAACGACATCGCGAGCATGATCGCGAAGCTAAAAAAGCTCGCGCCCAAGAAGTTGCATCTGGTAACCGTCGAGCCGAGCAACGGGGATACGGTTCACTATGTGGCCGTCCTGGCGGAGAGCGCTGAACAAGCGGATGCTCGGGCACACCAGCACCTCGGTGGCGGTGTCGCCGCCGTGACCACGCTCGTCGTCGACAGTGGCAGCGCGAGCGTTTCGGTCGCGAGAGCCAAGGAAAAGCCCACCGTCAGGATCGACTGACCACCGGCCCCAAAAGCGCCGCCATAAGCTTCTCGCCGTCGACAGCCAAGCCGGCCGCCCGCATCTCTCGGGCGAGGGTCGCCTTCCAACCGTCAGCGGGGTCCATCCTCACATATGCGACGCCGTCGTAGTCGGAGGGCTGTTGAACGTCACCTTTGAGGAGCGGGCACACGTTCGCGCGGCCGAGCTTGCCGATGAAGAACCCGAGTTCGAACACAACATTCTGGCGCGCCCGGTCGTGCGTCTCGGTCGGCTTCTTCTTGCTGGAAGCGGTGTCGTCCGGCGTAAGGAGCACGACGGCAAATGCAACGTCGGAATATTTTTCGAACTTCTCGATCAGCGTCCGCCCACCGTTCGGCTGCTCGTGAAGGATGATGGGCTCGAAAGCCAGAGCAGTGAGGAATCGAGCAGTCGCCTCTTTTGCGGCGTCGTCGTGCCCGTGGACGACGAAGACCCTTCGCAGCGGGGTCTTTGTCTTGGCCGCGGCAAGTTCCTTCTGCTCTTCAGGGTCCGACACGTAACCCCCGTCGAAGTCCTCGCGAAACGCCTTCAGAATAGAAAGCTGTTGCTCAACTTTTCGTGGGTAGCCGCCCCAGCTAACCGCCTCCTCATCTACCGCTTCGAATTTCTCCCTGTGATGGCCGGCCGGCCCAAGCGTCCGAAGGACGGTTTTCCCTGCTAGGCGCCATTCCTCGTAAGCTGACTGATCAGGAAAATGTGGCACTCCCCATTCGCCTGAGCGCTGCGTCTGGAGGAGGGCGGCGCCGCGGTCGATAATATCCTCTAGTCGCGCACGTGCTTTCACGACGTCGGCCATATCCAGAAGGTATCACGCTCACTTCCACCGTCCCGGAGAGGAGCGGGCCTATCTCGACTCTTCCTAGAGAGCCGCGACGACAGCGCTAGTGACGGCCACCTTGGCGCCCGCCTTGAGACCCGGCCAGATAAGTTCCTTCACGAGGAACCCGACGAAGGTCGGCTGGCGCGGCTTTGCGACCGCCGTAGCCGCATGCGTCTTAGCCTGGTGTCCGTGCTGCGCCACAGGGTGCGGCCCCGGCCGCGCCTCCGCCGAGCCGCCTATCGCACCTACCAGGACGAACGCCAAGACGATCCGCTTCATGTGCTCCTCTGCCCTCGCCCTTTTGCAAGGTCGGGGCCTAGGTCAAGGGCGGCGATTCCCTAGGCTCCTGCGGGCGGCGCCAAGTTGAAGGTGACGGGTGTATCCGGCACACGACGGTTGGCGGGCGCGGTTGCCCCCGTCGCCCGACTAGAAGCAGGCCGCTAGCGCCTCGAATCGCTCCCTGAGGTGCATCTCCTCGCGAACCTGCTCCGCCACGCGTCGTTCTTCGGTCTCGTCGGAGATCCACCACACCTGCGACGGCGTGGGTGGGAGCCACATCCCGTTCGCGATGACTTCCTTCCGACGGGTGGCGTACGCGGCTCGGTCCTTCGCGGCGACGGATCGAATGTCGGCGGTCTCGACTCGAAGTTTTTTGGCGGTCTCGGCCGCTTCCTCCGCCCACATCTCCCGCACCTCCTTCGCCAGCTCTGGATCGAGCCCCTCAAGGCGGCCTAGGAACTTCGTCCGTGCGATCTTGCGGTCCTTACTTTTCATGGGAACCTCCGGTTTTGGGTGGCCGGCGCGTACTGATTTCTGCCGGCACCGACGTAAATCCCACGGCTGAGGCGCAGGCGCAACTAGCTGATATCGCACGGAAAAAGTAAGTGCGCTTCGTCCCGTAGAGTGTGTCGTCAACCCCGCGCAACTCCACGCTTGCCGCGCCGCGTCCCAATTTAGAAGCGGGTTCGGTCGTGGCTACCGACTACGAGCCCGGCTTCTTCTTCCATACTGCTTCTTCACGAAGCCGCCTGACGACTCCCGCGTAGCCGGGGAACATCGACGACCCATGGATGCCCGAATACGAGAGAAGCTGTAGCAGTCTCGCGGCGCTCGACCGCGGAAGCGTGATTTTATGCATCCACGGCAGTGGGATCGCCGGCTTCAACTCCTTCGAATGTTCTGAGAACTGCTTCCGCGCGTAGTCGTCGACGGCAAGGATTGCACCACCTCTCGCCTGCGTAAAAAGGCCGGATTGAGCAAGGAGGTTGGGGTTGCTGGCAAGCGGCGCCACAACGTCCCGCATGACCAAACGGTCAGAGAAGATGCCCGCGTTGAGCACCTTCATCTTCAGCGCCCACACAGCCAGATGCCCCACGCTGTCACGCACGCCCAAATCGGCCGCCGCGAAATACGCTCCTTTTGCAGCTATCCGGGTCCAGTCGAGGAGACTCGTCGGCAGGCCGAAGTGTTGAGCCAGGGCCAAGAGCGGAAGCCCGTCGGTCGTAATCTCGCTCAACAAATGCACAACTTCAACGCCGTCATCAGTCTGAATAGGCTTGGTCGGAATAGTTAAGCCTGCTTCGTCGAGCGCAGAATAGAACCGTCTCCAAAGCCCTGTTTCCGCGGCTTGCCTCCGAAACCAGTCAGCGGAATCTATGTTCGGCTCTTCGGTGATCCCCCATTCCTCGTACGCCCGGACATCCTTGCGGTGCGCCGTCGAGAGGAGTGACCATTCGGCACGTGCGTGCCCTCTGAAGATCCATCCTGACGGATCGGGCTGCCACAACGGATCTTGCGGGCTTAGGCGCCCGAGAAATTCCTCGGCGGTGTTGCAGTCGATGGTCTGCACGACCTCGTCGTCTACCGCCACTGCCGGAGCGTACCGCCCGGCTCATCGGCCCGCAACGACGTCACTCTATTTCGTGGCCGCCGCGCGAAGCAGGCGGACGACATCATCGTAGCGTTCGCCCGCCCTCAGGCTCAAGATCCGGCGTTCCCTCGACTGGAGGGGCTTCGTCTCCATCCACTTGAACAGGGAGTCGGCGCTCGCCTCGACGAGCGAGGCCGCAGCGGCAAGACAGCGACGGCAAGGCTTTCGGGTCTTCAAGGTCCGAGCGGAGGCCATGGCGTCTACGTGCTCGGCCCTACGAAAGCGCGACGATCTTCCCTCGCGCGATCGCCAGGTCCAGCCCCGCATTCTCGATTGCGACGTGGAGCGCCTCGTGCGCGGCGAGGATGTCGCTGTCGACTCCGAGAGCCGTGAGTTGCGCCTGCAAGATGGTGCGCGCCGAAGTGATCAAGGTCGTCAGCTCGTTCAGGGTCGACGTGTCGAGGGCGCCGTTGAAGGGCGCGGGCGAACTCGACTGGGCGCCGGTAGGCAACGTCTGCAGGGTGCTCCATGCCCCGTTCACGGCGGCCTTCAAGGTGTCCATCGATGTTTGGAGTGCGGTTGTGTCTGCCATGATGTTGTGGTCCTTTCTTAGCTATTGAATTGATCCGGGTCCGCCGGTCGCGGTGCCGGTCACCGGTCCACCGCTGACGGAGCTTCCGACGACGAGCGCTGTGACCGAGGCCGCCGTCTGAATGTGTTCGACGATCGCGCCCGCCATCGCCTTGAACACGGCGTCGCGGTCCTTCTTCTGATCGTCGCTGAGGGCGTCGATCGCGCCCTTCATCGCCGGTCCGAGAATGTCTGCGCTCATAGGCATCAGATGTGCCCCCAGGACTTGCCGCGCACGGCCGAATAGAAGCCGGCGAAGCTGACGTGACTAGCCATCTGCCGATGAAGCTCTCTGAGCGTGTAGTTGCCGGTCGCGTGCATTTCTCGCGCACGCCGAACCACCTCCTCGGTGAGACGTGCCCGCGGATGCTCTTCGCCGCGCCGTGATCGTCCGAGGCCAGGCAGCGGTTTCGCTTTTTCGAGTGCCTCGACGCGCCTCGCGAGATCGGCGAGCGAAGGCGCCGGTGGCTCGACCGTCGGCGCCTCGGCAATGTCGTCCGCGTAGGGCATGATTTAGCCGCGAAGCCCATGCGACCACTGGATCGCTTGAATCTGGTCGAGGAAGTCCCGGAGCCGGAAGACGAACACGTTCGGGGAAACCTCAGTGAAGAAGTCCGTAATCTGCGATTCGATCCCGACGGCCAGGCCGGCGCCGTTGACCGCGTCAGTGCCCGCGGGAGCGAGCGACTTCAAGACGCGAGCCTGGAACTTGATCGCGCTCTCCGCGTGGCCGTTCCGAGCTTTGTTAACGGTCCAGGCTTCGAGTTCCGCGACGTGCTTGCGCGGCGCGCCGCATTCGAGAGCGTCTTTCGAGTTGCCCGCGATCTGTGCGGCGTATCCTTGGAGGGCGCCGTCAAAAGGAGTGGCGCCTTTGGTGATGCCGGGTTGATCTTGGCAAACGTTCGTCTGGATCTGTCCTACGGAGTAGCTCACGGAGTTCCTTTCTTTCTGCGTTCAGGAGTTAAGCGGATGCCGAACGGGTGGCGACGCCACCGATAGAAAAGCCCGAAATAGCACCGCTCTTAACGGCGGCCCAAAGTGAGTCGTCGTTGATTCGGAGAGACATCAGCCAGGAACCTTTAGTCACAGGCTGGCCGTTGATCACCGAGTCCTCACGGGCGATCCAGTTCTCAAGGACGGTGATCGCGTCCGTGATGAGGCTCTGATGCTGAAGGCCGATCGCTTTCGTCCCCTCGGCCCAAGAGAACATCGCCTTTTCGATTTCCGGCGGAAGGACCCGATCGCCCTGTGTGTCCGTCGAAAAAGGCTCCATGACGACGCCCGTGATGATTTGCTGGTCGTCGAACTTAAGGATCGGCACGCTTCGCGTGAAAAGGCCGCGCTTCGCGACCGTCGGGCGTTGTGCGTCGGGACCGAAGTCGACCTTCGGGGTACACCGGAGCCAGTCCACTAGGCCCGCGCCCTTCGAGCCTCTTCGGCGTCGAGCCGGCGGAGCGTCCGTTCGACGTCCTTCTTCGAGCCGGTCAGGTCGACGGGGGGCAGCGACGCGCGCCGACGCACCTCCTTCGCCTGCGCTTCGCGCTTGGCCTCGTCATAGGGCGACGGCGGCTTGGGAGGCGGCACGAAGTTGCGCCGGTTGTGCTTGTCGAGAAGTTCCTGACGGTCAGAGCCGAGAGCTAGCTTAATTGGAGCCATGTCGGCGGCGGTGAGACCGCGATAGGCGGCGATCTTCTTGTTCGCAACGGCGACGGTGTCCGTGTCCTTAACGCCAGCGCGTAGAGCAAGGCGCAGGTGGTCGAGAAACTCTTTGGCGATGTCGTCCATTGGTCCTTTCGTTTGTTAAGTAACGACCCTTATGTTAGCAGACACGTTGTGATATCGCGGGTGGTTCGTTGTCAATCTGACGGCCAAACCACTCGATTGCGTCGGCCCACGTAATAGGCGCTCGGGCGCGGCGAACGAGGGCGCTTACGTGGCTCGCGATCGTCATGAACGACTCCGCGTGTCGATCGAGCGCGAGTTCGAGAGCCGCGGCGGCGACACGCGCGCTCGGTGCAAAGTCGCGGCGTAGGCGGATCTCACCAGTCCGCGGCTCGCTCCGCGGCGTGGCGTTGATGACCAAGCGATCTCGAAGCAAGTCGTCTGAGTCGGTCTCGCCGAGGACGTCGAGATCGTCGAGTACGACGGCGAAGTCGTCGTCGGGTTCCTCGTGCGGCGGCCAAGTGTCGATGGCTTGGGGAGGTGCCGATCCGCGGGCCGTCGCGAAAATCAACGCGATCGCTAGCTCTGTATGATCCCCTACTACCTGCACGGGCGGGGGCGTCTCGAAAAGCTCCGGCGCGATGGAGAAGGCGGTCGCCGCGTAGAAAACGGCGGCGCTAGCGCGATCGGAAAACATCGTCGCACCCGCGTCGAGCGGCGGAGGCTGTTGACTCGCACGTGGATAGTGCGCGGCGTGGACGGCGAGGATCTGTCTATCGGCCGTCTTGTGGAAACCATCGGTGACGATGTGTCCGTCGGCGAGGATCGTGGGCTTCACGCGGACGCGATCGACTCGAAGAAGGTGGCCTTTGAGCATTCCGCGTCGAGCGGCGCCGATAAGGAACGTCAACTCTCGGGCGGCCAGTCGTCCGAGCCGCGTTCGACCATTCTCCACGATCGTGCCGTCGTGGTAGAGGAGCCCGCGACAGAAATAGATCCCGACTTCGCGAGCCCTTGCGCAAATGTCGGCCGCGACGGCCGGGGTGATGGAGCCGAACGGATAGGTTGCCGGCGAAAGGGCGCCACCGGCACAACTGCCGGGAGATACCTCCGGGACCCCTCCCGGAGGCGGCGGTGCCGGTGGCGCGGAAATGATTTCGGGGGCGCTCATGAGAGGCGCTCCGTCCAGGCGCAGAGATCCAACCAAGCTCGCGTCTCACGCGCTCTGGCAGCGATAAGGGGGTGCGACTTTCGAGGGGGGCGTCCGGCGGCGACGGCGCGGCGAGCGTCGTCGATAGCGCGATCGCGCGCGTCGAGAAACTTCAGGCCGGCGACTTCCATCCGGCTCCAACGGTCCTCGACGAACGTGCGGAGGCGTCCGACCGGCGCCGCGTCGAGCCTCGCGCGCATCGCGATCAGTCGCGCGAGACCTTCCTCCGAGCACGACGGCGCATAGTGGAGTTCACCACCGACGATCGGATAGGTCGTGGGCGCGCTCGCCGCTCGGGCGATTAGAGAGGCGAGAAGATTTCCGCTCGCCGCGGTCGTGGCCGCGAGACCGCTCACGCGTCCGTCCGTTCTTCGTCTTTAGAGGTGAACGGAAGGATCTTCGCGAACATCGTCGGATCGATCGCGCTCTTGCCCATCCCGGCGAATGGTCGCCCGTCTGTTGCCGGCGTCGACCCGTCGGCGAGGACGAAGCGATAAGTCTGTTTCGGGATGCCGTTCCTCTGCCTGATCCGAACCTTCTTGCCGATGACGAGACCCTCGGCGACGAGTTGCATCAACATGTCCACCGCGGCAACTCCCCGGACTTTCAGCCCGGCGACATTCCCGCGGCGAAGGTCTTCCTTGCTGAGCGGCGACTCTGCGAGCAGACCGAGCAGGATCTCCCGCAGATCTTTCTGTTGCGTCGCCTCGATCTCGGCCTTTCCCATTCTGGAGAGCACCGATGCGTCCTCGAAGAACTGCCCGACGGCGCCGCGGAACCGCAAACCAACGAACCCCGTCCGCCCGTGGCGGGCTTTCGGTATGATCATTCGTAGATCGGTGTCATTCGTCGCGGCGTTGTCGGCCCCCTTCTCCAAGTAGATGATCCACGCTGCGGCGCTTTCGATTTCTCCAGCGTCTTTTGCGGCGGCCAACCAATCCGACGGCACCTCGCGCTCGTTCCCGTCCGCGTCTTTGCGCTTGGGCGAGTAGAACACCCGTGACGTCGAGCTGAGGAGCACGATCGCGATGTTGAGGCGACGAGCCATCGCCTTGAACGCGTAGACGAGTTGGCCGACGGCTTGGCGCTGCCCGTCTTCGTTGGTGATGGCGAGAAGCTGAAGGAAGTCGACGAGGACGATCTCCGCTTCGATCTCCTGCGCCCGTGCCTCGATGTTGGCGAGCTGATCTCGGCCGGGATCGATTTCCATCACATGAAGTTCGATCCCTGCCACCAACTTCTGAGCGACGGCGGCCGGTACACGCCCGTCGAGGACCGCCGTCATAGGCTCCCCGAATTCGTGACTGACGGCGCGTGCCGCTAGCTCCACGTCGTCGATCTCGGCGCTCACGAAGAGACAAGGACGGCCAGCCTTCCCGTGAAAGAGCATCTCTCTAACCGCAAGGGCGGTTTTTGCTCCCGCGGGGGGCGCTATCACGACGCCGACGTTTCTCCGTCGGTGACCGCCCCCAATGAGCTTGTTGAGTCCCTCAAGGCTCGTCGGAATGGGTGGGCTTGGAGTCAAGAACTCCTCGGACTCAACGATCTGTTGCAGCGTGCGGGACACCGTCACCGTGCCGTCTTCTGATCCGACACTCGTGAGCCGCTTCTTTGCGCTGGCGCGCGCCCGAGCGATCGCCTCAAGAAAGACGATCTCGATCCCTTGGTTGGCGGCCACCCCGTGTGCGTGCGCCCCGACGGCAGTAGCAATCCGATCGAGCCAGGCCGGAGCGGCGAGGGCATCGGGAGTGACGCCGTACTGATGAATAAGGGTCGAGACCACCTCTCCGATCAGGTCGTCTAAGCCTCGGTTCCATCTCCGCAGCGTGAGGGTCACGCCCCCGTCCGCCTTCCCGAGGTGCGCGAACTGCCTCTTTAAGGGATTCGGCGAACTGTAATAGCGCTGGGCGATGCCTGCGACGAGGGTGGCGTCGCTGATTGGTTCCGGCGACGTGTTAAGCTCTGTGTTAGGGGCGGTCATGGTTCGCTCCGAGTCGAGCCTGAGATGCCCCCTGGCAGGGGCCTCAGGCTCGCGCCGTTTAAGGGTTGGGAGCCTTCGACGCGCTCGCAAGAGCACGCAGGACGTCGGACGCGCGGTAGCGAACGGCGCCGCCGATCTTAATGGCGGGCAGGATGCCGCGATGTCGTGCGGCCCGGACGGCAGCGGGAGAGAGCCCCAAAAGGGGCGCAAGCTCGACTGTTTTTAGAAGCGGCTCGACACCGTGAGGGAGAAGGGTGCTGGACATGTGTGCCTCGCGAAGAACAACGAGTTCACGTCCGCGCAATCCCTACGAGGCGCGCCAGCGCCGATCGGGTTTCCCTTTTTCGCGGTCGTCGGGAGGGCGGGACAGAGCTTCCCTCGTTCCGACGATGATCGCGCAGCAGTCCTGACGGTGGTCAGATCTCGCCCGTATGGGAGCGGGTGGGAGATAGAGACGACGGTCAGCACACAG
>Ga0210387_10004685_pt1 | contig 10470 bp, 10 predicted proteins | sample IncBWC7OmetaG_FD_160108 | JGI IMG/M metagenome (GOLD analysis project Ga0210387, IMG submission 160108) | Forest soil microbial communities from Barre Woods Harvard Forest LTER site, Petersham, Massachusetts, United States - Inc-BW-C-7-O ...
TCGTTTTCTTCTGCGGAAAAACAGAGACGGTGTGGCTGCCCCAAGCCGAGACGAAAATTGTCCCATTTTTGTCGACGACGACCGCATAGGGATAGCGTCCGGTTGGCAGTCTCCGCCGTACCCGACGAGACGCCAGATCTATTATCGCGAGCGAGTCATCGAGGTTCTCGGCGACGTACAGCGTCTTGCCATCCGGCGACACGCCGAGACCGGCGGGGTATCGTTGGCCCTTTTTCTTTGAGAGCCCGATGCTGTCAACCAGGGCCGCGGTATCATGACGCCACGCGTAAACGTAGACGTTGTCGCCGAACCCGCCGGACGCGTACAGTGTGGTCCCATCGGGCGAGAACGCGAGCCCGACGAACGCCGCCGGCTGCTGGAGCGTCTGCATGACGTTGCCGGAGGCCCGATCGACGACCTGTACGCCCTGCTGTCGATACGAGCCGAGGAGCAACACGATCCGCGTGCTGTCGGGCGACAGTAGCTCCGTGGTGGGAAAGTCCCCGATGTCGACGCTGCGCCCCGCGGGATCGAGCCGGGCGCCAGTGGGGAGCCGCCCGAGATCGGCTTCGAACGTACCGTTCGTGCTGCTGCTGCTCGTGCCACAGGCGGCCACGAGCAGCAGCGCGATCAGGCGTATGGGTCTATGCACCCATGTAACTTGCCACCACTACGCCTTCGGCATCAACACGCGGTCGATGACGTGGATGACGCCGTTCGATTGCTTGACATCGGTGATCGAGATGTCAGCCACGTTCCCTTGCTCGTCCTTGACGATGAGGTTCGTGCGGCCGTTCATCATGAACCACAACATGCCGCCTTGCACGGTCTTGAGTGACGCCGTGCCGTTCCCCTGCTTGATGGCTTTGGTCAGCGCATCGAGATCGTAATTGCCTGCCACAACGTGATAGGTCAGCACGGTGGTGAGCATGCCCTTATTCTCGGGCTTGAGCAGATTATCGACAGTTCCCGCGGGCAACGCGGCAAACGCTTCGTTTGTCGGCGCGAACACGGTGAACGGGCCCTTGCCTTGCAGTGTCGGCACGAGGCCGGCGGCCTTCACCGCGGCCACGAGCGTCGTATGATCCGCCGAGTTGAGCGCGTTCGTGATGATGTCTTTTCGTGGCGACATCGCTTGGCCGCCGACCATCACGTCCATCTGCGCAGCGAGGGGTATCGCACCGGCGCACGTAGCCAGTGCGAGAGCAATGGAGAGCTTTCGCATTGATTGAGATCCTATGTTGGTTGAGGGGTTCGTCATGTGTACGTTCTCGCGGGGCCGATCGGATCTCTCACAACCCAACGGCTGGAACGGCGCGCTGGTAGACGGTTATGATGCACGCACGACATACCCCCGGAACTAAAGAGGAAACCGCTGTGCGATTCGTTACGTGTGTGTTTGTTGTCGCTGCCGTAACGGCTTGCGGCAGTTCCAACAGCACCTCCGGCCCCAAGGCGCACGGCAACTGTTCGCCGGCCTCGGCTACGCTCGCGGTCTATCAAGGCACGTCATTCAACTGCGCCGGCGGAACAGGGATCACGCTGAACGGAAGCGGCGCCACCTATCTCGTCGTCCCGCAGTTCGCCGTCGGCAACGTCCCCTACACCACGAACACGTTCCAGATCGAGCGATCCGGCTCGGCTTCCGTCGCTTCGCAGATGCTGGCCGCGACCGCGCGATTCGCGCGCACGCCGTACGCTGGCCACAACGTGCGCCAAGCCAAGTTTGATGGGATGTTGCGCGCCAGAGGGCGCCGACTGGCCGCCGCGCGTGCCGGCCTATCTACCCAAATCGCCAAGCAATCGCTCCCCAACAGCCGGACCTTCTGGGTATTCGCCGACACGCTCGCGGAGACGTACAAGCAGATTACGGCGACCCTGGTCTATAATGGCGACAGCGTCGCAGTCTATCTCGACAACGGCTCCCCACCGGGATTCTCGGGACCGCAACTCACGCAGTTCGGCACGCTGGATGACCAGGTGCTCTATCGCATCGTGGTCAACACGTTCGCGCGGCCCACGGATATCGACAACAATGGCCACGTGATCATGCTGCTGACGCCGGCCGTCAACGCGCTGACACCGGCGGCTGACTGCGCGACCGAAGGGTTCGTCGCCGGCTATTTCGACCCCAACGATCTCATGCCCTCGGCCTCGAACTCGAACGGTGGCGAAATCTTCTACGGGATCGTGCCCGACCCGAACGGGGCCGCGCACAGCTGCGCACATTCGGTCGACGACGTTTTCTCGATCATTCCCGGGACGTTCATGCACGAGCTGCAGCACATGATCTCGTATGGGCAGCACGTGCTGATTCACGGCGCTCAACCGGAAGAGGGCTGGCTCGACGAGGGGATGAGCATTGTCTCGACCGAGCTCGGTGGCCTGCACTACGACTCGTTGTACGTGGCGACCGGCAATACGGCGTACGCCGACTCGGCCCCACCATACGTCGACGAGCAGTTCAACGATTCGTACAATTATCTCCAGAATCCCGACACGGCGTCCCTGACGCTGCACACCGACGCCGATTGCTGCCTCGAATGGCGCGGCGGCGATTGGCTCATGATGCGGTATATCGGCGACCAAAAGGGCCAGGCCATTTACCACACGATGGAGACGAGCACCAACACCGGGACCGCGAACATTGCGGCCGCTTCCGGCGAGCCGTTTCCGACGATCTTCGGCACGTTCGGCGTCGCGGCGTACACGGACAGCCTGCCCTTTCACACCCGGGACTCGATTCCGGCGCAGTACAAGTTCACGACATGGAATCTCCGAACCATCTACGAGAACAACGTCGGGCCGAACTATCCCATCCAACCCATCTCGCTCTCGCCGACCGCCTCGACGGCCGGGAAGATGGTACCGGGAACAAGTGCGTACTATACGATCACGACGCCCGCTGGTGCGAGTTCTGTGACGATTGTGTTCGGAACATCGAACGGAGCGTTCTCTTCCAGCCTCAACCCACAGGTGCTAGTCTTCAGGACACAATGATCCTGGCACAATGATCTGGCGACGGCTGGGCGCGCTCTTCGTCGGTCTCGCGTTTGTGTTCGCGACGACCGAGCCGCTCGGCCATCATCATTGTCCTGTGCACGACGGCATCGTGTCGGACATGGACGCGATGCCCGGGCATCACATGCCCGCGCCGAGCCATTCGCAAAGTCCGGAGCACTCGCAGAATCCGGAGCACTCGCAAAATCCGAGTCACTCGCAAAACCCGGAGCACTCGCAAAGTCCGGAGCACTCGCACCAATGCACGTGCCTCGGCGCGTCCTGCTGCGCCGTCGCGATCACGACGCCTTCTGATCGTCTTGTCGCCCTCCCGGTCATACCGGTCAAGATTGTTCGCACTGCCGCCGTCGCGCGAAGCGCCGACGAGCGGCCCACGTCCCACGAGGACGTCCTCCTTCCTCCGCCAATAGGCCCGCCCGAGTCGCTCCCAGTCTGATCTGATCTTCTTTTTTTCCTCGACTAGGGAGCACCACCACAATGCTAGTTCGTCTGTTCGCGCTCGCTGCGGCGTGCGCGATGTTGCCATCCATCGCTGAGTCGCAACAGGACACAACGCGTCGCAAGCCCGATTCGACGACGACGCCGAGCCCTGCGCGACTCCGCGCGATCACGATCACGACCACGCCCGTCGAGCGCTCCGAGCCGCTCACGGTCATCACCGTCAACCAACAACAACTCTCGATGTCCCCGGCAAACTCGCCGTGGGAGCTCCTGCGCGAGACCGCCGGTCTCGAAGCGCACGAGCAGGGCCAGGGCCCAGGATTCGCCTCGGACATGTCGGTGCGAGGATTCAGCTCGGACCACTCGACCGACATCGCCCTCTATATCGACGGCGTCCCGATCAACGAGCCGGTAAACGGCCACGCCGAGGGCTACAACGACCTGAATTTGCTCTTTCCCGATATCGTCACTGGCATCGACGTCGTGCACGGCCCGACGAGCGCGCTCTACGGCAATTTCGCGTTCTCCGGAGCCGTCAACGTCCGAACCCTCGACCGGTACGATGGCTATCAGCTCGAGGCCACTGGTGGCTCGTTCGGGAATGGCGGCGGGTCGGCGATCATCGGATTCAACGATCCGCACGCCGGCGGCGTCCTCGCCATCCAAGGCCTTCGCGAGGACGGCTGGCGCACGCACTCCGAGAACCAGTACGGCCACGTGCACTCGCAACTCTTCGTGGACTTGAGCACCAGCACCCACCTCCACGCGGGCGTGGACGCGTATCTCACGTCCTACGACTCACCGGGGTTCCTGGACACCGCGCGCTACAACTCGCGCACATACAATTTCGTCTCGAACTTCGGCGACGGCGGATACAAGCGGCACGCGATGGAGCACATGAGCCTCCAGACGTTCCTGCGTCCCGATCTGCAATGGCGCTCCACGGTCTACGCGACCCAAGGCACTTGGAATTTCTGGCTGAGCACCCCGCCGGGCCTCGGCGGGTTGACCGAAGGGACGGGGGCCGAGACGCACGAGTACAACGGCCGATATGGGTTCGGCGCAAATTCGGCGCTGACCTTCGCGCGCCATGGCGTCGATATCACGCTGGGCGCCGAGATCCGGTACGACTGGTCGCACTATGGGAACTGGGCGGAAAGCTCGACGGGGTTCCGGCAAGACTCGGTGCCGCTGATCCTGGCCGAGCCGGCACGGCAAACGTCAGGAGGGTTGTATCTCCAGAGCGGCTTCGACGTGTCGAAGTACGCGCGCATCGATCTCGGCGGGCGAGTCGATCAACTCTCGAGCTCCGTCCGCCAACCCCAATCGGATTCGACCGGCGCGTTGATCGTGAATCAGCTCTACGATTCGCAGCACAGCAAAGGGGTCTTCTCCCCGAAATTGGGCCTGTTGGTCAAGCCATTCGTCGACGTGGGCGAGCCCGGTCTCGGTCTCTTCGTCAACGTCTCGCGCGGATTCCGACAGACCGACGGCATCATCACCGACCCGACGTTGCCGTTCATCTTCGTCTGGGACTACGAGACCGGAATCAAGTTCGAGCACGGACCCTTCGGGATCGATGCGTCGCTCTTTCGGATGGACGTGAACAACGAGCAGTCGTTCAATCCGGTGTTGCAGCGCTCGATCGGCGGTGGCGAGAGCCGGCGCAACGGCCTGGACGTCCAGGCGCACGCGCGGATCATCCGCGGCATCACCGCGACGACCGATTTCACTATCCTGCACGCGTTCTATACGCATTTCGTCGATCCCGGCCTGATCGCCGGCGGGGATACAACGAAAGGCGGGCGGGACTCGGCGACCTTCACCGGCTACCCGATCTACAATACGTCCAAGTACGTCGGCTCGGCGGCGATCGACGCGAATATTCCGGGCCAGATCTGGACCGCGCGGATCGGCACGACGTTCAACGGTCCGTATACGCCGTTCGAGGAAAAGGGCATACTGCGGCCGGGGTATGCACTGCTCAATGTCGAGGGTGGCGTGCGCGTCTATCACGGGACCACGCTCCTCCTCGGCATCCGCAATCTCGTGAATACGCCGTACCGTGAGCTCGAGTCCGGTGGACAGGTCACACCAGGGCAGTCGCAAACGATCTACGCGACGGTCAGGTATGATGGGGCTTGGTGATCAGCACACCGTTCTTGATCTCACGAGACCAGACGATCGCGCCGGTCGCGTTGACCTGCGCGATCGTCAGGTGGTGCGGGCCGCGGGCGTTCTTGAGCCAGGCGGAGAGCCCCGGATTGGAAATCACGCCGCGCGTCAACGTGATCCGCATTGGCCCGGTTCCCGTCGGAGGCTTTTTCACAAAAAGCCCGCCGTCGCCGCCCTCCCGGTACTCGACGACGTTCGTGCCGCTCGTCAGGCCACTGGCTTCGCCGAAGCTGCCGACGGTTTGCCCGTTGACCTTCAAGACGTAAGGATTCATACCGAACGGTAACGCCGGCGGCTCACCATGGGATCCCGCCCATCTGGGCGACACCCATCATCGTCGACATCTGCCGCCAGTCGGCGATCGACGTCACCGAGGACGTGACATCGCGATAGCGCGCGGCCGCGGCGAGCACCTCGGCGCGCTTCCGCGAGGCCGGCACATCGGGCGACGCGAGAATGTCGGCGACGACATCGTGAAACGCGTGCAGGTTATCGAAGATGATCGCCGCCTCCGGATACCGCTCGGCGAACTCCGGTGCGATCGCGGCCGTCATCGGCATGAGGCTCGGCATGTGCGCCGGCGGCTCCTCGAGCATCGCACGAAATCGCCGCACGACCGTGTCGACATTCGCCTGGCGCTGGGCCGGCGTCGCGCCCCGCATCAAAGCGTCGTACAGCACGATCTGCATCCAATGATACGACCACAAGAGGCCGGTGAACTTCGGAAACGTCTTCCGAAATGCCTTCGAGTAGAACTGGCCGTCCATGAGCGACATGCTCTTGGGTGTCGCGCTGAACGCCAGATCGCCTCGTGATCGATAGTACCGGATCACCGTGGCCACCGCGCTGTCTTTCGCGGCCGGCGGAATGTCATCGTCGGCCCAGATGTCGTAGACCTGCCGGTGCAGGATGTGCGCCCACTCGAACATCTCATGCGCCTCGGGCAAGAGCTGCGCATAGCGCGGCCCGATCGCCTCTTCGTCGAGCGGCACGGCCGGCGGGTGCACCAACAGATGGTCGACGATGAAGTTGAATCGATCGTCCTCGATCCGACTCACCGGCCCATTGGGATGCGCGATCAGCTCCTCATAGACGATCGCGTGGCCATAATCGAACGCGTTGAAGAGCCGATCCGCCGTCGGATACGTGTGCCGAAACGCCCAGTTGTGCGGCGCCGGCATGTACGTCTGCTCGTAATAGGCACACCCACCCAAGAGAATCGCCGCAAGGATCGCCCTAATGCGCACCAGGTCGCGCCTCCGGCACGAGTGCGGGAATCGAGAACGTGTAGGTTGTGCCGACCGTAAAGAGCCAAGCGGGCCGCAGCCCCTTGAACAGCCGCCCAACGCCGGCATCGAGCACAAACCGCGGCGAGATCTGCTTCCTGAATCCAATATCGCCCGTAAAATCAGCAGGCCTCGGGAGGCCATTGCTGTATTGCTCAACTACGAAGTCGCCGACGACGAGGAGCGACATCAGTGGGAAGCTCTTGTCGACCGCCGCGCCGAGCAGCAGCACGTTGCCATTGGTTTGACCGTTCGACGCCGCGGCAGTAGTCGCAGCGGTCGTGGCGGCACTCGACGCGGCGATCCGCGCGATATTGGCGTCGACGTCGGCCTCCGATATCTGAGTCGGCCGCGTGTCGACGATGCCGCACGGAAAATCAGGCGTAGGCGGTGGTGGCGGCGGGCAGTTCTTCGTGCACGTAACGGGCGGGGGAGGCGGAGGCGCCATGTGATACGAGCTAAACCCAACGTTGACATGCAACCGCAGCCCGTCGAACAACGATTTTGTCGCGATCGCGCGACCCTCGTACAACGTGCCGCTCGTCGGTGCCCCGCCGGCGGGAAACGCCACCTCGGCCTTGAGCGCGAACGCCGGCAGCAGCGGGCTCTCGTTATTGAAGTTGTATTGCGCCGCAATGCCGAACTGCGTGACCCCATGCGAGGGTGTCTCACCGCGCTCCCTGAAGATGAACGGCGCGATGAGCTCGATGTCTGTGCGCGGCAGGATGCCATAGCTCACGGCCGGCTCGAGCGTCGCCCGCGTGAGCCCGTTCCCGAACTGCTCGATCGTCACGGGCGCCAGTTGCAGCTCGATCGCCTGGCGCGCGGTCACGTACGCGTCTTCGATGGTGACCGGCCGGCCGGACTCGAGCTCATGGTACTCGGTCTGAGCCAGGAGAGGCCCGGCTGCGAGACAGCCGATAAGGATCACCGCGCGCATCGTCTGAAGCCTGGATCGGCGCCCCTCGTTGCGCCACCCCGGCCGGGCACGTCTCTCCCAGATGCTGATTCGCCGCTCGACAATTCGACTTGTGTGCCTGATCGGCATGGGCGCGCTCCTTATCGTCAACTCCCGTGCGCAGCGACGGCTGGCGGCAGCCAGGATGGCCAGGGACAGCACCCGGATCGTCGCGTGGTACGACGCGGAGGTCGCGCGCGAACCGGCGGCCCAAAGGCCACCGAATTGGCTCCGCGAGCTCGACCTGAAGCGGGCCTTCGCGCACGATAGGCCGAAAGTCGCTGTCGACACCGTTCGCGTCGCCCGGGCGCTCATCCACTCGATGGTCGACGCCGATGGCGATGGCACCTACATCCAATCGGTGCTCCAATACGACAACGGCACGTTCATGCGATGGCCCGGGGGACGCGATCCGATCCGCGTGTGGATCCAGCCGCCCGCGCCCGTGGCGATTCAAGACGCATTTCGCGTGTGGAACGCCGCCGATGCCGGAGTCACGTACCAGATCGTCGACGACTCGACGCAAGCAGACGTCCACGTGCTCTGGACCACCACGCTGCCGAATCCAAGGCAGTACGACGCAATCGACCGCCAACAGGATCGCTTCGGGCGCATCATGTACGTGCACATTTGGTTGCTCTCGACCGCCGACATCAAGTACGAGCAGAGTGCCGCGATCTACGCGGCTGGGCATGCGCTCGGGCTGGCCAATTCGCCGAACCCGGATGACATTATGGCGCGCACCCCGAATGCTTGGAGATATCAGTTGAGCGATGCTGACGTGAGGACGTTGCGATTACTCTATCAACTCCCCTTCTCGCGCTGACTACCCTGCTGGCGGTCCCGCTGGCCGCGCAGGACTTTCGCACCGCGTTCGACAAGTACGTGCATGACGACAGCGTCGTTGGCGGCGCCTATGTCGTCGTCGACCACGGCCGGATCACCGAATGGCACGGCGTCGGCATGGCCGATCGCGAGCGCCACGAGCCGATCGACAGCAACACCATATTCCACTGGGCGTCGATCACGAAAACGTTCACGGCGGTCGCGGTCATGCAATTGCGCGACCGTCATCGCCTCTCCCTCTCCGACCATATTATCGACTACTGCCCGGAGCTCTTGGCCGTTCACGCAGACTCGGGCAGCGTCCGCGACGTGACGCTCCGGCACCTATTGTCGCATAGCGCCGGCTTCCAAAACCCGACGTGGCCGTACAAGCAGGGCTTGCCCTGGGAGCCGTTCGAGCCGGCGCGTTGGGAGCAGTTGGTGGCCATGATGCCCTATCAGCAGCTCGCGTTCCGTCCTGGTGCTCGCTACTCGTACTCGAACCCTGGCTTCATCTATTTGGGCCGCGTCATCGAATCGCTCTCGGGCGACCCATACGCGCTCTACATCGTGAAGAATATTTTCATGCCCCTCGGCATGACGCACAGCTACATGAACGTCACGCCGTATTACTTGGAAGGCCATCGCTCAAATAATTACACGATCACAAGCGGCGTCGTCACGGCTAACGGTCGCGACTTTGACACGGGCATCACCACCGCGAACAGCGGCCTCAACGCCCCACTCAGCGATATGGCGCGCTACGTTGGGTTCCTGACGTCGTCGGCGCCGACGGTGCTCGCACGAGCCACGCTCGACGAGATGTGGCGCCCGGTCGTTCGGATCGAGCCAGGCTCGTGGCCAGAAACCCCGGCCGCGGGTTCTTCCATGGGCCTATCGTTCTTCATCTTTCCGCGCGGGAACGTGACGTTCGTGGGCCACACCGGCGAGCAGGCGGGCTATCGCAGCTTTCTCTTTATCAACCCGGCCAACGGCAAGGCCATCGTCGGCTCGCTGAACACCACGCACGCCGAGAACTCAGGCGCGACGGCCGCAGGCTATGACGCCCTGCGCGAAAAGGCGTTCGACTATCTCAGATAGCTGCGAATGATATCTACGAGCTGCTCAGCGGCCTGATGCTCGTGGGAGTCGGGCTCCGAGTCCGGCGGCAGGACGTGATACCGCACATGATCCTCGAGAATCTCGGCCATAAGCGCGTTGATCGCGCCCCGGCACGCGGCGAGCGTGTGCAGAGCCCGCTCGCAGTCGATGTCCTCGGCCAGGAGCTCCTCGACGGCCCCGACCTGACCCCGTATGCGCTTGATGCGATTGATCAGCTTCTGCTTCTCGCGCACGGTGTGAGATATGTGGGACATGCCGAATGGTATACCAAGGAAGGGTATACGGCCAGGCATTCGGGGACGACCCTGGCACCCCTAATGCGTTAGGAGAAGGCATGAATATCATCTGGTGGGTCATCGTCGGCCTGATCGCGGGCTGGGCAACAGGCAAGATCATGCGTGGCGCGGGCTACGGGTCGCTCATGGACATCGTCCTCGGCATCGTCGGGGCCGTCATCGGTGGATGGATCGTGACCGCGCTCGGCTTTGGAGGCGGCGGATTGATCTACACGATCATCGTCGCGATCCTGGGTGCGTGCATTCTGGTCGCGATCGCTCGGATGCTGTCGGGGCGCAGGTCGGTGGTGTAAGGTCATCGAAAGTGTTGCGTCCGAGCCGCGGTGGGAGCATCGACACTCGGTAG
>Ga0210387_10004687_pt1 | contig 10469 bp, 8 predicted proteins | sample IncBWC7OmetaG_FD_160108 | JGI IMG/M metagenome (GOLD analysis project Ga0210387, IMG submission 160108) | Forest soil microbial communities from Barre Woods Harvard Forest LTER site, Petersham, Massachusetts, United States - Inc-BW-C-7-O ...
GACGTTGGCGGTTCTCGCCCAGTAGAAGATGCCGTCCGTGCCGGCTCCGTTGAAGCCGTTCAAGAGCAAGATCATCGACGAGCCGTAGTCGTCGTGCCCTGCGCTCTCCATGTCGAACACGCGCGAATGGCCGCAAGTGAGCGTCGGATCCACGTCGATGGCTTGACCCGCTGGCGTATTCACTGCCTGCATCTGATCGAGCGTCGCGCCGGGCGTGAGATCGCCGAACGCGAAGCCCGACGGCGCGGCCCCGAGCGCAAGGGTGGAGGAATCCACGAAGACGCGCGACAGATCGTAGCCGGCTCCAGCGCTGCAATCCGGCGTGATTTCACTCGGCCGCGAGATGTATGGACCGCAGCCCGGCGCGCTGAAAGCGGTGAGCAGGGCGAACCCGAGGAGCTGAAGCCGAGCCATCATCACCACCAAAAGGTTCCCGAGATGGACACGACATCTCGATCGGGGTTCGCAGTCGGGTCTGGCATGGGCGGGAAGCCCGTGTTGACGACTACGTTCTTGCCGTAAGTGAAGCGCGAATACTGGACCACGAATTCATCGCGGCTGTACCAGTCGGAGTGAAAGAGCAGACGCGGCGAGAGGATAGTGAAGCTCTGTGTCCCCTTTTCGGTGTTCGGCGCGACGCGATCGAGACGACCGGATACGCCGAACCAGGACAGGATGCCGTAAGTGACCTCGGCGCCCGCCTTCAGTTTGTTCACGCCATCGAAGGCCTTGTCCTTGCTAGCGACGTGCGTCGAAACGCCGAATGCGCTGACCATGACGTCCGGGCTGTTGCCCTTGAAGCGATCGCCATACAAAAGACTCGAAACGCTCAGATCGTACTGACCACCAAAGGTCGTCAGGGTGCCGTCACCGTTGCTGTTCGGCCCGAGGTATTCACTGATCAGCTCGGGCCCGCCCCGCGCGTTGAGGATCTCAATCACGCCCGACACCGTGGCAGCGTTCGTCGCCTTCACGCTCGCGGCGCCCAAATACAGGTGTCCAAAGCGGCCAGAGGTGATGCGCGCGTCCGCGCCGATGACCGTGATCCGACCGTCCGGAATCAAGTCGTGAGACGCCTGGTCATCTTGACTCCACGCGGTCAGGTAGTGCAGACCGAGCATCGCCGTGTCCGCGTAGCCGACACCCACGTGCAGGTGGTTGACGAAGCTTGCCCCGACACCCGTGGCGGCAAAATCATTCCAACCTTCGGGGACGAGCCCGACCGGCGGAACACCGAGTTGTCCACCAAGGCCTTGCTCGAGGACGAACGTCGTCTTGCCGACCTTGAACGCGGCATTGAGCTGCTCACCGATGGAGTTGGTTTGCGCGATGAGCGGCGTGCCGTAGCGGCCCGCGTCCCAACGCCCCATCGCGCCATAGCGACCGGTGAAGGCGCCCACCTTCAGCTCGAGCGGCAACTTGAGTGGACCTGACAAATTGACGTCGAGGTAGGCGTCATTTACGCCGAGCTGATCGACGGGATTGTACAGACCTGCCGCGTCATTCAACGTGCGCGCGGCCAAGATAGTCGTCGCAGACACGACCGAGTTGCCGTACGTGAAATCGAGCTGCACCCACGTCGTGGGGATCACGCCCGTGTAGCTGAAGCTCCGCAAATCCTGCGGAATCAGCGGGGGCGTGTGAATGACGGTCGGGCTCTGGCCAGGCTCTGGGTCTTCACGCTTGTGCCAGCCGCTGTCGAAAGGCAAGAGCACGTAGCCGTGAAAGTCCAACACCCAGTCGTGCGAATCATGCGGCGGGCGCGCAAACGGGCTCGATGGCAGCACGCTCCGCTGTTGCGGATCACCGGGCGACAACCCAAGCGAAGGTAGCCCCAGCGACGTCGCCGGCTCATCTGCTCGAGCGAGCCGGGGCGCCGCGAGAGCGCACCCAAAAATTCCAACGCAGAGCGCGACTCTTCGACACCTACGCGAGAAATTCGCGAGCGGTTCGCGGGGCGCTGTTCTTGCCGATGACTCGTGCGAATTCGTGTGTTCCATGGCTCAAAAATCCATACCTGCGGCCAGAGTCAGCACGCTGCGATCGAGTGGGGCGGCGGGGTTGTTGTCGACTGCACCGCTGTAAAAGAGCCGAGAATAGATGAGCTCGATGTGATCGAGGCTCTGCCAATCCGAGCGAAACGCGATCCCGGGAGAGACGCTCATCACGCGCCACTGCCCCTGATCCAATGTGCGGCTCTCGCCGTAACTGCGCAGCGTGACCGAGAACCACGACCGCATGCGGTAGTCGAGCTCTTCCCCAAACAGGTAGCCGGTTGCGTGCTTGAATTGCGGGTCTTCGCTCTGCAGCGTGCGGTCGGCGACCGCCGCGAAGATCATGCGGACATCCGGCCCATTGCCGTCGAAGGGCTGCGGATACCAAAGCAGATGCGCGAGGCTCAAATCGTACTCGGCGCTGAGCCCGGCAACTCTGCCGGTGCCATTGCTGTTCAGGCCGAGGTAGTTGCGCGTCATGTCTTGCGCGCCTTGCGTATAGTTCAAGCCCCACCACACACCGTCTTGAATCGGCGTGGCGTGACTGAAGTCCCAGAGGCCACCGCTCAAACCGATTTGCCCGAAGGCATCGGTGAACCAGTGCGCTTCAGCGATGTAAATGTTCATCCGACCGTCGTGACGCGTCGGATTCAAGTATTGGTGCTCGTCAGTGCCGTACACGGACGCGAAGTGAAGGCGCGCGATGTACTTGTTTTGATAGTTGATCCCGACGTGCGCGTGTTGGAACACGGTCGATACGCCGGTCTCGTTCCAAGTGGTGTACGTGCCGCGCACGAACGACTCCGGCACCGAGGGAATGCCTCCGAGCCCATGCTCGAAAAACAAACGAGTGTCCGATGTCGCATCGTATTCGGCGCTCATGGACTCGCCGTAACCGCGTATCGCGAGCAACGGCCCGAAGGTGCCCCAGCCCCATTGCCCCGGCGAGCCGAACACCTCGCTGAACGCGCCCACTTGCACGTGCAAGCGCAATTTGCCGAGCGGCGGCGGCGTCACCGTCAGATACGCCTGGCTGAAAGAAGGGCCGAGAGCCGGGTTGTAATAGCCCTCCCACTCCTTGCCGGACGAGTGCGCGTAGAAGGTGGTCGTCGCCGCAACGACGGGGGTGCCGTAGGTCACGTACAGGCCGGCGTTCACACCGACGTAGAGCGGCACGCGCCCTTGATAACGCGCAGGCACGTGTAGCACCGTCGATGTTTGCCCCGGCTCGGTCGCTTGTCCGCGGGTGCCAATGCCGACCGTCTCGGAGCCGAAGATCGTGCCACCGAGGCGAAAGGCGGCCTCGCTCGGATCTTTATTGGCGCCGAACGAGGCGGCACGACCACCCAACGCTGGCGGCGTCGGCGGAGCGATCGGCGCGAGCCCGAGCCCCACCCCGCGACTCGGCTCAGCGCTTTCGCTGGACGCGTCGGTGCCTGGATCGGGCGCTGCCGGCGCGGGCTCCTCGGCGTACACCGAGTGCGTCGCGACGAACAGAAGCGCACCGAGCGACAGCGCGCTGGTGAAGCCTCTTTTCATTGAGCTGTGATGGTCCTAAAAATTCGGTCGCCACGACGCGAACCGCCGTTCGCCGCGAAAAATGCGGCGAGACAGTCCCTGCCTGGCACTGGTTCCACAGTACCAGCGTTCGGGGCACAGAAAAGCTGCACCGGTGGTCTCGACAGAACTACTGGTCTCAGGCGAATGCTCGCTTCTCGCGCAACGCGTGGCCCCGCGCTGGGGAGACGAGAGACAGCAAAGTTTTCGCAGGCAAGCGTTCTCGAAAGCCGCGCGAAAGACGACTACGCGGTGCGGCACACTGTGTCGTGACCGGCGCGAGCGCTGAGCGCGAGATGGACCGGACGAGGCGAGCAACGCGCAATGTCCGATGGTTTGAGCGTGACATCCGGAAACCGAAATCTCGATCTCAGCGCTGCCGGCGATAAGCCGAAGCGAAGCTCAGAGCATTACGTCGCGCAGCGTTTCATCGTGTCCGTCTGCACGCGCTGGTGAGCGTTGACTGCCTCAGACACTCAGCATCTTTTACATCGTTCGTGTTTGTCGCTCAGTCGCGCAGAGCGCAGGCAACGATTCACGCCGCGCAGGCGACCCGCACGCGCCCTCCGCTGCGCCGGCGCGCGCGGCTCGGTGCCCGATATTTCGGAGCGGATCCACGCGAGCGCACTGACACCGGAAGTTAGCGACACGACTGCACACGCCGCTGTGAGCAGCCACTTTTGGAGCCAATTCGCCGGGCGCCCACAACAGTGGTGCGTGTGGGCGCAAGGTGTGGCTTGACGCTCGGACCGCCAAGCTTGTACCTCTCGAGGGTGAGCCACTTGCGGTGCGCCCTGATCACGTCCTGCTGTTTACTCAGCTGCGGACGAGCGCAGGAACCGCACCCCGCGCCAACTCCACCAGTGGCGCCAGTAGAAGTGCCGTTTCTCGGCGCCACGCACGAGCTGAACATCACTGCGGCGGTCGCTCCGCGGAACGCGGCGTGCCCGCCCGGCATGGCGCGAGTCGCGAGCTATTGCATCGATCGCTACGAAGCGTACGTCGTCGAGCTCGACGCGAACGACCGCGAGACGCCGCACTCGCCGTATGCGCCAGTCGATGGTCTACGCGTCCGGGCCAAGGTTGCCGAAGGCGTGGTTCCGCAAGGGTACATCTCGCAGGTTCAAGCCGCAGCGGCATGCCAGAACGCCGGCAAGCGACTGTGTAGCGCACCTGAATTTTCGCTCGCTTGCCGTGGACCCAACACGAAATCCAGCTACCCCTATGGGGGCACGCAGCGTCAAGCCGGCAAATGTAACGAGGGCAAAGGCAGCGCGGTCAGCGTGGTGTTCGGAGCGGCCGCAAATTTTGGCAGCTCCGAGCTCAATGACCCGCGCCTGAATCAGTGGCCCGGCGGCTTGGCAAAAACGGGCGCGTACGCGGCGTCCGTGTCGCCGTACGGTGTCTTCGATCTCGTTGGTAATCTGCACGAGTGGAGTGCTGAAGTCGCAGCCAACGGTCACGGCTATTTTCGCGGCGGTTTCTACGGAGACGCGGAGCTGAACGGCGCGGGTTGTGACTACGTCACCAAGGCACACGCAGCCAGCTACCACGACTACTCGACTGGTTTTCGCTGTTGCCGGGACGCCGACACGAGCGACGAGCCGGAGTAGCGGTTATTCGAGCGTCTCGCACGTCAGCGTCAGCGCAGAAGCGCCATCCGGCAGATTCGAGCCCAGCACGAAGCGCGGCGCGAGCGGCTGATCGTTCTCGTCGTGCAGAGTCGCGTTTGCGGTGAGCGCTTCGACTTCGGTCAGACACCAGCCCGGCGTGCACCCTGCGCAGCTCAAGTCGCCTTGGCAAGCGCTCAGCGCGGCACCGGTGAGCTGCAGGACTTCACAGACGCGCGCCATCGTGCCGGACGTGCTGTCGGTCGACGGAGTGCGCACGCCGCTGTCATTCAGCGGGTCAGCCCAACCGCGGGACGCGTCGCACTCGGCATTGGGATCGATGCGAATCAGCGCTTCGCACAGCGCGTTGCCTGTATCACCGAACGCGATCGGAGACCCAATCGGGACTGGCGAGCTGCAATCAGCTTGCTCATAGCTCAGCACGGATACGTCCCCGCAACCCCAGAGCTGCGGGGTGGGAACGCCCACGCTGCTCTCGGCCTGCGCCCACGCGCCGAGGCGCGGCGGAACGGTGCACGACGACCCACCGGGAACGATCAAGCTCTGCCACGAAACCGCCGGCGGAACCGCGTAACTTGTGGGATCGAGAGTACCGGCGTCCTCGTGGTCGAGCGCGATCACGACGGGAAGCTCTGGCGCGGTAGGCAGGGCAGCAAGCAACGCTTGCTCCTCAGCGGTGCTCGCGGCGCGGCTTCCGGACAGCAAACTGACGGAGCTTTGAATGGCGTCGAGCGCTTGGAATAGCCCACTCGGTGTGGTGACAGTGGTCAGGGCTTGGCGCACCGCCGCTGCCCACGCGAGCCGCCCGTCCTCGGTCTGATTGTCGGCCTGCCAGCGCAACGCCGGGATCGTCGCAGGCGAGTCGTAGCGCGCGCCGTCCGGCGCCGAAGGATGCACGACGACGACTGAGCGATCGACGGGCACGAAGGACGCCTGATCGAGCCGCGCTTGGCACGCGTCCGCCGCGAGCTTTGCATCGTACTGCTCGAATTCGGTCGCGACGCGGTCTTGCAGGTCAGCGGCGTCGGTCGTGTCGTCCATGACGACGAGGAAGACCTCGGGCTCGGCTGCCGCCAGAGGAATATCGAGAGTGACCTCGCCACCGGAAGCCGTGGCTTGATCGACGTTGCTACTCGAGCTGCAACCGGTGGCAACACAGAGCGCCAGCACGAACGGCACTCCGCTCTGAATTGCCGAGCTCAGGGCGGAGTTGCCGAGGGCGCGCAAGCTCGACTCAGGTGGAGAGGCGCGGCTGCTCGCCGGTCAATTTCAAATAGATGTACGCGTTGCCAATCATCAGCACGGGAAACGAGACGAGGAGCGCGCCGATCAGGCAAGCCACGGTCCCAGCCAGGCCGACGAGGAACGATAGAAGTACGTAGACGATCGCGTTCACGCGATACGGCGCCGTGGCTTGCCAGCTGGCAGACAGCGCCGCGACCGGGCCCAACCCTTTGTCGACGATGAAAGCGGAATAGCAAACCCAGCAAGCCGCCAGGAAAAGACCGGGAACGATGCAGAAACCGACGCCAATCGTGATGCCCAACGAGTAGAGCAGCGTGCCGCCGAGCATGGCTGCAAAGTAGCGACCGCCGTTGAACACAGTGCCAAAGTCCGGGCGTTCCCCGCGCGCCACGCGCAACGCGAAGTGGACGATGCCGCCCATGACGTACGTTTGGGCCACGAGCGAGATCAGATAAGTGACGCCAATGCTGCCAAAGGTGACGAGCGACAGCACCGTCGAATCGACCGACGCCGTATTCAACATCGTTATCGCGAACGCGCGCCCGAAGCTCAAGACGAAGTTGGGAATCAGCGACACCAGAAAGCCCACTGCCAACGGCACCGCAACGCCGCCGAAGTCTTTCATCACGGCATTCCAGCCAAACCCAATGGCTTCCGTGGCTTCGAAGCCTGGGCCGCTCGCGCCCGGAGGCGGCGCGCCCGGTTGATAGGGAGGCGGCGCAAATCCGCCGCCATAGGGAGGCGCACCGGGTGGAGGCGCGTACTGCGGCGGTCCATAGCCGCCGCCAGGAGGGCCATAACCACCGGGTGGAGCACCACCGGGCGGGCCATAGCCACCGGGAGGCGCGCCACCACCGGGTGGTCCCCACCCGCCAGGAGGTTGTCCACCACCAGGAGGTTGTCCACCACCGGGAGGTTGTCCACCACCGGGAGGTTGCCCACCGCCGGGAGGTCCCCAGCCGCCGGGAGGTTGCCCGCCGCCGGGGGGCGCACCACCGGGAGGTCCCCAGCCGCCGGGCGGTTGTCCACCACCAGGAGGAGGTCCGCCACCGGGAGGTCCCCAACCACCGGGGGGCTGCCCACCGCCGCCACCAGGCGGCCCGTAACCACCCGGCGGATATCCGCCGCCCTGCGCAGTGATCGACCCGTGGTTCTCGAGAATACTCACCAGGACCTCCAAGCGCACGAGACTGCCAGGGCGATTGGCGCCCGTCTACTAGCTAGCTCGGGCTCGGGAGTCGGGCCCGCGAGCTCAGGGGCTGGCGTGGATTTGCGAGTAAATCGCAGATACCAACGACAAATCGACGTTGTGCGTATCTTCGCTCAAATCCCAAGCCATCATGCCGCCGCCCTCCATCATCGCAAGCGTCGTCTTGGCCTGAATCGTCGGGATGCCGTTGTAGTACTCGGCGCCGAGCTGATCTTCCTGAGCTGCTGCTGCGTTGCCGCTGATCAGCGTCGAGTACGGCACGTTGTCGGGCTGGCTGTAAAACGGCACGCCGAGGATGGCTTTCCCTGGCGCAAAGCCTTTGGCGAGCCAAAGCGCGAGCGCACTCTGCGCGAAGCTGTACGGCGAATGGCCCGCGCCCTTGTCACCGTCGTAGGCCATGATGTTGACCATGTCGATGTACGGGATGGCGTCCGCCGTGATGCCGTCCGAGCCGCCGTTGAACGCCGCGCCCGCAATCGTGATGAGCTTGTTCTTCGGCTGCAGATAAGAGCTGAGCTCTTGCATCATTGCCGTGTAGCCCGGAGCGACGTCCGCCTTCGGATACTCCCAATCGATATCGACACCGTCGAGCTGGAATTCGTCGACATAGCCGTCGAGCGTCGTCGCGAACTTGGTGCGAGCATCCGCGTTGCCGGACAGTCCGACGAACCCGCTGTCGTCACCGTTGTTCCAGCCACCGATCGAGAGCAGTACGCGCACACCGGCAGCGTGTGCCTCCCCCACCAGACCAGAGAGCAACGTCGTTGGGCTGGGCAACGTCACCGAGCCGTCGGGTGCCTCGATCGCGAACGCGTAGTCGATGTAGTTCAGCTTAGCGAATTGCAGTCCGCTGGCCGAGCCCGCCCAGGACGGCCAGTAGCCCACGACTTTGAACGCGGGCGGGTCAGGCAACACCACGGGCGCGGCACTGGTTCCAGTCGGGGCTGCGGCCTGGCCGCCGCTGCTCGCGCTGTCATCCTCGACGCCGCCGATCGGTCCACACGCCGCCGTTAGGCAGAGGAACGCGGTCAGAATCCAACCCCAGGCGGCAAACCCCGGCCTAAATGCCGCATTCTGAAAGGAGTCCATGCTGCAGTGTGAGGGCATTTCAGCGCCACCACGCGTCCAGTTTTTCTCGAAATATTGGCGCATTTCTCCGGCAAGCCCCGTGCCTTAAGTCGCTTCGCCCAAGCGTCGTACTGCGAAGCGAGTGACTCCGTCCATGCTGGCGATTCGTTCCGTGCCCACTCTATGCGTGTTTTGCTGCATCGCAGTGACCGTCGTGCACGCTTCTGCGGATACTCCGGTGAAGAAAGCGGCACTCGTGCGAACGGAGAGCGCGTCAGCGAACCTCGACGAGCCCGAGGCCGTGGCGAAGGACCGCGCGCGCCTGCTCTTCGAAAAAGGAGCGAATGCGTATCGCGACCGGCACTTCTACGACGCGGTCGACATCTTCCTCGAGACCAATCGGCTGTACCCGGATCCGAAGCTCTCGTTCAACGTCGGCAGGGCCTTCGAGGGGCTCGGCAATCAGCCCGGAGCCCTGCGCTACTACCGCGAGTACCTGCGACGCATGCCCGACGCACCCGATCGGAAAGAGGTCACGAGTCATGTCGAACAGCTCGAGCTTTCGTTGAGTCAGAAGGGCTTGCAGCAACTGACCGTGATCTCGACGCCGGAGGGCGCCACGCTCAAGCTCGACGGACAAGCCGTAGGAATTACGCCCTGGACCGGGGAAAGCTTCGCGGGCAGGCACCGCGTCCTACTCGAGGCAGCGCAGTATCAATCGAGCGAACGCGTGATCGACATCGATCTACATCGCGCACAGGACTTCACGTTCGAGCTCAGCCCAACGCCAAAACCGGCACCAACGCGACTCCCAGCTCCGCTACAGGACGAGCCGAAGATCGGCGTCCTCACACTGAGCACTTTGGCCAGCGGCCTAGCGCTGCTCGGGACGGCGCTCGTCGCGCAAGCCGCGAGCGGAGACTCACGAGGCGCGTCGCGCTCCGCTGCCTTCTTCGCCGGTGGCGGTGCCGGCGTCTCGCTGCTCGGCGGCGTGATGTTGTATTTCGACCTCAATCCGACGGCGAAGGCCAAGGCGAGCTCGAGCGGCGTGAGCCCGGACGGCGCTGGGCTCGAGCACTCGCGGTAAGCAAGACCGCTCGAGCTCAGCTCTCGGTTCAACGAAACGGATTCTTCAAGTCGCTGCGCGCGATCTTCGGGTCGACCGCGCGGGCGGGTCGCGGCGCGGGAACGCGCGCGTCAGCCAAGGCGCGATGCGCCGGCGGTGAGCTGGACGGTACGGCAGCGACCGTCGGCAAGGGTCGAGGCATCTGCACGACGGTCGCGACCGTGGCGACCGTCGCTAGCGGGATCTGTGAGCGGCGCGGCTCCGCTTGCTGCACCGTTGACGGCTCGTCGTCATCGCGAGACCCGGACAGCGCCTGTAAACCCACCGCCGCCGAGAACGAGAGCGTCGCACCGGCGACGGTCAGCCAAATCCAACGCGAGCGCGCTGCGCGCACGAAACGAGCCAGCGCGCTGCGCGAGACGGACACCGCGATGCGTTTGCTGGTCGTCGCAAACTGCGTCCCGAACAAATGCTGGGCTACGGCCTCTCCAGCGGGGCGTAGCAGGACCCCGCTGCTCGGCTTGCCTTGATCGTCGAGCGGCACGGGCTCGTCGTCGTTCGAGCGCAGCGTGCGCGGCTCGGCTGAGTCCATCGGCGGGTCCGACGGAAAGAAAGAATGCCCAGGGGCGGCCGCGCGACGCTGCGCACGCTCCAACCATTTGGACTTGAGCAAGGCATGACAAATGTCTTCCTCGACG
>Ga0210387_10004688_pt1 | contig 10468 bp, 10 predicted proteins | sample IncBWC7OmetaG_FD_160108 | JGI IMG/M metagenome (GOLD analysis project Ga0210387, IMG submission 160108) | Forest soil microbial communities from Barre Woods Harvard Forest LTER site, Petersham, Massachusetts, United States - Inc-BW-C-7-O ...
GGCGAATCGCACTGCGCGCCAGTCGGGCGAGCGCGAGAAGGCGAAGCCGGCTCTTTGCGCCAGCCGCCTCATCTCGTCATTGGTCTTCAGAGTCTCGCCGAACAGATCGCGATGACCGAGGCTCACCGCGCGCGATTGCAGCGCGCATAACAGCGACGAGCCGAGACCATGGCGTTGAAATCGGTCACCGACGGAAATCGCAAACTCGCCAGAACCGCTCTCGCGATCGAAGCCGTAGCTGGCCTCGCCGATGATGGCGTCAAAGCCCGCCTCGCGCCATTCCACGACCAGCGTGAAGAAGTCGGCCCGGCGTTTTGGCATCACGCAATCGCGTGCGATCCGCGAGAAATTGCCGACCGCGCCCATGAAGCGATTGTAGCGCGCGGACTGCGACAGCCGCTCGAAATGAACCGTGAGCTTGTCGATATCGCTCTCGACCGCGGTGCGTATGCAGACGGGATTCGACGTGCCGGGCAGGATCGCCCTTGGCCACAGGAAATTCTTCATGTCAGATCCGAGAATCAAGTGTCTACGAAAATAATCCTCGCGGAGCGAGATCAATGCTTCGAGGCCATCTAACGGGCACGCGAGGCGCTCACTTGGACAATCGCGCCAATGATGCGGATTGCAGCGCGCGGTTGTGATCTCACGCACAGACTGCAGCAAATTTCCGTGCTGCATGAACCATAGCGGTGTTTGCCGCGACTAATGGCGGGGAATTGCGTCGTTCACTCGGGGTTAACGAAAACGACGCCCTGCGGAAGCGAAGGCTGGAGCGCCCGCACAGTTCTTGGAGAGATAATGGCGAGCGGTGATCTTTATGTGCAAGCCGTCGAATCGATCTATGCATGCGGCAGCGGAGAAGGGCTGGTATCGGATGCGCTGAGCGCGACCAGCCGATTGCTCGGCGCGACAAGTGCGACCTACGAAGTGATCGACAAGACGACCGGCCTGCAGTGGTTTTCTTCGGCCGGCATTCCCTCCGCCGCGGGCAAGCAATACTCCGATCATTTTGCAGCGCTCAATCCGCGCGTCAGACCCGTGCTCAACCAGCGCGCCGGCGAGGTGTGCTGGGACTACAAGCTCATGGATGAGGAGGCCATGAGGCGGGATGCGTTCTACTCCGAATTCCTGCCGCGCATGGGGCTGCGCTATTTCATCTCAGCCGTGCTGGAGCAGACACAGGACAGGATCGCCGTGGTGTCGGTGCAGAGATCGCGGCGAAGGGGCCATGCCGAGCAGCGCGAGATCGCGTTGATGCACCGCCTGTGCCCGCACTTCCAACGGGCCTACACCATGCGAAAGCTGCTCGGGGTGAACGCACCGAGCCTGTTCGAGGGCGCCCTCGACCTGCTTGCCGACGGCGTTGCGCTGTTGCGCCGGGACGGCCGGATTCTCCATGCCAACGATGCGCTCCGCAATATTGCGGCCGGCAACCGCGACTTCCGCGTTTGCCGCGACAGCATCGAATTTGCGACGCCGGAGCTGCGCAGCCGTTTTGCCATGGCGCTCGGCGCGGCTCAGCGCGTGCACGAGCCGAACGCCGCTTATCTGGCAACCGATTTCGCCGTGCCGCGCGAAGGCCTGCCGCCCTACACCGTCTCGGTGCGGCCGTTGCTTCACGCCGACGCCGAACCGACGCATCCCGAGGCCGCGGCGATGCTCCTGGTGCATGACCCGCTGCAACGCAATCCCGCAGCGGGCGGAATGCTGCAAGAGCTCTACGGCCTCACCAATGCGGAAGCGCAACTGGTCCAGGCGCTCGGCACCGGCATGACGGCGGTGGCCTATGCCCAGAGCCGCAACATCAGTGTCACCACCGTCTATACGCATCTGCGCAGGACGCGCGAGAAGACGGGATGGAAGAGCGTCGCCGAGCTGACGCGGCACTTTCACGAGGTCAATGTCGCGCTGCGGAGCGCATAGCCTAGGCTCTGAACCCCGCAATGGCCGCGGCAAGCGCCTCACGCACGCGGGCGAGCGCGCTGTCGTAGGTGCGGCGCTGGTCCTGCCGGAACAGGCGCACGCTCGGATACCAGGGGCTGTCGTCGCGATCGAGCATCCAGCGATAGTCCGGCGTGTGCGGCAGCAGTATCCAGGTGGGACGGCCAAGGGTGGCGGCCACATGCGCGACGCTGGTGTCCACGGTGATGACGAGATCGAGATGGGAGATCAGGGCGGCGGTCTCGACAAAATCGGTGAGATACTCGGTGAGATCGATGACGTCGCCGCGTTCGTCCAGGACCGCCTTGTCCTCGGGCCGCGGATCCTTCTGCAGGCTGTAGAAGGCTGCGCGGTCGTCGAAGATCGCCGACATCTGCCGCAAGCTCGTCGAGCGGTTGCGGTCATTGGTGTGCAGGGGATTGCCGGACCAGACCAGGCCGACGCGCAGCCGGTCATGCGCGCCGAGCCGATCCTGCCATGCCGAGAGGCACGCTTGCGGCAGCGGCGCAATACAGGAGGGGCTGGCCGGAATGGTATCCAGCCGCGTCTTGAATGCGAGCGGCAGTCCCCCGATCGGACAATGCAGATCGAAGGCGGGAAGCTCGGCGTTTTTCGGCAAGCAGAGCGAAACGCCCTCCAGCCCCGTCAGCAGCGCTTGCAGCGGCGCTTCCACCTCGAGAACGACGCGCGCGCCGAGCTTTGCCACCATCGCGGCATAGCGCGAAAACTGGATCGTGTCGCCCAAGCCTTCATCGCTGTGTAGCAGGATGGTCTTGCCCGCGATCGGCTTCTCGCCGAACCAGTGCGGTGCCTCGAATTTGCGGTCCTCGAAAACGAGCACCGTCGATTTCCGGCCCCATTCCCTGCCCTGCCAGCCGTCGTCGAAATTACCGACCAGGAGCTGCGCCATAGACCGGTTCCAGCGATAGTCGGGGCATTCCGGATCGAGCGCGATGGCGCGATCGATATCGGTGAAGGATTCGTCGATGCGACGCAGCGCCATCAACGAGACGCTGCGATCGTTCAGCGCCTGCGGGAAATCCGGCCTGAGGGCGAGTGCCTTCTCGTGCCAGACCATCGCTTCCTCGTGGCGGCTGAGCCATTGCAGAAGGAGCCCGACGTTCCTGGTGATTTCCGGACTGTCCGGGGCGACTTCGTGGGCCTTGCGGACGCTCGCGAGCGCGTCATCGAAGCGCCGCATCGGCCATTGGCATCGACTGATGAAGTTGAACGCACCTGCCTGGCTGGGATCGATCTCGCTCGACCTGACAAAGTACGCCAGCGCTTTCTCGTAGCGTTTGGCCTCGAAATAGAGCAGCCCGCTAGCATTCGCCGCCTCCCGATAATCCGGCTTGACCTTCAGCGCCTGATCGAAGCTCAGGATCGCCTCATCGATGCGCTTCTGCTGCTGCAGGATCTCGCCCATCCGGTACCAGATGTCGGCCCGCTCGTTGTCGAGGGTCACCGCGCGATCGAAGGATTTGATCGCTTCGTCGAAGCGCTCTTGCCGCTGCAGCAACTCGGCCATCCTGAGCCAGATCTCGATCTGGTCGGGATTGAGCATCAGCGCGCGATCGTAACTCCTGATCGCTTCGTCCAACCGTTCCTTCCGCTGCAGCGCCATGCCGAGATTGACAAAATAGTCGGCGACATCTCCCTTTTGACGAATCGCCGTCGCGAACCACTCGATGGCGAGGTCGTATTGCTTCGAAGCGACGCAGAGCAGACCCATCAGGTGCAGGGAATCGGCGTGGCCCTGGTCGATGGTGAGCGCCTGCCGGCCGCATTGTTCCGCTTCGGCAAGCTGCCCGGCCCGCAACAGCCGAAGGCCCGCCTTGAAATAGGCTTCCGGGGCATCCTCCACCCGCGTGACCGAGATTGTGTCGGGTTGTTTGGCGGAGATTTTGTGCGGTTGACGGTCCATCGGCACGCTTTTCAGGAGGCCTGCCGCCAGTCCTAGATGATTCTGCTTTATTTGGGCACGATCTTTTCGGGGGCGCCCCGAAGCCTCATGCCCCAGCCATCACAGGCTCGCCGCAGGCTCGAGCGGCAGCGATTGCAGGCCGCCGAAGCGGCGTTCGCGGCGCTGGAACGAGGCGAGCGCCTCGGTCAGCGCCTCGCCATCGAACTCCGGCCACATGCGCTCGGTGAAGTACAATTCGGCATAGGCGCCTTCCCAGAGCAGAAAATCCGAGAGCCGCTTCTCGCCGCTGGTGCGGATGATAAGGTCGACGTCGCGCAGGCCGGCCTCACCGGTGACGAGCTGGGAGAACAGCTCGCGCGTCGGCTCGCTGACGCCGGCAATCCTGGCGGCGGCGTTGAGGATTGCGTCGCGCGCGGAGTAGTCGATCGCGATACGCAAATTGAGCGTCCCGCCACGCGAGGTGGCCGCTTCCGCGCGGGCGATCGCGGCCGCAATGCCATCCGGCAGGCGATCACGGCGGCCGATCACGGTGAGGCGCACGCCGTTCTTGACCAGGCTTTCGACCTCGTTGGCGAGATAGAAGCGGAGCAGCGCCATCAGCGCCGTGACTTCCGCCTTCGGCCGCCGCCAATTGTCGGTGGAGAAGGCGTAGAGCGTCAGCGTGCCGACGCCCTGGTCGGGAGCGGCTTCCACCACGCGCCGGATCGCCTCGACGCCGGCCTCGTGGCCACGCAGGCGCGACAGGCCGCGCCGTGTCGCCCATCGGCCGTTGCCGTCCATGATGATGCCGACATGCAGCAGATGCGCGAGTTTGGCCGATAAATTACTTTGCATTGTAAAGCTCCAAATTAAAAAAAGGGGATCAGGTCGGCAGGATGCCCAGCCGCGGTAGAGGTGAGCCTTCCTTGCCGGCGGCCTTGGCGGCGTCACGCACCAGCCGCTCCAGCACGGCGAGATAGTCGAGGAAACGGCGGCGGCCGGTCTTGGTCAGGCGGCAGGTGGTATGCGGCCGGTTGCCCTCATAGCCCTTGATGACCTCGACGAGGCCCGCCTCCTGCAGCACCTGCAGATGGCGGCTGAGATTGCCGTCGGTCAGCGCACAGAGCTGCTTGAGATCGGCGAAGGCGAGCCCCTTGGGATGCGCCATCAGCGAGGTCAAAAGACCAAGACGCGCCTTCTCATGGATCACGCGATCGAGCCCGTCATAGGAGAACGGTGCGCTTACAGCCTCACTCTTCGGCATCGGTCTCTCCGGAAGCAAAATAGATGATTGTCGCCATCAGCGACTGGCCGATCACGAAAGGCAGCCCCATGGTCCAGGGCGACAGCGCGTGGCTCTGGCTTGCGAGCAGAAGCACGGTGAAGCCCGCGACAAAGTACCACGCGCCGGCAAACGCTACCGTGCGCGGCAGCGAGCGAACGGAAGCGAAGACGCCGAGCGAGACCAGCACCTGCCACAGCCCGGGCAACAGCCACAGCGCCTCCGGCGCGAACTTCCACAGCACGATCGCAAGCAACACGCCGGCCACGGCCGAAGGGAGGAATTGCTCGACCGCCTGATGGATCATCGCGTCCGCAAGGCCGGAATGATGCCGGCGCGAGCGCGCAATCATCTCGAACAGGATCGTCGCTGACGAGAGCAGCGCGGCGAGCGCCCAGCCGAACAGGAAGGTCAGCGGATGATGGGTGGGATCGGCAAGACAGACATATTGCAGGATCGTCGTGCTCAGCGCGACGGCCGCGGTCGCGGCGATTGCCGCAGGGCCATAGCCTGCGAACGCGGTTCCTGCCGCGAGCTGGCTGCGAATGGCGATGATGTCGGCCAACGCCTTGTCGAGATCACGCATTTCTTCGGTCTGCACGCCGATGGATTCCCCAACTTTGCAATGCAAAGTATATCGGACCCGCGCGCGATGGCAAGAGGCGTGCGACGGCCGGATTTGGGGTTAACCACCCCCGGTTGCTTTCATGCATGTCATCCACGTAGAATGAGGCGGTCAATGGCTGGGGGCAGCTCGCATGCGTAAGGCGCTTATTCTTGGATCGCTTGGATTTCTTCTCGCAGTTTTTGTGCAGATCGCAATCGGCTCGGTCGCCCATGCCAAAGGGCCGTACGGCAATATCCATGTCGGCAACTGGAGGGGTGGCGCCTTCACCGACGACAATACGGGCGCGTTCTCGCATTGCGCAGCAACGACCGCCTATGGCAACGGCATCATTCTGGTCGTCGGCCAGAACGCCTCCAATTCCTGGCTGCTCAGTTTCGCGAGCCCCAATTTTCATCTCAAGCAAGGCGAGACGGTTCCGATCGACCTGACCTTCGACGCGCAGGCTGAGGCGCGAATATTCGCGAGCGCCAATTCCGCCATCATGGCGACCGCAATCCTGCCGCCGAATGTTGCACGCACCTTCCAGAGGGCGAGCCTGATGGTAGCGGTCTCCGGAAGCACCACTTTGAACTTCAACCTCACCTCAACCGGGCCACTATTGGCCGCGCTTTCCAGTTGTGTCAGCACCGTCAAGGCTGGCGGGATCAACAGCGCCGGCGATTTCAGCGCGCCGAAGGCTGCTGCGAAAGCCGACGGGCCGAGCAATCCGAAATCGGGCAAGACCGGCAGCCAGGCCGGCACTGGCTTTGTTATCAGCGCGAGCGGCCACATCATCACCAATCATCATGTGATCGACGGCTGCGTCGGTGATATCAAGGGCAATCTCACCGGCGACGCCGCGGCCACGCTGCGGGTGGTCAACAGCGATTCCGCCACCGATCTCGCGCTGCTGCAGGGACCGGCGGAGTCCTTCAAGGCGTTCGCCAGGATCCGCGACCGCGCGATCCATTCCGGGGATTCCGTCGTCGCGATTGGCTTTCCCTACCACGGCCTCTTGTCGTCCGATTTCACGGTCACGACCGGCATCGTCAGCTCGCTGAGCGGCATTCTGAACGATACCAGCCGTCTGCAAATCAGCGCCGCCATTCAGCCCGGCAACTCTGGCGGACCACTGCTCGACACCTCGGGCGAAATCGTCGGCATGGTCTCTGCGAAGCTGGATGCCCTGAGAATCGCCCGGCACACCGGCACGATTCCCGAAAACATCAATTTCGCCATTAAAACTGGCGCCATCCGCGACTTTCTCGACAACAGCGTCGTACCCTACGAGACCGCCGCCCCTGGCACCGAGCTCAAGACCGCCGACATCGCCACCAACGCGCGGGCCTACACGCTGCTGATCTCGTGCACGGTGACGGAGCGAGAGGAGACGGCGAAGCGGTGACTTAGACCCTCATGGCGAGGAGGCGCGAATGCGCCGTCTCGAACCATGAGGCCACCGCTCGTGGCCACATCCTTCGAGACGCCGCTTCGCGGCTCCTGACAGTCTGACTCATATTTCGGTCAGACTCTCAGGATGAGGGATAGAGCCGATTGAGAAGCAGCAGCGCTTCCGCACATCATCCGTGGCAGCACGCCGCCTTCGCTTCCGGCTGATACTGGTCGCGTAGCCGCACCCAGTCCATCGGATAGGGCAACCCCTCCTCGTGACGCCCGAGCGGCGTCAGGTCGAGATAATGGTAGGCGGCGTTCATCATGTCGAGGCCGCGCGCATAGCATGAATAGGTATGGAAGATGCCTCCACCCTCGTCGCGATAGAACACGCTGATGCCGGGCAGCTCTTCGCCGTAGAACGGCGTGGTACCGTAATTGTATTTCTTTTCGCCCTGCTCGATCTGTTCGCGCGTATAGGTGACGCCGAAATCGGTGTTGAACTCATTGTTGCCGGATGAGACCCAGTCGAAGGTCCAACCCATCCGCTTCTTGAATGCCTCGAGCTTTTCGACGCCCGCCAGCGAGATCGCGATCATGGTGGTATCGCGCGCGGCGAGATGCGGCACCATGCGCTCGAAACCGTCGGTCCAGAACGAGCAGCTCTTGCAGGCCGCCTCCCAGTCGGGCCTGAACATCACATGCTGCACCACGAGCTGGGGCCTGCCCTTGAACAGATCGGCGAGCGTCACTTGGCCGACCGGCCCTTCGAATGCATAGGTCTTGTCGACCTTGACCCAGGGCAAGGCGCGGCGCTCCTCGTTCAGGCGATCGCGCGCCCGTATGAGCTCCTTCTCGTGAGCCATGTGCGCCTTGCGCGCCTCGATCCATTCTTCTCGCGAAACGATCTTGTGCGGTTGCATGGGATGCTCCTTTGACGAAGCGTCAGGGGAAATGCCGTTCCAGAACGTCGAAGAACTTGTTCCATCCGCGCTCGTGATTGTCGCGGGCGGCCTGGTCGGCGAATTGCTCCTGCTGGAAGATCATCAGCGTGCCATCGGCGTCGGGCTTGAACTCGACGGTGACCAGCGACTCCCGCTCCGGCGTCGAATGCCAAGCCCAGGTGAACTGCAGCCGCGCATCCGGCACGACCTCGCGATAGAGGCCGCCGACCTCGTGATATTCGTCGTTGTCCTGATTAGTGAAACTGATGCGGTAGCGCCCGCCGACGCGAACATCGAGATCCGCCTTGACCGAGCCGGGCTTCGCTTGGGCAGCGAACCACTGGATCAGGTTTTCCGCGTGGGTCCACGCGGCGTAGACTTTTTGCGGGCTCGCGCGGAGCCGGCGGGTGATCGTGAGGCTGGGGCGCTGGTCGATGAGGGCTGCGGCAGATGATTGGGCCATGGATTGTTGTCCTCCACAAAGGCAGCAAGGCGGTCGAAATTATCGGACCAGAAGCGCTGGTAGCGGTTGAGCCAGTCCATCGCCTGCTCCATCGGTTTCGCGGTGAGCCGGCATGCGACGACGCGGCCGGTCTTCTCGCGTGCGATCAGGCCTGCATCCGACAACACGTCGAGATGCTTCATGATCGCCGGCAGCGACATGTCGAACGGCCCGGCGAGCTCGCTGACCGAAAGCGTGTCGCGGTCGGAAAGCCGCGCGAGCAGTGCGCGCCGTGTCGGATCAGCGAGCGCGGCAAAGGTCTGGTCCAAGAACTGCTCAGAGGCTTGATCTGAATACTTAACCATAAGGTTTAGTATAAGTGCATATCGTCGCCTGTCAAGCAAGGCGTGACGAAAAGCTTTTCGGGAACCCGCCCTCGTCAGCTCGCCAAGTCAGGCGATTGCACGAAAACGCGATCGATCACGGCGGATCGATCGCGTTGTGAACGGCACGCTCGAAGCCTTCAGGCTCCGCCGCCTCGCGCGTCAGCGATAATATTCGTAAGGATCGAACGGACGGCCGAGCCGTCCACGCGGCGCCGGCGGGTACGGCCTGCCGAACGCGACGCGCGGGTTCACGCTACACCAGGCATTGCGGCCGGAGGCGCTCGCCAGGCACTGGGCATAGGTCGAATAAGAGCAGTCGCCGGGAATGCCCTCGTCGCGGCCCTGCACGCACCAGGAATCGGCCTGGGCCGCCGCGGGAGCGGAGGTGGCCAGGCCGGCAACGCCAACGGCGGCGGCCGCCATGACAGCCCATACAATCTGACGCATCGTCCTGTCTCCTTCGCGCCACCAGGCGCGTCCATTATTCGACAGACAATACAACGCGCGAGACGATCAGACAGTTCAATCTATCTTGAGGCCGGAGAACTCGACCACCTTCTTCCACTTCTCGGTCTCGGCGGCGATCTCGGCATTGAAGGCGTCCACTGTTTCAATTCGCGGTGCACCACCGAGTTCTTCCAGCTGCTTCTTCATTGCGGGATCGGCCATCACGGCGTTGATCGCCTCATTGAGCTTGGCGACGATCTCCTTCGGCGTCTTGGCCGGCGCGCCCATGCCGAACAGCGCACTCGCCTCATACCCCTTCACCGTCTCGCCGATCGCCTGCACGTCGGGCAGTTGCGGCGAGCGTTCGGCCGTGGTGACGCCGAGCGCGCGCAGCGAGCCGGAGCGGATGTGCTGGATGATCGAGGGCATGTTGTCGAAGATCACCTGGACCTGGCCGGCAAGCATGTCGGTGATGGCAAGCGCAGCGCCGCGATAGGGCACGTGCTGCATCTTGCAGCCGGTCATCGCCATGAACATTTCGCCGGACATGTGCACCGAGGTGCCGTTGCCCGATGACGCCATGTTCACTTTGCCGGGATTGGCTTTCACATAATCGATGAACTCGGCGACGTTCTTGGCCGGCACGTCCTTGTTCACGGTCATCACGTTCGGCACGCGGTTGAAGGCGGCAACGCCGGTGACGTCGCGGACGAAATCGAATTTCAGGTTCTGGTAGAGCGTGGCGTTGATGAAGTTCGCGGGGTTGACCAGCAGCACGGTATAGCCGTCCGGGTCGGCGCGCACCGCGGTCTCGGTGCCGATATTGTTGCCGGCGCCCGGCTTGTTCTCGATCACAAAGGTCTGGCCGAGCTTCTCCGACAGGCGCTGGCCGATCAGGCGCGCCAGGATGTCGGTGGCGCCGCCCGGCGGATAGCCGACCACGAAGCGCACGTTCCGCGTCGGATATTCCAGCGCCGCGGAGGCGCGGCCCGACAGCATGAGGGCCGGCAGGCCGGTTGCGGCCATCTGAAGCGCTCTGCGGCGTGAAATCATCGAAATCTCTCCCGTTTCTTCGTTGTCGTTGAAACCATCGTGAGGCGCTTGTAACAAGCTCTACCGGG
>Ga0210387_10004690_pt1 | contig 10466 bp, 10 predicted proteins | sample IncBWC7OmetaG_FD_160108 | JGI IMG/M metagenome (GOLD analysis project Ga0210387, IMG submission 160108) | Forest soil microbial communities from Barre Woods Harvard Forest LTER site, Petersham, Massachusetts, United States - Inc-BW-C-7-O ...
GAGCTGTGAGCGAGCCGCCTGTCGTCATCCATACCGATGGCGCCTGCTCGGGCAACCCAGGCCCCGGCGGGTGGGGCGCCATTCTCGCCTTCGGCGCGCACACGAAGGAGCTTAAAGGCGGGGAGCCTCATACAACAAACAATCGGATGGAGCTGATGGCCGCCATTGCGGCCCTCGAAGCGCTCAAGCGGCCGTGCCTGGTCGACCTGCACACGGACAGCGAATATCTCCGCAGCGGAGTGATGGGCTGGATTCATCGATGGAAGCGCAATGGCTGGCGCACGGCCGACAAGAAGCCCGTGAAGAATGTGGATCTCTGGCAGCGCCTCGACGGCATAGCGGCAAGGCACCAGATCCGGTGGCATTGGTTGAAGGGGCACGCGGGCCACAGGCTCAATGAGCGCGCCGATCAACTGGCGCGCGACGCAATCAGCGCAATACGCTCGGGCGCGGTCGGCGCTCTCACCCGAGGGCGCGTGCGAGCAGAGCGGAGCGCTGCCAGCAAGAACGCGCCGGATCGGAGTTAGATCACGTCGCGCCTACGCTGGCTCGCTGTTACCGGCGTGCGGGACGATCGTCCGCCACAGGGCCGCCTTCACAACTGCTTGACCAAGGCGTCCCCTCCGGACACCTCGACCTTCCCCGGCGCTTCCTCGATGTTGAGCTTTTTCACGACGCCGTCGTCGACCAGCATGGCGTAACGCTTGGAGCGCAAGCCGAGGCCATTGCCTGAGGCATCCAACGTGAGATCGATCGCTTTGGCAAACTCGCCGTTGCCGTCAGCAAGAAATTCAACATTGTCGGCGCTACTAGCCTTTTGCCAGGCATCCATCACGAACACGTCATTTACTGAAGTCACCGCGACGGTGTTCACGCCTTTGGCCTTGAGCGCATCGGCGTTCTGCACGATCGAAGGGACATGCATCTTGTGACACGTGCTGGTGAAGGCACCGGGCACCGCGAACAGCGCCACCTTCTTGCCCTTGAAGATGTCGTCCGTGCTTTTCCAGGCCGGCCCTTCCGCCGTCATCACGCGAAATTTCGCCTGTGGCAACCGCTCGCCGACCTTGATGGACATGGTTGTGATCCTCTAACTTCGCCATTGAGATTTTTGCGCGCCGCTCGGTGAGACTGCTCCCGGCAGCGCAGCCAAGTTAGCGTAGCGAGCAGGTGTTGTCAGGGGGCTATTGCAGGGGGGCGGTGACTTCGACCGCCTCATTGCCTGCCACGGCCGTGAGAGTGATGAGAGCGCCGGCATAATTCGTTCCCGGCGGCGCACCGTCGAGATCAAACACAAAGCGCTGCACGCCGGCCGCTGGCGGGGCGCTGCGGACGGGAACCGGCAGCGCCCATTCCGCGGTGGGCCCTTCGACGAACAGGTCCACGTTGGTCTCGGGTGGTGCCACGACGTCGATGATCGCGTTTGAACCCGGGTGTGATTTGTCCCGTCGAAGCGCGCGAATTGCCAGCGTGTCGCCCTGACCAAGGGCGCGTTTCTTCGGCACTGCGGCTTGCGCCTCGGCAAGAGCTGCGTCGTAGGGCGACGGCGCACCCGCGAGCGTGAGCTCTGCCCTTGCTTCCGCCGGCACGCAGAGCTTTTCGCAAACCGCATAGTCGAGCTTCAGGCGCAGAGTCACCGGGATGGCACGATCCTGCGGCGCGACCACGAGCGGGAGAATAAGGTTGCCCGTATATCCGATGATGTTCAAACCCTGTTCCTGTATGCGTCGCGGCGCAGGCCACAGCACAGTCGCGGATTCGAGGTTGCGTGATCCGGCGAAATCGAACCGTGGCGGCACTCCGGCATCGCCGGGGTAGCGCCAGTACGTGTGCCATCCAGACTTGAGCCGAATCTCGATCCCCGCCGACGCGGTCGGCGCCGCCGATGATCCGGCGATCAGGCGCATCGCAGTGCGCGCATCGCCGTCCCAGGGCGAAGCCGGCTCGGCGGCATGCGCTCGAGGTAACTCGACCAGGAGGGCGAGTGCGCATACCGCGGCGCTCCGTCGCAGTCGCTCGAATCTGGTGAGCACGACACCTCCGCAGAGGGCCAATGTCGGGCGAAACTTTTTGTGCGCAATTGAATTCATCGTGAATGCGGGCCGACCAAGATAGGCCGGGCGCTGGAAAACCGAGGTCCAACGTCGCATATGCGCTGTGTCGTAACGTCTTCGTGACTGTGGCACGGAATGTGCTTATGCGTCCGTACCGGAATGGCTCATCGCAGATTTGCAATCAGTCTCTAATCGGGTAGCATTTCCATATGAAGTTCGGTCGTAAAGGAGGGATGCGGGATCTGGGCGAGGCGGCTGCGCCTGGCGCAGACGATCCTGGTCAATCGGAAACCAAGCCCCGTGAGGTGTCGGCCAAGCCGAAGTCACCGCTGCGCAAGACTCCAAAACGCGGTTACCTCGACGGGCAGATGCTCATTGCAATGCCGTCGATGGGCGATGAACGGTTTGCTCGGAGCGTCATCTATGTTTGTGCCCACTCCACTGAGGGCGCAATGGGTATTGTGGTCAACCAACCCGCGGCCAACGTCACCTTTCCCGATCTGCTCGTTCAGTTGGAGGTCATCCCGACATCCGAACTCATCCAGCTTCGCTCCCGTGCCGGCGGGGTGCAGGTGCTCAAGGGCGGTCCGGTGGATACCCAGCGCGGCTTTGTGCTGCATTCCAGCGACTTTTTCATCGAGAATTCGACGCTGCCGATCGACGAAGGCGTCTGCCTCACGGCGACTCTCGATATTCTCAAGGCGATCGCGCGCGGATCTGGACCCCGCAGCGCCATCCTGGCACTGGGTTATGCCGGCTGGGCGCCTGGGCAGCTCGAGAACGAGATCCAGCATAACGGATGGCTGCACTGCGCAGCGGATCCGGACCTGATATTTGGGGCCGATACCGGCCGCAAGTACGTCAATGCCCTCAAGAAGATCGGGATTGATCTCGGCATGCTCTCGAGCGAAGCCGGTCACGCCTGAATAAGACGGTTCACTCCGAACTCTCTGGCATCACCGTCATGCGCGGGAACAAGTTCGGCGATGACGATCGACGGGATTGCTCTCATCAGTGAACACTCTGCTTGCGCGGGGCGGCTTGCTCGCCCGCTTCCCGCGTAGCTTCAGCTACCAACAGCCCGCGCGCATCATCGGCGCTCATCGGCTCTCCGAAATAATATCCTTGCGCGTATTCACAGCCGAGTTGATAGAGCTCCACCGCGTCTGAGTCGGTTTCCGCCCCCTCGGCGACCACTTCCATTCCGAGATCATGCGCCAGCGCAATGATCGAGCGCAGGATGACCGGACGGCTGCCCTTTCCGTTCGCGCGGACGAATGACTGATCGATCTTGATCGTATCGAAGGGGAAGCGCTGCAAGTATGCCAGCGAAGAGTGGCCGGTACCAAAATCATCAAGTGCGAGGCCTGCCCCGAGGTCACGGATGCGCTGCAATATCTGTGCGGCGTGCTCCGGGTTCTCCATGACCAGCGATTCTGTCAGCTCCAGCTTGAGCGTCCCGCGGGCAAGCGACGCGCGTGCAATGACGGTACGCAGGTCATGAATGAGATCCTGGCGCAGCAACTGCCGCGACGAGACATTGACGCTCGCAAAGAGGGGCTCCCGCCGCCGCAGCGTGCGCTGCCAGGTGCTGAGCTGACGCGCAGTGCGCTCCAGCACGAACATGCCGAGATCGACGATCAGCCCGATCTCCTCGGCGATGGCGATGAACTCCGCCGGAGAAGTACGGCCCATCTTGGGATGGTCCCAGCGCGCAAGCGCCTCGAAACCGGCAACCGATCTATCCTCCAGCCGGATGATCGGCTGATAGACGATGGTGATCTCGTCGCGTTCAAGTGCCCGCCGCAGCTCCGATTCCAGGGTCAGGCGATCGGTTTTGCGCGCCCGCATCGACGGCTTGAAAAGCTCGATGCGGTCGCCGCCGATGCGTTTGGCATGATACATCGCAAGCTCGGCGTCCTTGAGCACCTCCTCGGTCCGGTGTGCCTGCGCATCAGTAAGCGCAACACCGATGGACGCGGTGAGAAATATTTCGCGATCATTGAAGGTGATGGGTGCGCGCAGCGCCTTGCGCAGCGCTTCGGCGAAAGCGATGACGCGTTCTGACTCGCGCTCGGAGAGCAGAATCAGCGCGAACTGATCGCCGGAGAGGCGGGCGAGCGTGTCCTGGGGCTTGAGCAGCCGGCCAAGCCGCCGGGCCAAGGTCAGCAGGATCGAATCGCCGACCGCAATGCCGACGGAATCATTGACCTGCTTGAAGCGATCGAGGTCGACGACAATGACAGTCGCGCGCAGGGATGCATCGGCCTTGGACATAGCCAGCACCGCTTCGAGTCGATCGAGGAACAATTCGCGGTTGGGCAGTCCCGTCAGGTTGTCATGCACCGCGTCGTGCAGCAACCGCTCTTCGGCGTTCTTGAACTCGGTGACATCGGTGAGCGTCCCAACAAGGCGCACCACCTCCCCATCCGAACCGACCACAGGCCGCGCCTTGATGGCAAACCAGAGATAATGACCGTCCGGCGTGCGCAAACGAAAGTCCTGGGTCAAGCGCCCGCGTCGTTGCTCCAGCACGCTGTCGAGCACGGCGCGGAAGCGGTCGCGGTCGAGCGGATGCAGCACTTCCAGCCAACCCGCGGCAGGGCCTTGCAGCGTGCCCCGCTTTAATCCCAGCAGAGCCTCGGTTTCCGGGCTGGTGAAGACCTTGTCGGCGGAAACGTCCCAATCCCAGATCATGTCCCCCGCGCCGGTCAGCGCGAGCGCACGCCGCTCGACATCGGAGACGATGCCGGTCGTGATCCCGCCAGCAAAGGCGTGCTGCATGACGGTGAAGCCGATGAGCATCACGATCAGGACCAGGCCGCCGAGGAGGGCGGGCCCTACAATGTCGTTGGTGATCGATCCCGCAACGGCAAGCGCTGCCGCGATGACCCAGACAACCAGAAGAAACCAGGTGGGGATCAACAGAACCGCGCGGTCGAACCCGGCATACGACAGATACACGACGAGGGCGAATCCCAGAATGGCAATCGCGAACAGCGACACGCGGGCAATGCCCGAGGCGGTGGGCGGCTCGAACAATGCGAGCGCCACCAGCGCCGCAAGAAACGCAAGCCACGCCAGCGTGATATGGGCGTAGCGCACATGCCATCGGTGAAGATTGAGATAAGCGAACAGGAAAACGACAAGAGTGGCCGCAAGGATCGCCTCGCCCGAGGCACGCCAGATCTGCTCCGAATTGGGCGAGAGCGCGAAAACTTTGCCCCAGAAGCCGAAATCCACCCCGATATAGACCAGCACGGCCCAGCTGAGCGCCGCGGCGGCGGGGAACATCACGCTGCCCTTCACCACGAACAGAATCGTCAGAAACAGCGCCAGCAGCCCGGCGATGCCGATGACTATTCCGTAGTACAGGGTGATGCTGTTGATCTTGTCCTTGTAGGCTTCGGGTTCCCACAAGTAGAGCTGATTGAGCTTGTCCGTGCGCAGCTCGAGCACATAGGTCATCACGCTGCCGGGATCGAGCGTGACGCGAAATATATCGGCCGTCGCGCTGTCCTGCCGCTCGGGCCGCTCACCGCTCGAAGTGATGCTCGCAACGCGCGAACGACCGAGGTCGGGCCAGAAGACGCCCGAACCAACCATGCGATAATGTGGGATGACGATGAGGCGCTCGATCTGCTCGTCGCCGGAATTGGCCAACGCAAATACGGCCCAATTGCTGTTGCCCTCGCGCGCACGCACGTCCATGCGGCGGATGATGCCGTCCGCTCCGGGCGCGGCCGATACCAGCAGGCGATCGCTTTCGGTGCGGTGGCGCTCGACCGCATCGGTGAGATCGATCGCCGATGCGTCGGTACGCACGCTGATGGCTTCGACCGCGCGCGCCGGCACCAGCCCAACAACGAGGGTGGCCAGCAGCGCCGCTGCCCACGCGCCGATCACACGCAATCGTCGTCCTCCGAGCTCCACCCCCGCAATCTCCACCGAGCTTCGCCGGAGCGCAAACGCGAGCAGGGCCCGACAGTTGGTTAACTTTACGTCTATTTCGCGGCCCGGGGCAGCGAGGAGAGCAGTCCTGGAGGTCTCGGGCGTGGCCCGTGCGCGCAAGGCTTGGCCCCCCGGACCACAGGCGGACCGAGGGCGTACAAGATGACCGTCGAACCAAAACAATAGCAGCTTCAGGAGCTTGCCAGCTGCCCGTACAGTCCCTGCCGAACAGGCGGGATGTTACGCCGGACCTGCAGCGGAATTCCCGCAACTCCGTGTGAGGGCTACCTCGGTCCTCGCACAAATGTCGGTTGTGGGCATCCGCGACTTGGCGGCGGTCCTGCCGACAAAATCCTCGGATGGTTAACGGGTTTCGACGCTTGCCCGGGATGACGAATGGCATCATTCGTCTCCCGGCATCGCGAGCGTCCATCAGATCCGGTCGAAAAGCTGCCGGCAGGTCGGGCTGAGCTGCGACTTCTTCGACTTCAGGCAGGCAATCACCGCGGTCTGATTGGGAATTGCGGCCAGGCACATCCTGAATGCATCCGAGGTGCAAGCCGAGCGTTCTGCGGGCGTGGGCACGGGCTCGGCAGATCCCGCTGTGGGGATCATGCCGACAAGGGAGCCGATGATGGCAACTCCAATCAGTGTGCTGCGAAACTTAGTCATGATGGTCTCCTTCGCTTAGGTTCGATTTCGGTGGCGCAACGCCCCCCGGTGGGTCACGTTGACGGGGCGCACTATGCGCAGTCGGGGCGAGAAAAGCTGTGACTGCCGTCACGTTTTGGGCGATTCCGGCCGGGACGAGCACCAAGATGGTTCGTGCGGCGATTCAGCTTGTAGGAGCGGGTTCAAAACCCGCCCCTACAAGCCGGGCATCGCACCCAAACCCGAACTTGTGTCGGACGGCGCTGGCTGGCCTCAGGGAGCTTCGGACGGCGGCTGCGCTGTCAGCGCATCAGCGGGCAGCCGATTCCAGATCTGGCTGCGCCCGAACAGCGAGATGCCCAAATAGCCTCGGACTTCCAGCTTGCTGCCGTCGGAGCTGAGCCGCATCAACGCGCGGTAGCGCGAGCCATCCCGCGGATCCGTGATGGTGCCGTTCTCGTACGAGTATCCATTCCGCCGCATCCCCGTGATGAGGGTCATTCCCAAAAAGCGCGCGCTATTCCCCTCGGTTTCCCCGCGCATGTAGCTGGTCCTTGTGCTGTCCGGGACTGAAAAGACCTTCACGATGGTGCCCTCATAGACGCCGTCGCGCTCCGAGATCTCGAACCAGCATTGGGTGCTGCCAGTCTTATCATCGACCTGCTCCCACAAACCAACGGCCGTAAGCTCGGCGGTTCCGCCAGACAGATGAGCAGCGGCTTGTTCCGGGGCGTCCCAAATCGACCGCCGTGAACCAGCCCAAATCGGGCGCCCCGCACCATCCCACACGATAAACTGTAATTTTGCCATGCGACGCCCACGCGGGGTCTGAGTTGCGAGGCCCTCTCAACAAGAACTGGGCCGAACCACTCGACACGGACGTCAATATATTACGTTCAAGATATTTTTGGAGCGGGCGAAGGGATTCGAACCCTCGACCCCAACCTTGGCAAGGTTGTGCTCTACCACTGAGCTACACCCGCATCCGAAACCGGCAGTGGCGTCTCGACCGCCGTCCAAGAGCTATGCCACAAGGGACGCCGGTTCCGCAATGGCCGCCACGCCCGACGAGCTTTTCCGTTTTCTCGACCGGCTTGGCATTGCGCACGCAACGGTCTCCCATCCTGCGCTGTTCACGGTCGAGCAATCCCAGGCCTTGCGCGGCAAGGTGCCCGGAGCACACAGCAAGAACCTGTTCCTGCGGGACAAGAAGGGCGCACTCTTCCTCGTCAGCGCGCTCGAAGAGGCGGTCATCGAGCTCAAATCCCTGCACCGGCGGGTGGTCGCGAGCGGCCGGTTCTCATTCGGCTCGGCGGGACTCATGGCCGAAACCCTGGGCGTGGAGCCTGGAGCGGTGACGCCCTTCGGCGCCCTCAACGACCGGGATCGCCGGGTGACCATCCTGCTCGATACCGACTTGATGCGGCATGAAACGGTCAACTTCCATCCCCTGCGCAACACCATGACGACCTCCATCGCATCTGCGGGGCTCATCAAGTTCCTGGAGGCAACCGGCCATTTCCCCCGTATCCTGCCGCTCGCGGGTAGCGCGGATTAGGGGGCGAGTCGGTTTACGCTAGTGTAAGGGCACGAGAGAGTGTAACGGCGCGAGAGCCGGCCGAGGCGTATTCTTGATTGCAAACACCCCCCGCGACCCCATTTAATCCAGCGTGATCAGGGTGCGGGTGGTTCTGGACCGCCTGCAATGGGGCCAGCGGCCGGAACGTGGGTGGGGGTTCGCCTTGGTGCCGAGCTGGATGCGCAATTTCCGACGCTCGCTCGAGCGTCGATCCGGACAAGTCGAGAAGGACGAAGGACGAGACGCAATGACGATGTTACAGAGTGGCGGGGCGGCGGCTCCAGCGAGCGTTGTCAAGGACACAACTACCCAGACCTTCGTCAAGGACGTCATCGAAGAATCGAAGCGCCAGCCGGTGCTGGTCGATTTCTGGGCGGAATGGTGCGGCCCCTGCAAACAGCTCGCCCCCGTGCTCGAAAAGGCGGTTCACGCTGCCAAGGGCAAGGTCAAGCTGGTCAAGATGGATATCGATAAGCATCCCTCCATCCCCGGCCAGCTCGGGATTCAATCGATCCCGGCGGTGTTCGCCTTCGTCAACGGGCAGCCGATCGACGGCTTCCTCGGCGCACTGCCGGAGAGCCAGATCACGGCTTTCATCGAGCGCGTGACCAAGGACCGCATCGGGGGCGAGGAAAAGGACCTCCTCAAAAGCGCCGACGATGCGCTCGCGAAGGGGGATGCGGCCGGTGCCGCCGATCTCTACGCAAGGGTGCTGGCGCAGGATAGCGCCAACGTTGCCGCGCTTGCCGGGCTCGCGCGCAGCTACGTGCGCACGGGCGCCATCGAGCAGGCAAAACAAACGCTCTCGCTGGTGCCGGAAGCCAAACGCAATGATGCTGCAGTCGCCGCCGCGCGCGCCGCGCTCGAAGTTGCGGAGCAGGCAAAATCAGTAGGCCCCATCTCGGAGCTGGAACAGAAGGTTGCAGCCAATCCCCTCGATCATCAGGGGCGGTTCGATCTCGCGGTCGCCTTGAACAGCAAGGGGCGCCGTGCGGAAGCGGTCGATCATCTGCTCGAAATCGTCAAGCGCGACCGCAAATGGAATGACGATGGCGCACGCAAGCAGCTGGTCCAATTCTTCGAGGCGTGGGGTCCGACCGACGAGGCGACCGTAAATGGACGCAAGCGGCTATCATCGATTCTGTTCTCGTGAGGAGAGCAACAACATCAGCGCGGCGAGCCTCCGCAGGGAGAGCGACCATGCCCATGAATGTCGTTTACGCAAACCCGGGCGACCTCCCTGCTACAATTCCGGTATTCCCCTTGGCCGGCGCGTTGCTGCTGCCGCGCGGGCAACTGCCGCTCAACATATTCGAGCCGCGCTATCTTGCCATGATCGATGACGCGTTCCGTTCAGGGCAGCGCCTGATCGGCATGATCCAGCCGGACGCAGCGCACCCCGGTTCCGAGCACAGGCCCAATCTCTACAAGATCGGCTGTGTCGGGCGAATCACCCAGCTCGCCGAAACCGGAGACGGACGCTACCTCCTCCAACTCACAGGTATCGCCCGCTTCCGTGTCGAGGAGGAAATCAGCACCACGACCGCGTACCGCCAGTGCCGCGTAAGCTACGATCCGTTCACCGACGATTTCACCGCACGCAGGGGTGAGGATGCCGTCGATCGCGACCGCGTGCTGCGCGCGCTCTCCGATTTTCTCAAGGCGAATGATCTCAAGGCCGATTGGGATGGGATCAAGAGCGCGCCCAATGAGGCGCTGGTCAATGCACTCGCAATGATGTGTCCCTACAGCAGCGCCGAGAAGCAGGCGCTCCTCGAGGCCCCCGATCTCAAGACCCGCGCCGAGATCCTCGTTGCGGTGACCGAGATTGAGCTGGCGAAGAAAACCACCGGCGGCGAAACGCCGCTGCAATGAGCGCGATCGATTAGCTTGCGGTCTCAAATCGCTTGCAATCATTTGCTATGAGAGAGTGAATGGCCAAGGAAGAACTGCTGGAATTCGATGGCACCGTTACCGAGGTCCTCCCCGACGGGAACTACCGGGTGAAGCTCGATAACGATCATGAGCTGCTCGCCTATATCTCGGGTAAGATGCGGAAATTTCGCATCCGTACGGGAGTAGGCGACCGGGTCATTGTGGAAGTTTCGCCTTACGATCTCAGCAGGGGACGTATCAACTTTCGTCACAAGGAACGTGCGGCAGGTCCGGCGCCCGCGCAGCCTGGTACCTTCCGTCGCCGCTGAGCGAGGATTATCACCGTCATGCACGGG
>Ga0210387_10004696_pt1 | contig 10460 bp, 8 predicted proteins | sample IncBWC7OmetaG_FD_160108 | JGI IMG/M metagenome (GOLD analysis project Ga0210387, IMG submission 160108) | Forest soil microbial communities from Barre Woods Harvard Forest LTER site, Petersham, Massachusetts, United States - Inc-BW-C-7-O ...
AATGGGTAATACAGGATGCACAAACATCCCACTCACAGTATCGACAACTGGCTTTTCCCATCCGTTTTTCTGACACCTAGCATTGGAGTGAGTGAGACGGTACGGAAGTGACATCTGTATCCTGTCCAGCGATCCCGGGCCTGAGGTTCTTTGTCAGGTAAAGAAACCACATCGCATGCATATTGGAAAACACATAGACAGTACACAGACACTCTTCGAGACTACTGAATACATTACCTTTCATAAAGCAAGCTTAAAGGAAACTTCGAGCCGGGAGGGAACAACGGCTTCTCTGCATCTGTAATTTGTGCACTGCCTGCTGAGAGCTTGCTTGACTTGGAGGAGTTGCCGGCATTTCCAGACTTGATGATACCTTTCTTGGGTGGCATCGAGCTCGAGACATGAGCAGAAGCAACTTGAACTTGAATGGAGTCTATGAAATGCGGTTCGGATAACGTAATGCATTCAATGCCTCCGTGACTTCAACTTCTGACTCCTGTAATTGGCATGGCTAACTCTGACCTGTATAACCTTGAATATCTCTCCCTGGTCGCTAAGATCACCCAGGAAATCGACAATCATACTGGTCTTAACGATAAAACTCTCGCTGAATTTGTCATTTCACTCCATGACCAGTCCAACAAAAGTCTCCCTGCATTCAAACTCAAGCTCAAGGAGGTCGGGGCCGACTTTCCGGATTCTTTCATCGAGAATGTAGATCGTCTAATCCTCAGCATGCACCCAAAGCACAAGAAGAAGTACACTGCACCAGCCAGTGGGAAATCCAAAACTGATAACGTCGAGGGCGCGTTGAGCGAGCAAGAGAAGCAGAAGCGACTGTTCCCCGGACTTGCTCTCAAGGATCAAGAAGTGCGGCCCCCAGTTCCTGATGATGTTTTTTTGGAGGAGATTGGCGATTTGGTATCTGGTAGAAAGGCGAGGGAGAGACCTACAAATGATGAGCGGTCACCCAAGCGCCAACGGAGAGATCACTCTCGCTCCCCTCGAAGAAGGAGTCCGAGCCCACCAAGATCCAGCCACTATGGAGACAGAAGAGACCATAGACTGGGTAGCAATGGTAGAGGACGGCCCACTGTGGACGAGAAGCCGGTCCTATTCAAGATTTACAACGGTAAGGTATCGGGAATGAAGGAATTCGGAGCATTCGTCACACTGGAAGGCGTTGCTGGTAGAGTGGAAGGTATGTACTATTGTTCCTTATGATGTCGTATGTTTAAGTTTCCTCATTCTCTGCAGGCATGGTGCACGTATCCAACATCCAAACGGGTGCTCGGGCAAACTCAGCCTCAGATCTACTCAGTCGCGGACAGCCTGTAAAAATCAAAGTTATGAGTGTTGCAGGCAACAGACTAGGCCTTTCCATGAAGGACGTCGACCAGGCCTCTGGCCGGGATTTAACTCCTCACCTACGCATCAAATCCGAGGCCGAAATGGAAGAAGAGCGCGTGCTCGCGGCTCGTGCTTCGTCAGGAGCAAATGCCCTTCCTCTACGTTCTCGGGATGAAGCTCCCATCAGGTCAGCGAAACGACTGACTTCTCCGGAACGATGGGAAATCAAACAGCTCATTTCATCTGGTGCAATCGATGCGTCCGAGTATCCTGAATTGGATGAGGATTTCAATAATCCCATGGCCCATGCCGAAGTCGAGGAAGAGCTTGATGTCGAAGTTCGAGAAGATGAACCACCATTTTTGTCCGGCCAGACGAAGCGCACCCTTGACCTCAGTCCTGTCAAGGTCGTTAAAGCTCCTGATGGGTCGCTCAACAGAGCCGCCCTTGCTGGAGCATCTCTTGCGAAGGAGCGTCGTGAACTGCGGCAACAAGAAGCCAACGAAGAGGCTGACTCGGAAGCTCGGGATTTTAGCCAACCGTGGCTCGACCCGATGTCGAAGGAGGAGGATAAAATGTTTGCGCAGGATTTGAGGGGTAATCTGAAGGGCCAGAAGGCGGGAGAAGTTCCAAAGTGGAAAGAACTTAACAAGGCCACTACGTTCGGAGAAATCACCACTCTGAGTATTCAGGATCAGCGGAAAAGCTTGCCTATATACAAGCTTAGGGACCCGCTTCTGCAGGCCATTGGGGAGGTTCGTGTCCATTATCTTTGTCTGTGCTATATCAATCTTATAACCTTCACTTAGCATCAAGTCCTTATTGTTGTTGGTGACACTGGGTCTGGGAAGACCACCCAAATGGTTCAATATCTTGCAGAATCTGGCTATGCAGACCGAGGTCGGATAGGCTGTACTCAGCCTCGTCGAGTCGCTGCTATGTCCGTCGCCAAGCGAGTGTCGGAGGAAGTTGGATGTCGACTTGGTCAGGATGTTGGATATACCATCCGTTTTGAGGATTGTACCAGCCCGGAGACAAGAATCAAGTACATGACGGATGGTATGCTTCAACGGGAATGTTTGATTGATCCCCTTTGCAGTTCATACTCGGTTGTCATGTTAGACGAGGCCCATGAACGCACAATTGCTACTGATGTTTTATTTGGTCTGATGAAGAGTGCGTGATTTTCATGTCTATAAAATATATCCCTTTTATTAACTAATGCACATAGAGGCCGTCAAACGTCGACCGGATCTAAAACTGATCGTCACATCAGCAACCCTGGATGCTGAAAAATTCTCGAAATATTTTTTTGGTTGTCCCATCTTCACGATTCCCGGGCGAACATATCCCGTGGAAATACTTTATACTAAGGAACCCGAATCTGATTACCTCGACGCTTCCCTCATCACTGTCATGCAGATCCACCTCTCTGAACCCCACGGCGACGTCCTCCTTTTCCTCACTGGGCAAGAAGAAATTGACACGGCTTGCGAGATCCTCTATGAACGCATGAAGGCTTTGGGCCCCAAAGTTCCTGAGCTCATTATTCTCCCCATTTATTCTGCCCTTCCCTCCGATGTCCAATCCAGAGTGTTCGAGCCTACCCCTCCCGGTGCGCGTAAAGTCGTCATCGCGACCAACGTAGCGGAGACCAGTCTGACTATCCCTGGTATTTACTATGTCATTGACCCTGGGTTTTCAAAACAAAATGCCTTCGACCCGAGGTTGGGTATGGACTCACTCGTCGTCATGCCCATTTCTCAGGCACAGGCACGGCAGCGGTCTGGCCGCGCTGGACGCACGGGACCAGGAAAATGTTATCGTTTGTACACAGAGGCTGCATACCGGAATGAGATGCTCCCGAATTCTATTCCTGATATCCAGCGGACAAATCTCTCGTCTACGATTTTGCAATTGAAAGCTATGGGCATCAATGATTTGCTCAGTTTTGATTTCATGGACCCTCCGCCCGCACAGACGATGTTGACTGCATTGGAATCACTATATGCGCTTTCGGCATTGGATGATGAAGGTCTCTTGACCAGGCTGGGTCGCAAGATGGCTGATTTCCCTATGGAACCACCACTGGCAAAGATGTTGATTGCGTCTGTGGAGCTGGGATGCTCTGAGGAGATTCTCTCGATTGTTGCTATGCTTTCTGTTCAGAGTGTGTTTTATCGGCCAAAGGAGAAACAGGGTCAGGCAGATTCGAAGAAAGCCAAATTCCATCAGCCTGAGGGTGACCATCTGACATTGCTGACTGTATACAATGGGTGGAAAGCTGGAAATTTCTCGAATCCGTGGTGTTACGAGAATTTCATCCAGGCCAGAGGTATGAGGAGGGCGCAAGATGTTCGCAAACAGTTGTTGGGTATTATGGATCGGTCCGTTAATTTACCCCTTTTAAAAATATGGTATACTGATTCCTGAATGCAGGTATAAGCATGATATTCTATCGGCCGGGAGGGACTATAACCGCGTTCGAAAAGCCATCTGCTCTGGGTTCTTCCGAAATGCAGCCAAGAAAGACCCACAAGAGGGATACAAAACGCTCGTTGAGGGTACACCCGTATATATCCATCCTTCGTCAGCGCTGTTCAACAGGAACCCCGAATGGGTCGTGTACCATGAGCTGGTGCTGACGACGAGAGAATACTGCCATAACGTCACGGCGGTCGAGCCCAAGTGGCTGGTGGAAGTTGCACCGCAATTTTTCAAGGTCGCGGACGCCAACAAGATCAGCAAACGGAAGAGACAAGAGAAAATCGAGCCACTGTTCAACAAGTACGAGAAACCGGACGAATGGCGGTTGTCGAAGGTCAAGCGGAGTGCTCGTTCTGTGAGTTGCTTCCACACTTCACGTTATTTTTCAGGCTACTTATCATATTTCGCAGAGTCAAACATTTGGTTAAGACGGACATCGAATAGTTGTTGCGATTTCGTATTTTATGTAGCCATTATTAGACAACTTTGGATTCAACCAATCTTCCCTTTTTACCGACCATCGCATATTTCTTGTCCAACATTGCAAGTCATCGTCGAACGCGGCATTGGTAGTTTTGAAAGTTGCATTGAATTCTGTTTATAGTGAAGAAACTTCGACCACTTAGAGGCTGTGTCAAAATGTAATCACTGGAATAGATTCAACGTACGCCGACATTTATCCCACAAATCTCAGCGCGTCGGCACTGATGTAGTATTTGGCAACCTCCCCGGGCTTCAAAGGGGCCGCTGTCGAATCTGGGACGAGCATAAACGTCTGGGAGTATACACGGGGCTGACCGTCGACGCATCTCGAGGGGGTGTTTGGGGGGTTTCCTGCAGGACCTTTACCGTGCATGACACTACCAGACACAGTTACCAGTAAAGACGGTGGCTGAGTGCCTATTCACGCGATTTCATCTTTAGAACACACATAAATGAAGATAACAAACCTGGTATTGGATGGCAGTCGAACGACTGTACTTCATGCTTGGTACTCGGCATATTTTCTATGAGCTGCCTAAGGCCATCTGCACCCTGGTAGGGCTTTCCATTCCACGTCAATGAAGAGTTTGGACGATAGAACTGCGGTAGGTCCGCCGTGCGAGTGGGGGAGTCATACGCAGTATAGTAGATGCGGGTAAAGTTCTCAGCTGCCCTGGTGGCTATTTCGATGCTGATAGGATGGTGAGATTTTAATTCAGGAAAGCAGGAATTGAGGCGCACTCTTTCGGAGTCAGAGCTGCGGAGGGGATAACAGTGGACATGACCGTGACATTAAACTGAAGTTGATACAAAATACGACTCGGACGCAGGGGCTGCATCACGTGAACTATCTCCTCACGTATTACATAAGGTACGGTATACGACTGCCAGAGCGAGAGACGAATTGCTGTCAAATTGCTGTCCAAAATCACAAACAGATTAATTACTGCATTGTCCGATTCGTCACACCCTTTCCTGTTAAGTGAAAATTCCCCAATTTAACTTTCAAACCCCATTCCAGTAGTTATCTCCATAATCGAGAAAAAGTTCTTGGCCTCGGTAAATTCTTTTGACTTCACAAAAAACCAAATGTTAATAGGTGATTACGGGAGCAAAGTAACGCCCACCAGCAAAAAGGCCGATACGGTGTTCCCCATTGACGAGGCGAACTGATATGCAAGGATGTGTAATAACTGACCGTCAATATGAGTCAATCAGAGAAGTTTGAAGCGAACCTCTTGACTCGCAATTCCCATCTTTACTGTGATTTAGGTACCTTGTTTCATTTCCGATTCTTGCAGCATCCAGCACAATTGTCGAGTTTAATTCAAAGCAGTAATTGAGACCAATGTGCTTCGAAGTCCTGATTCAGCGGAAACTCAGTGAGGTAAAAACATAATTCACAATGCAAGTAGGGTACCATAGGTGAATTGTCTGGCCCTCGGTCGATATGATCTCACCAACATAATCTGAAAAAATACTGTCAACAAAATGGTTACCCCATTGTCCTATTTGTTTCACACACCTCCAATGAATGCATTCTTGGAAATATGACAAGTAGCAAATGCTCCCAGACCAAACTTCCCACATCTGATCTCAACAAACTGTGTATTTTGATAGTCATTTCCATCATTCAATATGATAATAACAGACAAATAGGCAGATGTACTCACTTGGGATAGACCCCCTTGGATGGTGGTATTTTGACATGCTTTGTTTGAATCACCTGCAAGTCATTTTTGAACAAACTGTTGCATCTGTCCAGAAGTTAAAATTTCTCTACCAAGGGTTCTGCAATTGAAAACTAAGCCTGTGGGATGGTTGAGAGAAATATGAAGAGTTACTCACCTTGCATCACATTTGGTGCACAAGTCAGGGTCACACTCCCTGCCTGCTCTACGACAATGGCATTTCTCATCTTCACAAACTCTGGATTTCTTTTCACAGTTGCATTTGCAACCCTTCCACTGGATCTCACCTGCAACGGATGAGTCATGTGATATATGAGAACTGATGAACTCACAGTCAAACCTGCATTGACAATTTCGCTGACAGTGCTGGCCACTTTCAAAACATGGACAGGCAGAGGTTTGACTACATGACCCTTTGTGGTGACAAGGTTGTACTCTGGACCATAAATATTGATGACCAGCTGTTGATTTAAATAGGTGTAAATGCACTTACGGTGTGTAATCTGGTGTTCCATTCCAAGATTCATCAACTGCAATGTAGATGGTTACCATGTTTGTACTGTATAGTACACGTGATCACACACCAAATTTAGGTTTGCGACGGGAGCTGTGTGCTGCTGTTCCATCTTCAACATACTGCCTTTCTAAAATTTTGTCATCAGGGAACATTTTACAGCGATATATGAAGATCTAAACCAGAAACACTTCAGCAACAATCAGAAGACAGATAAGGTGATGTACTTCACAACACCGCTTCCGGCAGATGACAGCAAGTTCACAGGGGAAAAGATCTGGAGTCAGCTTGAGGAGGCTGGAGAGTGTTTCAATGTCAGCTGGGTCCTCCCAGTATACTGCTTCCTGTCAGTTGTTGTCAGGAAATAACAATGAGAGAGTGGTTGAAAGTCTTAACCATGAACACATCTGCAGTCTCATCAACAAGACGGAAACAGTCTTCACCACATGTGCTGCCTTGACTCAACTTCATCATACTGCTGGTCACCATCGGCTTGATTGGGTCAACAGTTGGATGAGGAGTGGCTTAAAAGTGATATTCAGAATGAAATGATTTTGACAAGAAGAGTAAGCTTCAACATACCATGGACTGAGCAAAAGTGATGTAAGCAGTTGAGATTTGAACAAAAAAATGATTGACCGCGGTTTATGTGAGAGTAAAGGTCAACTTCAGTTGAAGCCAAATTTGAAGGCAATTGAGGAAAGGGGGAGAGAGCAGATCCTGGCCAGAGCAATGAATCTCTACAACATTTTGCTAGTTGAGTCGGACATCTGTACAGGAGATGAGAAACATAACCTTTGGCCCATATCCCACACAAGTCCAGAGTCGTTTGTGGTTCTGAGTGGGGGAACCACACCAAGCTGATTTATGTTGTCAAAGGAAATGTCGTGGCCAAAAAGAAGCCGTCGAGCAGTCTCAATCCCGATTACCTCTACTGTAAAGGAAGATATGTGAGGGATTGTTGTAGCAGTGACAGAATGATACTCACAGTCAGGATCTTTGAAGTCTGTTTGCCAACAAAATGAATCAAAGTGTTCCAGGTAATCCGTGAAAGGAAAGGAGGGATCGTCTGCGAAGGGCACAAAGGGCGCTGACCAGCTGTCTTCCCTAGATATGCTACGGGTGACTGGTGTGCATGCCTCATATTTTGGATAGGGCTTAAACAGTTGGACAGAGGCCTCTGCGAATGACAATTGAGAAGATTTTGTGCAGCAGCCTCGCTTGTCATATTCCCAGACCGTAAATAGATTGGCCTCTCGGTCCACATTAATATTGTCAATGTCTGAGTCATCGTGCTCAACAGGGTCTTGTGCCGAGGGGGGTGAGCTGTCGGGTGTGTCTGCGGCAAGAGAATCAATGACGACTTGGCATGCTTCTTCCTCCCAAGTATAAAATTCATTCCAAACTTTCCGATGCACGGCTAGGGAAATTTCGAACAAGTTCGCGTCGGCACTGGCACTGTCTCTGTCTACAGATGAGTTCCGAAGAGTAGAAAGACGTTCCGATAGATCCATAGCGGCGTCGGTGGCCAGTACTCTTCGCAAATTCTTAGTCAAGTACTATCCACAGGTAAACTTCAAGTTAGCTCGAAAAGTCACAAAACACTCCCCGATTTAGCAGAATGCTAGTCGCGGTCACGTTTTGCCGCCGGTGTCACGGTCTAAGTTACGCCAGTGACCGTAGTAGTAGGAAGTCAACGACTTTGGATGGGGGAAAACCAGCTTCATGTATTGAGTCTCAACTGCTGGTCTGTGATTTAAAAAAATTATAGTCGGAACTTTCTAATAACCTTTAACCTGCAGGGGTTTGAAGGTTGTCTCTAAAAATCGGACAGAACGCATTGTGGGCATCGCCACCGAATTAGCCAAGTCGATCCACGATATCATTGCCTTGCAAGAAATATGGGTGTTCGCTGACTACGAACACGTTCGGGAAAGTGTCTCAAAGAGATTGCCGTATTCCAAGTTCTTTTACAGGTGAGTCATATCTTTAGAGGTTTTTAGTTACAAGTAAACTAAACCTCTACCTCGTGGTAGCGGTGCTCTTGGTGCAGGCCTGGCTCTATTCTCTCGGTTTCCAATCATCGCCACTTCGGTGCACCCGTACTCGCTGAATGGAGCCCCCATTGATGTCTCAGCAGGTGACTGGTTTGTCGGCAAAGCCGCGGCCAGCATCGTCATCCTCCATCCAATCCTTGGCCAAGTCCAGATATTCAATACTCACGTGGGTCCTGCCCCAGTTACGGTGACATTCTGTGGCTTAATACCTCTCTAGCTGTTTGCAAAAGGTGGTGAGGATGGACCCGAGCATAACAGAGCTCATCGTCTGGTAAACGCCTGGGAATTTGCTAAGCTTGCTCGACAGGCTGCAGAATTGGGCCGATATGTCATCGCGGTATGCTCCTCTAACGTACGCCCTCTTTATCGCTGTTTAGCTTCGTACGTAGGCAGGTGATTTTAACAGCATACTAACCACTCTCCCTATGACCATCATTCGTGACCACGCCGCCCTCTCAGACTCGTGGTCTGTTGCTCACCCCAGCACAAACAGAGAATCTTCGTTCAACACCATGCGCACTCCCCAGGAAGCCATCTCCAGATTAGGGGTAACCGCAGACTCACCCCTGAATTCATATTCGGCCGGAAAACCCCTCGACCAACACGCCCGTAAATCCGGGGGAAAGCGACTCGACTATATCCTGTACCGTCAACCCAGCAGACCGCGACGTCCTGCCCCGCGAAGTTATCCCGTCCTAAAATGCGGGAAATGCCAAGTCGTGTTCACGGATAAAGTGCCTGGGTATAACTTTTCCTTCTCAGACCATTTCGGCTTGGAAGCTATGTTCGAGATACAATCAAACGATGAAGAAAATCCGCCCGTACCGGACGAAACCACAAATTATGGCGTTGAGTCGCAACACGGGAACCCCCCACACCAAAATGCCCTTGAACTCTCTTCTGACACCATCACCGCCATTATACATGCTCTTGCAGCCTGCTACCGATTCTCGCGCCACCGCGCCCGCCGAGAGCTCGCCATATTTGTACTTTGTATTGTTGTCCTCCTTGGATTGACAATCGGATCCTTGTGGCTGCCTCAATCCTGGATCAACCCCATTTTCATCCTATTCACAGTCTTCATTGCATGGTTAGGAACAACGATGTTGTACGAGGGTTTCCTCTATGGGCAATGGGAGTGTAATGCGCTCATGAATGTGATAGAAGAGTTGGAGATCTATAGAAAGGGTATTGAGATCCAGTTGGGGAGTCCTGGTAACCTTTAAGAGAACTTTCGTGGATTCTCTCCTTTCAAACGTGATTGACGATATGATTGCGGTTAAATACATGATGCAGAAGAACCTATGACCTTGTGACCATGCAAGTAGGAATAATGGAACGAGTACAATATAAAGGCAAGAGCGTGCGACAATGCGGATGAGGTTGTTCAATCGGACCTCGGGATCGAAAGAACTCGATGAAGGTAATCGGCAATGATGGTCGTTGCTGCGTGATGCTCCAGGTTTCTAAGTCTAATGCAGACTTGTATGAAATTCCTAAGTCATATCAAGACGGTTTGAAGTATTGGTGAGGTTTGTACATCAATGTCTGATTGGCAGGACCGGAATGGGTCCAATTCTCCACGAGAGAAGTGATGTCTGGATGACTAGCATTCGAACGTCGAATAGAAGGAGAAGGTGGTGGAGAATTGATACTTGATATGCTGAAGGTTGGAAGACGGATATGGTTTGCAGGACGCCGAAACTCGAGTCCAGGTGAGCGCCGTGGGTCCGGACGTCGGGGGCGGTGAGACTGCGTGCGTTGGTGATGTCTCGGAGTCGGGCTGATGGGATCTGGGATGATGACGGAAATAGCAGATTGGATGCGACGTAGGCCGGACATTGAGGGGAGAGTGTCGGCACGGGGTCGGGATAAGGT
>Ga0210387_10004697_pt1 | contig 10460 bp, 7 predicted proteins | sample IncBWC7OmetaG_FD_160108 | JGI IMG/M metagenome (GOLD analysis project Ga0210387, IMG submission 160108) | Forest soil microbial communities from Barre Woods Harvard Forest LTER site, Petersham, Massachusetts, United States - Inc-BW-C-7-O ...
GCGCATTCGGCGGTGCCCCTGATTGCCGTGGCCGGCGCGGGGCACTATGCGCTCATCGATCCGCAGGCGGCGGCCTGGGCGAGCGTCACGAGCCAGCTGAGCCGCTGGGTCAGCTGATGGCGCCCGCGCTTGCGCCGGGTTACTTCTCCCAGCCGGTCTTCGCGTTGTACGGCGCCATGAAGCCCATCGCCTCGATCTCATGGATCTTGCCGCCACTGACCTTGAAGATATGGGCTGCGGGCAGATCGAAGGGCGGGAATTTCATCGGCACGCGGGTGACACCCGGATAGCCGACGATGTCCACGTGATCTTCCTTCATGGGATGGCGGAACTGGGACAGGCCGAACACCAGGCCGGTCTCGGTATCCGCAATCCACACCCGGCGCGGCTCGATGCGCTTGATGTAGCTCATCACCTTGGTATCGAGCTGCGTCGTGCAGCCCAGTTTCGGCGAGCCGGCGGGCGCGCCCATCAAGGCGTTGCCGGTGGTGATCATGCCGTTTTCGTGGCGTTCGCAATCATCCGCAAAGGGGGACAGTGAGCCGTCACCCTTGACCAGCGCCTCGTAGTAGGTGGCGCCGATCTTGAGCAGCTGCGCATGGCTGCTGCGCTCATCCTTGGGCACCACCGCCAACAGTCCGGCGCGCGGCGTGCGCAGGTTCACGAGAGTGTTGGGGCGCAGGTTCGCGGCGACCAGGTGTTCAGCCTCGACGATCTGCCCATGGCGCACCTTCAGGCGCAGCGCGAGCTCAATGGGTTTGCCGTCGGCCTTCATGATGCCGATGAACCCGACCTGTTCGGAGACCGGATCGGGCACGTAGATCGCGAAGGTCGTCGGCACTTCGCTGGCCGTTTTCCACAGCCCCTCGCCGGGCTTCATCGGGGTGACGTTTTCCACGAACTTCACATCCGCGGCCAGCGGCACCTTGGATGGATCGTGAGCCACCAGGGCTGCCACGTATGAGTTGGCGAGGTCCTTCAGGCAGGCTCGCTTGCAGGGATCGGGCGCCGCGGCCGCCGCGGCGGTCACCACGAAGCCGACGCTCAGCGCGGCCATCAGGCCCACGCGAAGTCTCAGTGTCATTGTCGCTACCCCCCAAAGGAAGTTGCAAAGTCTACCGCTCCCGGCACGCCTTCACCACCACTTGCGCCATTTGAACCAGAGTATGGGCAGCACGATGCTCAGGGCGATCAGCCCAAGGCCGTACTGGTAGCCGAACTTCCACTCGTATTCGGGAATGTTGTGGAAGTTCATGCCATAGATGCTGGCAATCAGCGTCGGCGGAACCCCGACCACCGAAACGATGGTTAGGACCTTGAAGATGTCGTTCTGCTGGGTGTTGATGAAGCCCAGCACCGCATCCTGCAGAAACTGTGTCTTGCCGGAGAGATGAATCTCGTAGTCGCTCAGGGAGGCGAGGTCATGACGTACCGTCTTGAGCCGCGCGCGCACGTCGGCCGGGAGCCAGGCGGCCGCCTCGGTCGTGAAACTGGCAATGCGCCCCAGACCCAGCAGACTCTCGCGGATCCGCGACAGCAGCTCGCCGGTCTGACCCACACCGATCAGGTTTTGCTGCATGGCGCTGTTGAAGCGTGCGCGCGGCGGCAGTGGCTGGGCGGGCGAGCCGAAGATGCGCTGCGAAACACCGCCCAGGTCCGCACCGATCTGCTCGAGTCGGTCCGCGGCGAAATCGACCATGGCCTCGAGCAGGCTGGTGAACACCGTGCCGCTGGTGCTCTGCGCGTGATTGTTGAGCAGCGCCGCCTGCACATCCGGGAAGGCGTGAATGTCGCAGTACCGAACGGTTACGAGGATATCGGGTGTCAGCACGAACCCCAGCGGCAGCGGACTGTAGGCGAAGCGGTTGTCCTGCAGCCCCAGCGGCATGGACATCATGAGGGTCTGACCCTCGACCCGCAGGCGACTGGATGTTTCGATTTCCGCAAGCTGGGCGTGGTTCGGGATGCGGATCCCATGTTCGCTCTCGACCAGCGCTTCCTCATCGGCGGTGGGACGCTGCAAGTCGATCCAGATGGGTCGTTGCGGTGTGGAATTCGCGTCCGTCGGGATGGGAGGATAAAAGTGCAGCATCCGCGCAATTTACCGGATCCGCAGCTCCAGGGCGCTACGCTTTGCTGGGAAAATGGATAGTCGCGGTCAGTCCCGGCTGCTGCTCGGCAAATTCGAGACTGCCGCCGTGCAGGCGGGCGACGGCCTGCACCAGGCTCAGCCCCAAGCCCACACCGGGCGTGCCGCGACTGGCATCGCCGCGGAAAAAACGCTCGGTGGCGCGCGCCCGCTGTTCGGCGGTCATTCCCGGGCCGGTATCGCTGACCACGATGCCCGCGACATCACCGGCCGGACGTACGGTGCTCACCGTCACCGTGCCGCCCGGCGGGGTGTATTTGAGCGCGTTGTCGATGAGATTGTTCACGGCCTGCGCCAGCAGGATCTGATCACCCGCGGCATGCACGGCACCAGCCTCGTCACGGTAGCTGAGGGTGATGTCCCGAACTTCCGCCGCCGGCACATAGAACTCCACGGCATGGGCGCACAGTTCGCTCAAGGCCACATCCACGAAGCAGGAGCGGCGCATGCCGGTATCGATTTCGGCCAGGCGCAGCAGGGCATTGAAGATGCTGATGACCCGATCCACATCGGCGACTGCTGCCTCCACTTCCGCGAAGGCCTCGGCCGGCGCGGGCCGGGTCAAGGACAGCTCTTCGAGCCTCGAGCGCAGCTCGGTCAGCGGCGTGCGCAGGTCGTGGGCGATGGCGTTGGATACATTGGCGATGCCATGCACCAGCTGCTCGATCTGCTCCAGCATGCGGTTGATCGTCACGCTCAGCGTATTGAGCTCATCGCCCCGCTGCCCGTCGGCAGGCGATGGCTCAGTTCACCCTGCATGATGGCCGAGACGGTCTGGCGGATACTGTGGATACGGAACAGCAGTGCGCGGCGAATCAGGATGCCGCCGACCACACCGGTCACCAGCAGTACCGCAATCGCGGCGGCCAGGCCGTACCAGAAGCGGGTCATGACCGGGGCCAGGCGCGCGACATCGCGTCCCACCAGCAGGTGGTAGCCGCCGGGCAGTTCGGTGCGCACCAGCGTCACCATCGTCGAGCGGTGGTCCAGTTCAATGGGCGTCGTGTAGCTGCCGGGCTCGGCGGGCACCCCGGTCGGCCAGCTGGGCACGTTGCCCGCCAGCGGCTTGTTCGCGGCATCGGTCAGCAGCAGGATGCGCTCACCGGCGATCTGCAGGCCCACGCGCTCGTTGATGAAATCCGCCAGACCCGCCGGGCCCTTGCGGTTGAAGACCTCCGCGAGCCTTTGTGAATCCTCGCCGAGGATCTGCAGGCGCGTGTCATTGTCCGCAGCCCGCCAGGCCACTCCCAATGGCAGGGCGAACAGCACCAGTGCCAGGATGCCCAGCAGTACGTAGCTTGCGACCAGCGTCGTCGCCGATGAGCGTATGGCGAAGGGCATGGCCTACTCGGCGCTCAGCATGTAGCCGGCATTGCGCACCGTGCGCAGCAGGGAACGTTCCGGCTCCGGTTCGATTTTCTGACGCAGCTTGCTGATATGCACGTCCACGACATTGGTCTGGGGGTCAAAATGATAATCCCAGACATTCTCGAGCAGCATGGTGCGGGTGACCACCTGGCCGGCATGGCGCATGAGATATTCCAGCAGCTTGAATTCGCGCGGCTGCAGCAGGATCTGGCGGGTGCCGCGCAACACCTTGCGCGACAGCAGATCCATGCGCAGGTCGGCCACCTCCAGGGTCGTGACGGTGCCGTCCTGGCGGGTGCGACGCCCCAGGGCATCCAGTCGCGCCAGCAGCTCGCCAAAGGCGAACGGCTTGGTCAGATAGTCATCGCCTCCCGCACCCAGGCCCTTGATGCGTTCGTCGACATCGGCCAGCGCGCTCAGGATCAGGATGGGCGTCTGGTTGCCGGACTGACGCAGCGCGCTGATCAGTGACAGGCCGTCGATATTTCCAGGCAGCATCCGGTCCATGATGATGACGTCATAACGCTCGCTGGCGGCCAGAAACAGACCGTCGCGGCCGTTATCGGCATGATCAGCCGTATGTCCGGCCTCCTGCAGACCCTTGATGACGAAGCGCGTGACGCGCTCATTGTCCTCCACCAGCAACATTTTCATGCGCTTGATCTCCGCATCACGTCGCCGCTTCCGCGACCGATACCGATTCCGCCTCCCGTGCAACGGCAGGCTCGACGCGACCGCGGGCGAACCGCAGCCGCATGCGATCCAGGTACAGGTAGATGACCGGCGTGGTGAACAGGGTCAGCGCCTGGCTGAGCACCAGTCCACCCACCATGGTGTAACCGAGCGGCACACGCATCTCGGAGCCCGCGCCACGTCCCAGCATCAGCGGCAGGGCGCCCAGGATCGCCGCCATGGTGGTCATCATGATGGGACGGAAGCGCATCAGGCAGGCTTCGCGGATCGACTGTTCGGGCGGCAGATGCCGCTCGCGCTCGGCCTGCAGCGCGAAGTCCACCATCATGATGCCGTTCTTCTTGACGATGCCGATCAGCAGGATGATCCCAATGAGCGCGATCACCGACAGGTCGAAGTGAAAGATCAGCAGCATCAGCAGCGCACCGACTCCGGCCGAGGGCAGGGTCGAGAGGATGGTCAGAGGGTGGATGTAGCTCTCATAGAGCATCCCCAGGATGATGTACACGACGATGAGCGCCGCGAGGATCAGCAGTGGCTCGGTTCGCAGGGAATCCTGGAACGCCTGCGCGGAGCCCTGGAAGGAGCCGACGACTCCTTCGGGCAGGTGGATCGTCGCAGAGGTGCGATCGATTGCGTCGACCGCCTGGCCCAGTGCCACGCCCGGGGCCAGATTGAATGACAGGGTGACCGAGGGAAACTGTCCCTGGTGGTTGATCGACAGCGAGGTCACCTGCGAGGTGTCGTAATGCGCCACGCTCGACAGCGGCACCATCTGGTTGTTGAGCGGGGACTTGATGTACAGCTTGTCCAGCGATCCCGGATCGCCCTGCAGTGCCGGTGGAACCTCCAGGATCACATGATAGGCGTTCAACTGGGTGAAGTACTGCGTCACCTGCCGCTGGCCAAAGGCGTCGTACAGCGTCGCATCGATCAGTTCCGGCTGGATGCCGAAGCGCGCCGCCTGGTCGCGGTCGATGACCAGGGAGACCTTGGTGCTGTTGGTCAGCTGATCCGTAGCGACGTCCTGCAATTCCGGAAGGTGCTGCATGGCTGCCATCAACTTTGGCCCCCAGGCATTCAACTCGTTCAAATCCGAGTCCTGCAGCGTGTACTGGTATTGAGTAGCGGTGGTGCGGCCGCCCATATTGATGTCCTGCGCCGCCTGCAAATGGCCGGTGCCGCCGCTCACCGCGTTGAATTTCTTACGCAGCCGGCGGATCACTTCATCGGCGCTCGACGTGCGCTGGTCACGCGGCTTCAGGCTCATGATCAGGAAGCCGTTGTTGATCGGGCGCGAGCCGCCGACCGAAGCGGCATAGGAGGCCACGTCCGGATCCTTGCCGATGATGTCGGTCAGGCGATGCTGCACCTTGACCATCTCGCTGAAGGAGATGTCCTGCGCCGCCTCCGACAGTCCCGAGATCAGGCCGGTGTCCTGCTGCGGGAAGAAGCCCTTCGGCACGACGATGTACAGCCCCACCGTGCAGCACAGCGTGAACAGGAACACGATCAACGTGATGCCCTGGTGCTTCAGCACCCAGTCCAGTCCCTTGGTATAGCCGGCCAGTATCGCGTCAAAGTAGCCTTCGATGACCGTATACACGCGCCCGTGGCGCACATGCTTCTCATCGCGCAGGAACAGTGAGCACATCATCGGCGAGAGGGTCAGGGAGACGAATGCCGACACCACGATGGTCAGCGTCACGACGACGGCGAACTCGCGGAACAGCCGGCCGATGATGCCGCCCATCAGCAGCAGCGGGATGAACACCGCGACCAGCGAGATACTGATGCTGATGATGGTGAAGCCGATTTCGCCCGCGCCCTTGAGCGCCGCTTCGCGCGGCGACAGGCCGCCCTCGATGTGCCGGTAGATGTTCTCCAGCATGACGATCGCATCATCGACCACGAATCCGACCGCAATGGTCAGGGCCATCAGCGACAGGTTGTCGAGGCTGTAGCCCAGCAGGTACATGCCGGCACAGGTGCCGAACAGCGACAAGGGCACGGTGACGGCCGGGATGATCGTGGCCCAGGCATTGCGCAGGAACAGAAAGATCACCAGGATCACCAGGCAGAAGGTCAGCAGCAGGGTCAGTTCCACATCGTGCACGGAGGCATTGATGGTCACGGTGCGGTCCATGACCAGGGTGACCTTCACGGACGCGGGCACCGACAGCATCGCATGCGGCAGCAAGGCCTTGATGCGATTCACCGTGTCGATGACGTTGGCACCCGGTTGCTTGAAGATCTGGAGCAGGATGCCGGGGTGGCCGTTCTGCCAGGCCACCATCTGATTGTTTTCCGGTCCGTCCACGGCAACACCGATGTCGCGGATGCGCACCGGGGCGCCGTTCATATAGGCGATGATGATGTCGTTCCAGGGCTTCGCCTCCATGAGCTGGTCGTTGTCATAGATCGCGAAGTTGTGGAGCGCGCCGTTGAACGAGCCCTTCGGTGCGTTGACCGTGGCATTGGCAATGACACCGGCGATGTCCTCCAGCTGGATCCCCATCGAGGCGATCTTGGCCGGGTCCACCTGGACCCGCACCGCGGGCTTCTGCTGACCCCCGATTGCAACCTGCGCGACTCCAGGGATGCGCGACATCTGCTGCGCCAGGACGGTCTCGGCAAAATCATCGACGGCGGTGACCGGCAGCACCGCGGAACTCACCGAGTACATGAGAATGGGGGTGTCCGAGGGATTGACCTTCTTATAGCTGGGCGGTGCCGGCAGGTTCTTCGGCAACTGGCCACCCGCGGCGGTGATGGCCGATTGGATGTCTTGCGCCGCGGCATCGATGTTGCGATTCAGGTCAAATTGCACCACGATCGTCGAGGTGCCCAGCACACTGGTCGAGGTCATCTGCGACACACTGGGGATGGCCGCGAACTGGGTTTCAAGCGGCGTTGCCACCGTGGCCGCCATGGTTTCCGGACTCGCGCCGGGCAGCTGTCCGGTCACCTGGATGGTGGGGAAATCCACCTGCGGCAAGGGCGCCACGGGCAGCAGCGGAAAGGCCACCACGCCGACCAGCAGGACACCGGCCATCAGGAGCGAGGTGGCGATGGGCCGGTTGATGAAGGGTGCGGAGACGCTCATGAGGGTTTACGGGCCGTCGCGGCGCTGTTGATGCGCACCGTCGTTCCCGGCTCCAGGCGATAGATGTTGGTCGTGACCACGCGCTCGCCGGCTTTCAGGCCGCTGTCGACGATCACGGTGTTTTCATCCAGCAGGGTGACCTTGAGCGGGCGCACTTCCACCGTGGAGTCGGTCTGCACCACATAGGCAAACATGCCGTCCGGGCCACGTTGCAGGGCCGCCGCCGGAATGGTCAGCGCCTGTTTGTGCATGTTCACCAGCACGCGCGCGCTCACGAACTCGCCGGGCCACAGCCGCTGGTGGGAGTTCGGGAAGGTCGCCTTGACGCGGATCGTGCCGCTGGTCTGGTCGATCTGATTGTCGAGCAAGGCCACGGTGCCCGAGTCGAGCACCGTGCCGTCATCACGCGCCAGCGCGACGACGCTGGGCGTGCCGTTCGACAGCGCCTCCGTCATCTTCGGCACCTCATCCTCCGGCAGCGTGAACATCACCGAGATGGGCTGCAGCTGCGTCATGACGACAATGCCGGTGGTGTCGGTGGCATGCACGATGTTGCCCGGATCCACCTGGCGAATGCCGGTGCGGCCATTGATGGGTGCGGTGATGGTGGTGTAGCTGAGCTGGGTGCGTGCGTTCTCGACCGTGGCATCATCGCCCTTGAGTGTTGCCTCGGCGACGGAGACCGTGGCGCGCTGGGTGTCCACGGTTTGTTTGCTGGCCAGATCCTGGGGCGCCAGTTCCATGTATCGGTCCATATCGCGGCGCGCATTCGCCAGCTGCGCCTCATCCTTGGCGCGCTGCGCCAGGGCCTGGTCGAGCGCCGCCTTGAACGGCCGCGGATCGATCTGCGCCAGCAGCTGACCCTTTTTCAGAGTTTCCCCTTCGGTGAACGCTACCGTATCCAGCGTGCCATCCACGCGGGCGGTGACCTTGACGGTATAGAAGGCCTGCACCGTACCCAGCCCTTCCAGGTAGCCGGGAACATCTTTGCGCTCCACCGTAGCGGCGTCGACCGGGACCGCCACCGGTGCGGCGCGCGTGTCGGCCGCCTGGGCGCCATGGCGTGTGTACGACCAGACCACGGCGACCACGAGCAGGATGGCCGTGACGGTAAGGGCCACCCGCGGCCGGCCCAGCCACCTCATTGGACCGCTCATGGTTCGCCCCTCATTGTCGTCTGCTCCTGTTGAGTGTCCCAGCCGCCGCCAAGCGCCTGATAGAGGTTGACCAGCGCCGATAAATGCGCGAGCCGGACCTGCGCCTGTGTGTCCTGCGCGGTCAGCAAGGCGGTTTCGGTGGTGAGGACGGTAAGTATGTTGATGGTTCCGGCATGAAACTGCTGCTGCGAGAAATCATAGGCACGCCGCGCCGTCTGGGTAGCCCGGTCCTGACGCAATTGCTGTTCCGCCGCTTCGTGTACCTCGGTCAGGGAATCCTGGGCGTTGCCGAAGGCCGAGATCACGGCCTTGTGATAGTCGGCCAGCAGCTCCCCGTAGCGTCCCTTGGTCTGCGCATAGGTGCCGGCGAGCTGGCCGCCCTCAAAAATCGGCTGGGTGATACCGGCACCGATGTCGAAAATCCGACTGCCCGGCAACAGCAGCGTGGACAGGGCACTGCTTTGCACGCCGCCACTCGCCGTCAGCTGGATGGTGGGAAAGAACGCGGCGCGCGCGGCGCGCACGTTGGCGTTGGCGGCAATCAGTTGCGCCTCGGCGGAGGCCACGTCGGGGCGTCGTGCCAGAAGTTGCGCCGGTAGCCCTGTCATGACCGGTGGCGCAGCGATCTGCTCGAGGGTGGCCTGCCCCAGGTGCAACTGGTCCGGGGTGGTTCCGACCAGGATGGCCAGCGCCGCCAGGGTATGCGACAGCTGGGCACGCAGCGCCGGCAGTGTCGCATCCTCGGTGTCCACCAGTGATTGCTGTTGCGCCACATCCAGCGCGGTGGCCGTGCCGACGCGCTGCTCGAACTGCAAGCCGCGCAGGGTTTCACGCTCATTCGTCAGATTGTTGGTGGCCACCTCGACCCGGTCACGCAGCGACAGCGCCGTGAAGTAGGTACTCGCCACCGAGGCGATCAGTGACAGCTGCACGGTCTCGCGGTCGTAGCGGCTGCCGAAGTCCTGGGCCACGGCGGACGCACGCAGGGCCGCATTGCGACCCCAGAAGTCCAGCTCGTAGGCCGCACTGAGCTGTGCGGTGAACGTCGTGACCGAGATGGCCTGGTTGGTGCCATTGGGCAGGATCATGCGTTGGCGCGCGGGCGTGAAGCCGGCCTGGAGCGATGGCAGCAACGGCGCGCCGGCGATGCGCACCTGGGCATCCGACTGCTGCACCCGAGCCATGGCAGCCTTCAGGTCATCGTTGGCCTGCTGCGCCTGATCGATGAGCCGGTCGAGGTCGGGTGAACCAAACCCGTGCCACCACTGCGCGTCCGGCCAGGTGGTCGCATCGGGTAGCCTGGCCTGGGACGGGGTCGATTCAGGAGTCACCGGCGTCCATGTCGCCGGCGCCGGTATGTCCGGGCGCACATAGTGTGGTCCCAGGTTGCAGGCCGACAGCACGAGGGAGGAGGTCAGCGTAGTAGCGCGGACGCCGCGCCACAGGGCGCTCGCTCGCCGGGGGGTGCGACTGCCGTCGGAAGCGGTCAATTCAGTCATTCCGTTTGTTTGATCGTGACGCCATCGGGCAAAGGGGTACCCCGAGCCAGGCTCGCCCGAGATTACGCCAGCGGCATTCTGGAAGGACAGGAGTTCAGCCACACTGGCCGGATTGTTAAACTCCGTTAATGAGAACTGACGGCGCTGATTTTATTCAAGATTCGCCAGCCGTTCCATTCTGGATCATTCCTTACTTGTGGCGTGGCCACCAGCGTTCGAGCATGGCCGCGGCCCAATCCTTGCCGCCGAGTCCGAACGCGAGCGCCAAGGCCAGGACCACGCCGGCCAGAATGATCAGGAAGGTTCGCTGCACGATGTCGCCGCCGATTTCGACCTGGCTGAGCGCGATCATCACGACGAAGGTCATGATGAGATAGCGGGCGATCTTGCCGAGGATATCGGCGTCGGGAACGTGGGCATCGGTGCAGAACCGGTTGACCGCCTCGCCCACGAAGCGGGCGAAATACGACCCCAGCACGACGACCAGC
>Ga0210387_10004700_pt1 | contig 10458 bp, 7 predicted proteins | sample IncBWC7OmetaG_FD_160108 | JGI IMG/M metagenome (GOLD analysis project Ga0210387, IMG submission 160108) | Forest soil microbial communities from Barre Woods Harvard Forest LTER site, Petersham, Massachusetts, United States - Inc-BW-C-7-O ...
TGGTGGCAGTCGCACGCCTTCGGAGATCTGATTCTTTGGGCGACGCCAGCGAGGCACGCCTCCGGACGCACGCTCATCTGCGACAACGGAGCGAAGCTATGGGCGGGCTACGCGTTTTTGGGCGCACAGCACCGGGTTTACTACTCGGGAGACACCGGTCTCTTTCCTGGTTTGCGAAGCATTGGCGAACGACTCGGCCCCTTCGATCTGACGATGATCGAGGTGGGCCAGTACGATCAAGCATGGCCGGACTGGCACCTCGGCCCCGAGCAAGCCGTGGAAGCGCACCGGCGCGTGCGCGGCACGGTGATGCTGCCCGTGCACTGGGGTCTTTTCGCGCTGGCGTCCCACGGCTGGACTGAGCCGATCGAGAGAGCGGTTGCAGCGGGCCGCAACGCGGGCGCGGTCGTCATCACTCCGCGGCCCGGACAGAGCGTCGAACCGACCGAAGAGAGACCTCAGGAGCATTGGTGGCCCGCGCTGCCCTGGCGCACTGCAGCGGAGTATCCGATCGTTGCGGACCACGCAGACTAGAGCGGCCGCCTCAGTCTGCGACGCCCCTCACCTCGAGCACAGCAAGCACGACTTCAGTAGAACGACACGTCGTCGAGCCAGAAGTCGAAGTTCTCGTTCGTGAGCCAATCGAAGTACAGACCCAGCGCTTGTGTGGGATCGAACGCTGTTTGCAATGGGCGGCCGTAGCCGAGCTGGCTCAGGCTCGAGAACGGCACCGTCACGGTCTGCCAGTCCACGGTCAACGGGACCTGAGTGCCAAAATGGTCGCCGCAAGTCGTGCAAGTAACCGCGGTGTTGGTTTCGCTGATCTCGAAGCGCACGTGCGGTGTCACCATGCCGTTACCGAGCTTCGCGCTGAAGGTGATGCCGGTGTGTTTGCTGATGTCGTACGGCACGCCGGCCTCGCCGTTGCTCACGAAATGCACGGCGAGATAGGCGCCCCACAACGTAAAGCCCGCACCAGTCGTGTGCATGCCGCGCAGGCTCGTTCCGCGCGGGGGCATGAGAAGTACCGGCAGGATCTGACCGCGCGGATCGGGGACTTGCATGCCGCGTCCATCATTGGACTCGAACCAAGGTCCATTGCGCCCGTCAATCGGCGCGAGCAGATTGTTTCCGTCTTCGAAATCGTCGATCAGCAACGTCGAATCGACGCTGATCGCTCCGCCCATTCCGGACGCGCCGGACACACTCATGCCCCCCGACGCACCACCGAGATCGCTCCCGCCGCTCCCACCGCTCGCGCCGCCGCTATCCCCGCCGGCCCCTGCGCTCGCGCCACCGTCGCCACTCGCCGCGCCTCCCGCGCTCGGCGCTCCTCCGGTCCCGCCGTCGTCGAGTGGATAGTCCGGGAACGAAACCAGGCACGAAGCCAGCGCGCAGCCGGACATCATTGCAAGCGCAAGCGTAAGCGTAAGCGCGGACGATCGCATGGCGAATCTCGAAGAACGTTGGAGCATAGCCCAACGCTCTCGCACCCGCCCGTGGATCCTCCGCCCGGCCGCGTCAGCGCTAAACGGGCGAAGTGGTTGTGAGAATACCCGCACCCACACCGACGCCTGGACGAGACTTGCAACGCGGTGTCATCGCCACCCGTAGGCGACGCGCCATGAGCCATGTCACTCGGTCGTCCAAGCGCGGACCGTCCCGATGGCGTCCGCGCCGAGCAGGAGCTTGCCGCCGAGCGCCCACTGCAGCGCCGTGACCGTTTCGAGCATCGAGCCGCTGCCGACGGGCGCGCACGTCTTGCGTGGATGCCAGAGCAACACTTGCAGGTCGTCCGCTCCCGATGCGAGGAGTCCGGTGTGGGGATGAAAGGCGAGCGCCGTGCAGAGCGCGTCATGGCTGACGAGCTGGATAGGAGCTCTGCCCTCCGGGCCAGGCCCATCGAAGCGCCAGACATTCACGGTCGAGTCGCCGCCCGTGGCGAGCAGCTCGCCCTGCGAGTCCCACGCGAGAGCCCGCGGCTCACAGGGGAACCCTGATATCTCTGAAGCCTGCCCGGTCGACAGCCGCCAGAAGCGAACAGAGCGCTCCTGAGTTCCACAAGCGAGCACCGCTCCAGACGGGCTCCAGGCCAGCGACACGAGCGAGCCGCGCCACGGAAAGCGTCTCGTTCTTGGCTCTGGAGTCACACGAAACAATTGGGCACCTCCCGAGCAAGCGGTCATGAGCTCCGAGCCGCGACGACTCCAGGCAAGGCCGGTCACCGCGCTCTCGTGAGGGTCGGTCTTCCATGCCAGGGCGCCCGACGCCGTCCAAATGCACGCGACCCGTCCGGCTGCGGTCGCGAGTGTCTTCCCGTCAGGAGCCCAGGCCAGATGCGTCACCCACGCTGCTCCGTTCTGAAGCTCTGCGAGCTGGTGGCCTCGCGCGTCGTACAGGCGCGCGCAACCGTCCTCTCCGGCCGCCGCCAGCACACGGGTTCGCGGCGACCAGCCGAGCGCCAGCACGCCGCCCCGGTGCGTTGAGACCTGGAAGCGGAGCGTGCCGGACTCGGCATCGAACACAGAGACGGCGCCGCCAGCTGTCCCGACGGCGAGCACGCCGCCGTCGGGCGAGACGCTCAGAGCGGTCGCGTAGTGATCGACTTCCGCCGTCCAGGCTTCGCGAAGTAGGTCACACGCACCCCGTGCGCCTCGCGTAGTCAATGCAAGCATGAAAGATCCTTCCTGAGTCCAAGTCGGGAGCGACGCGAGCCAAAGCCTCGGGCCTGCTCGGCACGCGCAACGCGCAAAATAATCGGGCCAACCCGAGCTTGGCTGGGGCGACCAACCAAGACCGCACGGGTGTGCTGCGTTGTCGGGGGTAGCGATCCTGAACGCGAGCCAGCGGGCCGTGCGCGTTCGGGTGAACCGCGAGGTGCGCCTCAGACTGGCGGCGAAAGCTTGGGCGCGTAACTCAACACCGAGCGAGCCACGTACTGCTGCCGCTCGAGCGACGCGGGCAGCACAACGAGTTGCGCACGGCCCAACGCGCGTTGTCCGGGCAGGATGATCGCCGAGAAGCGATGGACCGCGCCACAGGCGTCGCAATCATGGTGATCGTGATGCGGCACAGCTGAAACCGGCAGCGGCGCCCGCTCCGAGTTTCTGGCTTCGAGCGTCCGAGAGCTGGGCGGGAGCTCGTCCTCGTGAACCAGTGCGCCGTCATAGGGGCAGCGGACGTGCGCGGTCAGGAGCAGATGACCCGTGCGCCACACGTCACCAAAGAACGCGAGCACCGCGAGCGTGGCGACGAACGCCTGCCACGTTCGCCAGCGGCGCGGCTGAGCTAGGACTCTGCGACGAGACGAAGGCACGGTGGCTCTCGGCCATTTTTCGCGCGGGCGGGTACACCAGTCAACACAAATGCAACCGGATTGCAGAACCGCTACAATTCTGTGACGTCCGCCGCTCGATTCTCGGTATGTACCCGACAAACGAGTTGCGCCGCGCGGATCCGCGCGAGATCATTGCGGCATGAAGGCGTCTGCGCGCGAACGAGACCTCCGGGAACTACTTGTCTCGCGCGGCCTGCGCGTGACCGAACAGCGCGTTTTGCTGCTTCAGGAGCTGGTCAAGGTCAAGGCGCCCATTAGTCATCCCGAGCTCACCGAACGCATGGCGCACTCCGGGCTCGACCGAGCCACCATCTATCGGAACCTGCTCACCTTGGCTGACGCCGGGGTTCTGGTCCGCGCTCAGCTCGGGGACAATGTGTCGCGCTTCGAGCTTCCGAGAACCTTGAGCTCCGATCACGCGCACCACCCGCACCTCGTTTGCTCGGAGTGCGGCAACGTTCGCTGCCTGCCCGCTGGTACGGTCAAGCTTCACGGCGAAGCCGCCCAGAGTGACGTTGCCGAGGTCCAACTGCGCGGTCGCTGCGTCGCCTGCGTTGGAGCGTGACTGCGCCGTTCAGCGCGCGCTCGCGTTCAGCCCCTAGCTAGCATCACGCCCGTTGTTACCTGCGAGTTGCATTTGGATAAATCTCTGGAGCGATGCTCAGGAACCGCCCGGCGGCGACGGAAAGTTGCGCGAAACGAAGCACAATCCTTGCGAGTTCAGGTGACCTTGCGTCGACTGCGTGTAACGAATGTAGTCGTAGTAGTCACGCAGCGCCTGCGACGGATCAGTGCCCGTTTTGTCCACCGGCACCTTCAGGGGGTCGAAGTGCAGTTGCTGACCAGCCGGATAGGGCGGCGTATAGAGTGACGCATCCACACAGGTTCGCATCGGCAACACGGTGCCGGTCTTGTCGGTGAATGCCGTAAAATCCACGCCTTTCATGTCTTCGACGGTTCCGAGGGGACTCGTGACGCCCACGTACTGCGCAGCGATTTGATCGAAACGAAGCGGCGAGTCTTCGGCGAAGCTCTCCCAGAATGGATGATCTGCGTGGATCGTGACCTGCCCGATGACGGATCGGTCGGATCGGAATTGGACCCCCCGCTCGTAGTCTTCACCGTTGAGGCCGGCGACTCCAGGGAACTCGCTGCCGTTTTGGCAGTTGACGTAGCTCGTGGGTGTACTGAAACCGAGCTTGAAATTCAGTGTCTTCGGCAACGTGGTGAAGTCGTAGGCGCTGCCGCCAGCGGTTGCGCAGGTGTCCGAGTCCGGCCGGCTCACGGTACCGACGTACAGCACGGAATAGCCGTTCTGGACCATGTAGTCGTACTCTGACTGCCCATCGGCATCGAGATTGACGCTCGTCGCTGACGCCGAAGCCGCGACCGTATCGAAGCCGAAGGCATACCTCATCGTCGTGTCGAACGCCGTGCCGTCGTCCTTGGATTTGATGGCGGCGAAGGGCTCGGCCTGCTCCGGCGAGCCACCCTCTCCGGTGATCGGACCCCCATTGTGCAAGTCGATCGCCCACGGGCCGTCGAGATGCGCCACCTGCGCGCCGTGCTGGGACTGGTCTGCCGGAACCATGTCCGGATTTTCCCAGAGTTTGATGTGATCAATCGACACGATGTAGTGATCTAGCTGGAAAATCCAGCCGTCCACGAGGAAGGTGTCGTCGGGAGTCGCGGGTGGAAAATCGTAGCCCGTTACGGCGAGCGATTCACCAGAGGCGGTGAGATACAAGCCACCCGGACCGGGATCAGCGACTGTGCTCGAGCCGGCCATGCCAGTCGAGCCGGCCATGCCAGTCGAGCCGGCACTGCCTGCATTGTCGTCGCCCGAGCTCGAACAACCCGCGAGGGTGAGCGGCAGCGCGGCGGCCAGAGCGATCAGCGAACTGGAAACATGACGATTCATGTGAAGCATCCTCTCAGTCGTTTTATTCGTTGGAGACAAGCCAAGAAAATTCGTAGACCTCAGCCGAGGCGCCAGTGACGCCGGAGAAGAAGTCGCGCGACGCTGCGACATCGGGACCCGAGCCTGTGCTCACGTCCCGAATCTCGAGCGTCGTTCCGTCTTCGCCAGGCAATAGAGTCGAGAAATCGACGCCGCCAAGCCATGACCGCGGATCAACCTGCAGCAAGAGCGAGCCGCCGACCGTTGGACTGATCTGGAGCGGAATCGGAGAGACGATGCGCTGCTTGCAGATGGGATTTGCGCCTGGTTCAGCTGGATTCGACGGTGGAATCAGACGGTTGTCACCGATGGTGATGGAGCCCTGAAACGGGAACGTCGCAGCTTGCTGTGTTGCCACTCCGGTAACAGAGGCGATGACGGTCGTGCTGGCGACGGTATTGATATCGCCACTCACCAGCCAGATCTCGGCGCTCTGGTCGAGGTCCGTCGTGGCGTTCCCCGGCACTGAAAACGGTTGCGGCAGGCTCGACAGGACATCGACGTCGACGGGGCCTGGAACCTGAAGGCCGTAAGTCGTGTCGCCCACGCAGCTTGCGTTGGCATCACCAGGGTTCGTCTGACCGAGTCGAAAGTAGACAGCGCCGATGTGCAGGCGCGCTTCGGTCAGCTGAACGTGAAAGCCAGCGCCCGTATCGAAGTCGAGCGAGCCATTCACGCCCGCGAGGCCGCTGGCAAACGCCTGGAACGTGACGAGCTGACCGCCAGTGTCGCTCGGGCTGCAGCCGGTGAGCGCTAGGGCCGCAGGCAATAGTGCGCTGAGCCAAACCCTCACGACGCGCCTCCCAAATTGCCCGAGAGAGACAGGAAGACACCGCGCGGCGCGCCGGCAGTGAATGCCCGCGCCGCGACGAGGGTCGGTTCGGGCTCACTGTGGAAGTCAGAGGCATAGTTGTACTCGCCGAGTCGATACCGAACATCGAACAGATTGGTCACTGCCAGCGAGAGCTCGAGGCCGCGCCAGCCGAGTGCCGCATTGGCATCGATGACGGAGATGATGTCGCTCACCTCGTTATAGGGCAGCGCTCGCCGTCCTACATAGGTCCAGCCGAGCGCGAGCGAGCCCTTCAACGGTTTGGCACCGAGCGTGAGCGGCAGCTCGTGAAAGATGGCTGCGTCATCGCGAAAGACGAGCGATGGAACGTACGGAATCGCCAGGTGCGTGTCGTCGAACGTCGGGTTGACCAGGGTCAGATTGGCCGACTCGTCGAAGAATGGTGCGGCGAGTCTGAGCGCGCCTGCCCAACCGACGCGAGTCGTCCCGTTCGCCAGAACGTTGCGACCTGCGGTCTGGCTGAAGACGAGGTCGCGATCCACCTTGGTTTCGAAGAATATCGAACGCGCCGAGAGCTCAACCGCGCCAAGAGCGTGGGCATACATGACGCCGCCTTCATAGGCGCGCACGCTCGCAAACGGCGTGTCTAGGTCTTGCGAGATGTAAGATGGATCGATCGATCGAACGCCTGCGCCATAGCTCAAAGAGAAGTTGAAGTGCTGGACGGGGCCGGCGGTCATGGTGACCCGCGGCATGACCTTCATCGCCCCCGTGGACGAGCGTTGAATCGGCTCGCGATGAGCACCGTTCAGCATTTGGTCGTGGCAGGACTGATTGGTCGGCGGCTGAGACTTCGACGGATTGTCGAAATCCCCCTGCGCCGCGCAGTTGTTCAGCACGTCGAACGAGAACGTGTCGACGCGCACTCCGCCGCGGAACGTGAGCCACTTCAAGGGACGCGCGGAGGCATCGATGAACAGCCCCACGTCCGTGAGCGTCGAGTCCAGATCGGTCTCCAACTTGTAGGGAATGTCGCCTGGCACGGTGTCGCGGTATTGCGTCGCATTCGTCAGGTCGACACGCGCTTGGTAACCGACATCGACGGATTGCTCGAGCCCGCCGAGCTTGGTGGACCAGCGCCCAGCGCCGCGACCGCCAAGCGTCCAGGCCCCGAAATTCTGATCGATGAGGTCGCCCCTCTGATCATGGAGCGTGTCGAGCGCATCTTGGGTGTCGAGCAGGAAACCCGTGAAGTCCTCGCGCGTGCGCATGTCGCGCCGGATCAGGTACAGACCCTGCGAGAAGCCAGACGCGTCGACCGCCTTGTCGTAGTTCACGTACAGTGAGAAACGCGAAGCGTCTCCGCCTTGCAGAGGATCTTCCGTGCCAAAGAACCCGACGCGGCCGGCTTTCCAGTCGTCCTCGCGAATCACGCCCGCCGATTGATAGTGCGTCGCGTAGGCCTGACCGCCAATGCGAAGCGTTGCACCGGACGAGAGCGGGATCTCGTATTGCCCCATCGCGGACGTCCGTTTCGACGAGCGGTTCACGCCGTAGCCGTCGGTCTGGTAAGCCTCCGCGGCGCCAAACGTCTGGCTGGACTCGCTCGGTGGCCCCCAAAGCACGACCAGTCTCTGAGTGTTCCACGAACCGTACGTTGCCTTCGCGGTCACGCCCCGCGCTTCGAGACCGAGGTGGTAGTCGGCGCTGCCGGCGACCGCGTAGTTTCCTTGATAGGGAGAAAAGGGACCTTCCGTGACGCGTAAGCCCTGAATCAGCTCCGGAATGATGAAGTGCGTGTCGGCGTAGCCGTGCCGTGAATGTTGCCGCTGTCGTTGATGGGAACGCCGTCCACGCTGAACTCGACGTCCTGGCCCTCACGCGCGTCGAAGCCCCGTAAGAAGACTTGCTCGGCGTGGCCGTCGCCACTCTCGTTCGTCAGCAAAATCCCAGGGGCGAGCTTCAAATAATCTGCGGCGTTTTGGCGTGGCACGAGGCGGAGCGCGCCGACGGTGATTTGAAAATCTGACGCCCCATGCACGCGTTGCGTGGCTGCACCCTGGACCGTGATCTCGGTAGGTGGCGCTGGTGGAGGCGCCGCATTCGACACGCCACTCGTCACTGTCGGCGAGGCTTTCTGCGGCGGGACTTCAGTTGGCGACGGGGACTCGCGCGGCGCTGGAGCCGCCGTCTCGGACGGTGCTGCGGGTGGTGAGAAGTTGAACGAGACTCGGATCCGGCTTCGCACGGGCTTGCCATCCCGGCTTGCCGGGCGAAAGCGCCAACTCGTGACGGCGCGCAGCGCGGCGTCGTCGAACGAGGCTCCAGCGCTGTGCAGCACCGAAGGACTTTCGACCGTGCCGTCCTCGGCGACGATGATGGTCAACATCACCTCGAGTGGACTCGTCAGACGGGTCGCCTCTGGCGGCGGCACGGCGTCGCGTCGTTCGATCACCAGCGGCAGCTCCACGTTCTGTGCGACGGCGGCGCGTGAAACGCACGCGACCGTCAACGCGCAAGCAACACGGAGCCCGAGGGTCCGTCGAGCGCGAGAATGAGCCACTGAGCTCTGCACGACCATGCTGAGACCGTGCGAGTATCACGCCCTCCTCTCACATGCAACTGTGTTGCATAAACTGTAGCAAGTGAAAAGAGGCGGATTCCGTACTGAATCCTGAGTGAAAATCTCAAAATGTAAGGCGACATCTTGGTTCTGAAGCCCGAACCCTGACGCAGTCTAGTTGCAACAATGACCCGGCCTAACGATGCGCCGCGTCACCCTGGCTTGGGCCAGCACCATACGGAACGCCCACGAGGAACGCCGCGTGTCTGGGCGGTGAGTTGTCCTGATCGATGCACTGTTCGTAGAAATGAAAGCGAACGACCCAGCGACCCGATTCGTCAAGTACGATCGGCCCCGCCGAGCGAGGCTTCATTCACTGTGGTTGAGTTCTTTCTGCGCACTGCCCGTGCCAGGCGAAACACGACGAGCGGCTGCGAGCCTTGGCCGCGAGCTACCGCAACCAGGCCGTTGCCGTCATTGCCGTCGATTCAGAAGCCGACGCGACGCCGTCGCGGGATGCCGCCGAGGCGACTCGGCGCGGCTATTCTTACCCAATCCTGTTGACCCAGACGGTGTGGCCGCGCGCGCGCTGAAGGCCGACTACGCGACGTATTCACTGCTCCTGGACAGAACCGGCCAAGTGCTCTTCCTGCGTATGCTTGCGGAGTGCGACCTGACGGCGGTCGGGGCGACAAGCAGTCTCAACGCGCTCGAGATCCTTCAACACTCGCATGTCGATGTGGTCGTGTCCGAGCAATTCACATGGGGGATTGACGGCATTGGCTTGCTCAGCGCGATTCGCCAGCGCTGGCCGCACGTCCTGCGCATTCTATTCATGGCCGACGCTGCGCCCGACATACTCGTCGATGCCGTCAATCGTGCCGGCGTTTACAAGGTTCTGCTTAAGCATATGCACGCTGTGCAAATTCGGAACGAGATCGAGACAGCAGCGCTCGATGCCCTTCGTCAACGCTCAAACGTTTAGCCGGCCCGAAGTCAGGAAGGACGAGCAGCCGGTGGCAGCGGTGTCCGCGGCCTTCGCGCCAGCAGTGGCGCCGCCAGTACCACCGCCGGTACCACGGCCGAATCCATCCGCGGAAGCGACGCCAACCGCGCCGGCCTCGTCGCAATAAGCCACGCGCTCGTCGAAGTCCTGGCAGGGCACGAGCAGACGGAACTGCGATCGTTCAACGGCGCACGAAACGGCGCGGTCCGCCGACGAGAGCCGGCGAGCGCTCTACACCGCGTGCCGCCATTTACGAATTCTTTAGACGGCATGAGGCATGCTTCAAACCCGTGGATGTCCGACGACCTAGTTGAGCTTTGGAAGAACGTCGCGCTGAGGGGTGCGACTGAGCAGCAAACATCCGCGGCTCCACCCAGACTCCGCGTAACGCTAACCGCCGGGTTTATCTTGCTCGCCGGGATGACCGGCTTGAGCTGGAAGTCTGTGGGCATCTTGATTGTGCCGAGCGTGCTTCTGACGGTGTTGCTCGTCCACGAACTGCCGCGCGCCATGGTCGCTCGACTTCTCGGTCGAGCGAGCCAGGTCATTCTCTCGGAGAGGGGCGGCAGCACCGTTGTCTCGGGCACTCCTCTAACGGGCAAGGCGGCGCTTGGATTTACGGTAGTAGGGTCCTTTGCGAATCTCGTGGTCGCGGTCACAGCGCTGGCGTTGGTACGCTCCAGGCTGCTCGTACCGGCCGCTCCGCTGCTGAACCTGATAGCAGCCGGGCACGCCGCTTATGGTATCGCGCAGCTCTTACCTATCGTTCCATTTCGAGCCGGCGCTTTGCTAGATCGGA
>Ga0210387_10004702_pt1 | contig 10454 bp, 7 predicted proteins | sample IncBWC7OmetaG_FD_160108 | JGI IMG/M metagenome (GOLD analysis project Ga0210387, IMG submission 160108) | Forest soil microbial communities from Barre Woods Harvard Forest LTER site, Petersham, Massachusetts, United States - Inc-BW-C-7-O ...
CAGGGGAAGCCCCTGCTTGCTCTGCCAATGACTCTTGATCAACCTGCCGTTGCCGCGCGCCTGGCGGCGTTGGGAGTTGCAGTGGTGCTTCCAGCGAAGATTCGCTCCGCCGAGCAGATTCGCACCGCGCTGTTGAAGGTGCATAATGACCCTTCCTACTGGAACGCCGCCCAGAAATTACAATCGGAGATGCAGTCGCTCCGTGGTCTTGAGCGAGCTGCCGACATCATTGAAGAAGCATTGTCTAAGCTTCGGGACAGCGCGCCATCCAGGCAACACTTGATGACTTTCCTCTGACAACTAAATGACAAGTGAGTGTGGGTGCGCCGATACGCGCAGGTGTGGCCGTCCCATCTAAACTTACGGTCGTCGATTGGCTCGAAAATGCAGTCCTATTCGTCGCCGTGCTGTTTCTCTGCGCACACACATTACCACGCGCTTGGAGAGCACTTAATACAGACTTTCCCAACTACTACATGGCGGCACGGCTGGTACATGAGGGATATGACACTTCGCGAATGTACGAGTGGTCATGGATCGAACGCGAAAAAGACCATCGCGCGATTGATATCCGCATCATCGGGCTACTGCCGATAACACCATTTTCAACATTGGCAGTGTTGCCTTTGGCAGCACTACCCCCTCTCACCGCAAAACACATTTGGATAGTGTTGAATCTCGCCTTTCTTGTTCCTATCGGTTGGATCTTGCGGACAATGATCGGCCTGAGCAATCGGCGAATCGCGATGGCGATATTCCTCAGCTTCCCGCTGCATCGCAACCTGCTGTATGGACAATTCTATGTGCTGCTGCTGTTGCTGATTGCCGCGGCGTGTTTCAGCTATCTCCGTCGGCATCGCGTTATCGCTGGCGTCTTGGTGGCTCTTGCTGCAGCGTGCAAGGTCTTCCCACTATTGTTGTTTGTGTTTTTTCTGCAGCGCAGGGATTGGCGTGCGCTTACGGCAGGTGTGATCACCGGGATTTCCACTGTCGCGATCTCGATCGCTGTATTCGGCTTGAATGCCCACCGCACCTGGCTGCAGGAGATTCTGCCATGGGTGATGCGTGGCGAAGGACTCGGCACTTATACGATCAGCGCCTCCATCTCCGGCGTACTCCATTGTCTCTTTCTTTCCGAGCCCCAGTGGAATCCGCGCCCATGGCACGATTCCCCTTTAGCTTATGCATTGCTGGCGCCTGCGTTGCAGATGCTGGCATTGGCGCCCGCCATTCTCCTTATTCGCCGAGCTGATGACAGCGACGAGCGAATTCTTCTGGAATGGTCGGCACTATTGACGGCGTTTCTTGCGATCTCCACGATTCCAGCCTCCTACAATTTCGTGCTAATGATCTTTCCGGTGTGCGTGCTTGCTTCGCGATTGCTCCGAATTCGCAGCTATGGATGGCTGACAGCGCTGATTCTTGCCTATCTTGGGATCGGGTTCCCGCTTCCAGTGCCAAACAGATCACTAGGCCTGGCGCTACTGTTATACGTTCCGCGCCTGCCATTGATGATGGCAATACTTTTCGCTATCTACGCAATCCTATGGCGTGAAGGTCGGAATAGAAGCTTGACCCCGGACTGGAGTCGCTATGTGTGGGCAACTGCAATGGCAGTAGCCGTCATCCTCAGTACCCGATCAACGCTTCGTCTGGAACGTGCTGAGCGCCAGGAATACTCATATCGTTTACCTCTGCAAACGCAGGGCTTCCTTAGCTTGAGCCCGCAGTCCACTGGTGATGGAATTCGTTATTCTGCGTTTACCTTCACGGGATACCACCTGGTTACGCAGGAACGGGGTGAAGTTGAGGTAGATCCCAATACAGATGGTGTATCTGACGAACTTTCCTTTACCAGTGGCTTTGGACAGGCGCTGGTAGAACGGGCTTCCAGCCCCCACTCGCGAATTGTAGACCTTCAAAACCCGAAAAAAACTCTTGTCGAGAATGCGCGTGATCCGATGCTCTCCTCCGACGGTAAGGACCTTGCGTTCCTGCGCAACGATCATGGTCGGGGGCAGATCATGCTCCGCAGAGCGTTTCAAGTCAGTACGACCGAGACTCCGCTTACGCCTCCACAGTTGAACGTATACGAAGCGTCGTTCCTTTCCGACCACAACTACGCATTCTCAGCCGATGAGAATGGAAATTCCCCGAGAATCTTCCTGACGGACGCCACACACAGCAATACGCCAATTGTGATGGCGGAGTCTCGGTATCCAGCCCTCTCACCGGATGGGCGATGGATGGCATACAGCCGCCTCGATCATGGTGTCTGGAATCTTTGGCTCCGGGACGAAGACAGCGGCTTGTCGCGCCGCATCGCCGACGTGCCATGCAATCAGATTCAGCCGTCATGGGAGAGCGACTCAAAAAACTTACTTTATGGCACCGACTGTGGCAGAAGCGTATGGTTTACTGCCATCGCTCGCATGAGGATATTGCCCTGATGAGTTTTCTTGAGTGGATCCAGTAAGCCACTAGAGGGAGTTCGTTAAGAGTGCGAGTTTCTCGATCGCCCGATCCAGCTCGCAGTACTGAAGCTCAAACGTTGGAATGTTGGCGAGTTTTTCCAGAACCTTTTCGTGCTTCGTGCGAATCTCCCCAGCCGAATAAAGCTCCTTGGACATGCGCTCAGTGGCGGTGCGCTCCGGCAACGGGATCAATCCTGCGTTTACCCCAGAATAGCGGTTCAGGTAAACAATGGCAGACACTGTGGCTTCAGTTGCCGTATCAATCGGGGGAAGTTCGTCGATCGAGACCTCGATGGAGGCTTTACCCTCCATGCGTGGTGTTATCTCCCTATGCTCCAATTCTGGAAAGACCTCTTTAGCGGCAGGTCGAAAGCGGACGCGGTGTGCATGCCCAATGACGCGCGGCACACTGAAGCGATTGATCAGGTAGCTTGTGTCGTCCGACGTGTAGGTCCACCCAGCACGCGCACAGGCATAAGAAAGAGTTGTTTTTCCTGCCCCCGAATCACCGCACAAAAGGATTCCTTTCCCATTCTTACTAACACAGCCGGCATGTAAGTCAGTAACCACTGACGCTCCAAGTAGGAGGTACACGACTTTTTCAAGAAAGTTATGGCTTAGGTAAAGTCGATTCTTTAGTGCACTTCTGTTCAGCCAGACGAAGTTGGTATAGGTCCGCAAATCCAGCAACGCCTGATTTTCCGTGTCTGCCATGAGTGAATATAGATGGTTGTACTCGCGGCGGGTCGGCTCTGGCGGGCACTGCGCGGCCCCATTCCCAACCACGCCTATGCGTATCTCTAATCCTGTAGATCCGTATCGCAAACGCCGGTGACCAAAACTGTCATCTGCAGCGCGGAGCACCTCGGGGTCGTTCGTAATAATCTCGGCGGCAAAGCCGAGCGGATAGAAGGTCCGGCGGAGGGGCAGATCCATATTGCAGAGAAGTTCATTCTGAGGTTTGCCCAACGCCGGCTGCAAAGAAGTCTGGTCAATTTCTTGCCCGCTGAGAGTGCTCCCCATAATATTGTCCTCCAGCCCCTTAGGCGAAACCCGGCTGCTTTGCTCGATTGAGCAAAATCGTCCATTCCTAAAAACCACAAAATCTCCGCACAAGCCCACATCAAACGAATGAACTATGTGGAGCTTAGCGGACCGGCAAACCAGAGTTGTCATCCATGGGTCATCGAATTGTCACCGTCTCCTTTGGCTGCGGTGTCTGGTACTTGCTTAGGAGAGCAACGACGAACCGTCTGTACATCTATAACGTGATAATCAAGTGACAAAGAGCAGACGATCGACAGACACCCCGACACTCTGACCTCGCTATTGTGGCTATAGTCCCGCTATGGCTTCTCGACGCGGTGGAGGTGATTTCGAGTGAAAGCTTTTCATGAACTTCATGCAGGTAGTCTCCAGCCACGCGAACTGCAGCAGGAGATTCATTCGAGAGGTTATGTGCTGATTCGTGAGCTCCTGCCACGGCATGCTGTCCAATCCGTGCTGACTGATGTAACTGGTATCCTTTGTGCCCAGGGTTGGCTCTCGCCGGAATCTAACCCATTGGAGCGCATTCCCAGGCCAGGGACGGCCTTTGGGGATCCCGACCCCGTCTTCAAAAGCGTCTATCAGCAGGTCTTCAACCTCGAATCGTTTCATGCGCTGCCGCACCATCCCGCATTAAGGAATGTGATGAAGATGCTGGTCGGCGACCAGGTTCTTGTCCATCCCAAGCCAATTGGCCGGCTGATATTTCCCAACTGTGATCGCCTCGTGGTCCACGCTCACCAAGACTACGAATTCATGGGGGGAGATCCCGAGTTCTTTACTGTATGGATCCCGCTGCACGATTGTCCGGTCAACATGGGACCACTGGGGATACTCGAAGGCTCGCATCGTTTTGGTATTCAGCAGCACCAAAGGGAGAATCTCCACGTTCCGGAGATCCCGATTGCTGCTGCTGTTGGTGACGATTGGGTCGGTGGTCCCGTTAACGCTGGAGACGTGCTGCTCTTCCACAGCCTGACTGTACATGCGGCTTCCCAGAATGCGTCACACCGGATGCGCATCTCTCTGGACTGCAGGTTTCAGGATGCTCACCGAGTCCTAAACCCTTCGAACCTGGTATTCTCCGGCGAGTCCGGAAAATCCTGGGAAAAAACCTACGCCGGCTGGCAATCAGACAATCTGAAATTTTATTGGAAGAGCATACCTTTGACCTTCAACCCGTCCAAGACGGAGCTAGAACACTTAGCAGAGACGGCCGAATCTCCATCCGCACGCGCAAAGTACGAGCGCATGGTCAGCCAACTCGCATAATCGGGAATCCTTATGGGCGGATGAACCCTCGAGAGGAAATTACGTGAGAGAGTTGCGCGGGATTAGCCACTGGGGCGAATACTTGTGGCTAGCCTATCAGCAGGCATCACATGTACAGCGGCTTCGGCTCATCTGGTTAACGGGATTGCGTATTATTGTCGGACTCTGCGATCTGCTGCTTGCGGCCGCAATGTATGCTTTGTTCGTCTTGCTACAAGGGCGCCCATGGGCGCATCATTTTTGGTGGCTCCCCCGGACCACACTGGCAGCCGCTCTTGCCACTTCGGCTATAGTTGTCCTTCGATCCGCCCTGGAGATCTTTTCCATACGATCTGTGGTGGAGTACATTCAGGGTCTCTATACGAACCTGCTTCTCCGCCTGACCCGTGGCTACACGGATATGCGATGGGGTCGGTTTGTTGAGTGCAATCGTAGCGAGGTTCTTAACCACACCGTCAATACTGCACGCGAAGCATCCTACTTTTATCATCTCAGCATTGAACTGGCCGCAGCGATCACGGTTGTTGCAGCGATGACGTGCGCCCTCATTTACCAAAGCCCTCTGGCAGCCAGTGGTCTCGTTCTGGCGGCATCTGTGTTCTACGGAATACACCGCTTCTTCATCCGTGAACGGCTCAGGGAAGCTGCGACGAAAAAAAAAGATTCGTCGCGGCATCTGCAGCGAACTCTGGCTGATATGTTCTCCTCAGGCAAAGAGCTCCGAACGTATTCGAATCAGGGATTTTTTTGCGAACGGGTGAAAACGCAAGCACGTGCGATGGCAACCGAAACACTACGTCTCATGGTTCTTCCCCAGGTTGCTAGGGTCCTTTCCGATCAAGGTGTAGTGTTTGTCTTTCTTGTGATGGTTGTGGCTGTAGAGATGCGGCATGGTGATGTTCGCCAAATGCTGTCAGTCCTAGTGTTTTACTTTGTACTCTCTCGCAGGTTGCTCCCTTTGATCAGTCAGATAACGTTTATTGCAGGTCAAATGGAGGGTTCGTTCCAGAGCGTCTTGGTCGTCAACGAACAGCTCTACGAATGTGAACAAAATATCTCTCCCGCGCTTCCAAAGCAGTTGCCGAACACCGGCTTCGTGCTCGAACTCGCGAATGTAGACCTTGGGTTCGATCAGAGTGTCGCACTCCTACGAAATCTGCATCTGCGTCAGCGTGTGGGAGAGATCGTGATAATCCGCGGTCTTTCAGGAAGTGGCAAGAGCTCTTTGTTGAATCTGATCGCAGGGGTTTCGCAGCCAACCACTGGGATGATTCGGGTCGACCGCGACAAAATCGCATACGTACCGCAAGAGATTGCGCTTCTCGACGACTCAATCCGCAACAATCTGCTTTTCGGAAGGAGTGACTGGAGCGATCTAGACTTGATGAAGGCACTGGCTACAGCGAAACTTGATGAGTTCGTCGCTGCACAGCCAATGGGCCTTGATACCCGAGTCGGGGACAACGGAATCCTGCTCTCTGGTGGACAAAGACAACGATTGGGCATAGCAAGAGCTATTCTTCGCGGAGTTACCCTGTTGTTATTGGACGAGGCAACGTCGGCGCTGGACGAGCAAAGCGAGACCCTCTTATTTGAGAATTTGAGAAAGTATGAATTTGCCGTGATCCTTGTTACACATCGCCTTCATTCGCGCCATTTTGGAGACCGTGAATATCGTCTCGAAGCCGGCCAACTAATAGAGCAAATTAAGGAGCCAGCTGCGATGCTGAACATAAGCGCTATTGCCGTAGTTGGCGGCTAATGATTCGTGCCTGTGATCTGTTGCAAGGAACCCACGGAAAACGTCCGCTACATTCGGAAATTCCGTCCGCATCTATTTCCATTTTTTCTCATGTGCCGCGATTTTGTCGGAGTATTTGGGTTCAGATTCGGAACCTTCTTTTATTGCTCTAGGCTCCCGCATCACCCGCATCTGAAAGATCGTTTCACCTGGGCGGCTACTTGCAAGAACGACTTCGCCGCCATGCTCTTCTGCAATACAATAGGCGAGAGTAAGACCGAGGCCCGTTCCTTTCTGCTTTCCTTCACTTACAAATGGTTCAAAGAGAGTTTTGCGAATGCTTTCCGGAACTCCGAAGCCATTATCGATGACATTCAGGACTATATCCTTCTCTTGGGCATCGAGTGTTATCGTGACGTTGGCGTCGGCTCCGTTGACGCGCGCCGCCTGGAAGGCGTTTAGAAGCAGGTTGTACACAGCACGCTCGATCCGCTTGCCGTCCACCTGCGCTACTGTTCTTGCGGGATGGCCATAATTAATTACCAGCTTGACGCCTTCCGCATCAGGATGTGCGCGAATGAGCGCAACCGCTCGGTCCACCAGACTCGATGTCAGTTCCGGTGACCGTTTCATGCTCGCACCGCTTCGGCTGAAGACGAGGAGGGACTCGATCATATCCGTCGTTTCATGCACAGCCGCACGGATATCTCCAAATATTTCGTTACGCTCCTCCTCAGGAGGACGGCCAGAGTAAAGGAATTCCGAGTTGGCGTAAATGGCTGCCAGATGGTGGCGAAGGTCGTGCGAGACAGAACTAGCCATTCGACCGATCGTAGCGAGACGTTCGGATTCGAGCAATTCCCGGTTTTTCTGTTGAATCTCATCGCGCATACTCTCAAATGCCTTGCTCAATTGGCGGATTTCCTGGGTACCGTAAGCTGGGATTCCGTATCGGCTGTCGCCCATACCGAAAGCTCGGACACCGTGAGAGAGTTCTTCGAGGGGCCGTGTCAGTAAACGCGCAAGCGCAATCATTAGCGCTGTACCTGATAAAAGTGCCAGGAGCCCAGTACTCAAGACCATTTGATCGATACGGCTGATCGAGAGCTCGGCCGGTTCAAATGATTTTAAAAGTACCAACTGCAATGGAGATGTTGCGGTATTCGAGAGATTCTCTGTGGCAGCAAGAAAACGTATGTCTCCGAGCTTTACCTGAGCAGGAGCACGGGGAGTGGCAGAGAGCAATACTGGATTCGAGATACCCATCTGTTTCGCGTCGGCAAGCGTGCTGGCTAAAACGCTTCCGTCGCTGAGGAATGTTGCTTCGACACCTGTTGGCTGGCTAATCTGGCGTACTGTTCGTTCAATCGAAATACCGCTGACGACGTAGCCCAGCAGTGAGCCATCTTGAGAATTCCCAAAGTAGAGTGGACGGAGCGAGCAGGCAAATAGCGATCTGGCATCAATTAGGTAGTGTTTAGCGGGAGGGATAAGCAGGCTCTTCAAGGCTCGGCGCAGAGAGGAATCGGGCGAAACATTCTTCGTATATACCGCTACTATTCTTCCGGTCGCGTCGGCCAAAGCGAACAAGTCGTTGCCGCTGAGCTGCCAGAACTCTGCAGCGCCATCCTGAATAGTAAGATCGTCGCCGCTGGTCATCAACGCTTTGAGCGTCGGAAGTTCGGCCAGAAGCGCATTCTGATGATCAAGCGCTGCCAAGCGCTCGGCCTGAAGGTTCTCGAAGGTAATGACCGAGTGATTTAGGTCTTGGGATAGATCGTCCGTCACGTGGACGCGCAGTCTGTGCCTCAACAAAACGAGGAAGAACGAGGTCTCACTCACAATCACTAAGGTCATTGCAAGGATAAGCAGGATCTGGGTTCGAATACCCAGCGTCCGATGACTCGAGGTCGCCGGTGAAGAGCTTCCGTGCCCAGAAAATGAGACGGACTGCGAATCATAGGACAAATTTGTACCCTGCACCGTAAATTGTGAGCAGATGCTTCGGATTAGCTGGATCGGGCTCGAGCTTCTGCCGCAACTTTAGGATCTGATTATCTACAGTTCTTGTTGATGGATATGCGTTGTATCCCCAAACTTCGTTGAGTAAAAGTTCGCGTGTAAGCACGCGGTCCACATTGTCCGTAAAATGCTTCAGCAGCTTAAACTCGAGTGTGGTGAGCACCACTGGAACATTGTCCCTCCGTGCGGTCATGCTCTTGAAGTTGATTTCACAGTCACCGAAGCGAAAGACGGTAGAGCCGGCGGGCTTACGCTGTCTGCGAATCGCGGCCTGAACGCGGGCGATAAGCTCTCGCGGGCTGTAGGGCTTTGTAACGTAGTCGTCGGCACCGAGTTCGAGCAGCAGAACCTTATCCAGGACTTCGCTGATAGCGCTTAGAATTATTACCGGCGTCTCACTTGATAGATTTTTAAAGGTCTGACAGAGTTCGCGTCCGGAGATTTCAGGAAGAATGAGATCCAGAATGACGGCGACCGGTCGCTCGCACCGGAATAACTCGAGGCCTGTTTGGCCGTTGGCCGCAACAATGACAGAGTATTGTTCGGTCGCAAAGGTCCGGCGAAGTGCTCTCTGCAAGCGTGGATCATCTTCGATAACCAGAATGGTACCGCGGCTCCTTGACGACGCGGGTTCAAACTCCAACTCATCTTCCATCAAACCTGAATCCATGCCCATAATATTTGGCCCTCTCTCCTCTTCTGGTTGCTCCGCTTTATACAATGACTACCCCCAAGGGCAGAAATAACACTTGGTTGACAATTGAGGGTATAAGTTGCGCGACGATGCGCGGAATCAAGGATATGAGATCCCTGCCGCCGGTTGCGATGAATCGAAGGGATTCTTCTCGGAAGAGTAGAGCAGTGTTTCCGCTGTTGTTTCTTCTGTGTCGTTACAAACCAACAAGCCCATAAGGACAACTATCCACAAGGGCAGGAGTAGATCGAAGGGTTCGGCCTCGGCAAATCCGCGAACGACGACAAATAATACGACGCTGGCAAATATAACCTTTAATGATTCATGCGCCGACCGCCGAATGTCGCGATAAAGGCTGATATAGACCCCGCAAATAGTTAAGACGCCAACCACGCCGTATGAGTAAAGCTGCTCGAGCAGTTCGTTTTCTGCATGCCTCGCTTCGAAAGTTCCAAATGTGGGGACGACATTCCACATGGAATCGAACCCGTGCCCGATCCACGGGCGCTCCGTCGCCGCATCGAGGACATAGCTCCAAATTGCGGTACGACCTGTTAGTGTTTCGGCTTGATTGCCATTCGTCGTATAGAGGTTGTAATAGGCTTCAAACAAACCCCAGAACACGAGAATAACCAGGATTGCGGCTGTAGTCAGGAATAGCTTGCTCCTGCGGCTCATCGAGCGGTCCTGAATTACCAGGTAAACTTCGCTGACCAGAAAAGCTGCAATTGTGGTCTTACTTAGACTGCGAAGAATCGTCACTATCAGAAACAGTGTGATCAGTCCCCACTTCTCGTGGTGGCGCCTCATAAGATATTGGGCAAAGAACACTGCGAACACGCAAACATTGCAGATCGAGTTGGAGTTGAAGAAATTCGGATCTCCAAGTCGGAGGTCGGACTGGGTCGGCATTAACCACGCAATGAGGGCAATGCAGCAAGCAGCCCAGACAAAACCCTTCATAATGGAGGCCACGACTTCTAAGAACGCTCCAGCCCGAAGCAAGAGCAGCACCGTCGCGACATCCAGGGCGGTTCCGCACCAATAGGCCATCGAAGCTGGCATGGACGCTGTCTCGCTCCAGAAGAAGCTAAAACCGGAGAAGAACAGAAAGAAGATCGCCCATCTGACGCTCGAAGGCTGCAACAGCCAGCTAATCTTTCGCGTTCCGTCCCCTAGAGAGGTAAAGCAGACTGCACACAAG
>Ga0210387_10004703_pt1 | contig 10453 bp, 11 predicted proteins | sample IncBWC7OmetaG_FD_160108 | JGI IMG/M metagenome (GOLD analysis project Ga0210387, IMG submission 160108) | Forest soil microbial communities from Barre Woods Harvard Forest LTER site, Petersham, Massachusetts, United States - Inc-BW-C-7-O ...
GATCCTATGGCGTACCAGCCGCCCCGCTATACAGACGGCATATTTTTCTGCACCCCTTCCGTTCTCCGCTCGAGACGTGGCAGTCTCACCCAATGGCCACACTGTGGCCATTGTTGGCCGGGATTCCGAGCGAAAAAACCTTTTATGGATCTACGAACCCGGTGCTCCGCAGGCGAGGGCAATTCCCAACACTGAGGGAGCCAATTTTCCGTTCTGGTCTCACGATGGCAGGTCGCTTGGATTTTTTGCAGACGGAAAATTAAAGAGGCTGGATTTATCAGGCGGGCCGGTGCAAACGCTCTGCGAGGCCCAGACCGGCCGCGGCGGTACATGGAACAAAGACGGAGTCATCGTGTTTACTCCGAGCGGACAGTTGGGATTTGGCCTGTATCGAATCGCCGCTTCCGGAGGTACGCCAACACAAATCACATTTCCAGACAGGGAGCACGCGGAAGACAGCCACCGCTGGCCTGTTTTTCTGCCTGACGGACATCACTTTCTATACTTGGCTATGGACCTTTCCGGCCGGAGGACTCTCTCTTCCATTTATGTGGGCGCCCTGAATTCGAGCGAGAAGCGCCTGATTACACAAGCGAGAGCGAACGCCGCTTATGCCTCACCTGGCTATTTGCTCTTTTACCGCGATCAAACGCTTTTTGCGCAAAGGTTCGACGCGAAGAAGCTTGAACTGAGCGGAGAACCCACTCCTGTTCTTACAGACATTGAATACTTGGCGCGAATTCAGAGGGCGGTGTTCGCGAGTTCCGAGAGCGGCGTTCTGGTCGCTCAGAGATCATCCGGCGATACGGGAGCGTCGCAACTGCTTTGGTTTGACCGCAAGGGGCAGCAAGTTGGAGTCGCAACGAAGCCGGGAGTTTACGGCAACATCTCTCTGTCGCCGAACGGGAAGTTCGTTGCCGCAGATGCCATGGATCTTGCCACTACGAATACCGATCTCTGGACATACGATCTGGAAAACGAGAGCGCCAAGCGGCTGACGTTCGATCCCGCCATCGATTCCACGCCTCTCTGGAGTCCGGACGCGACCAGGCTGGTGTTTACTTCGGACCGCGCCCAGAAATTCAACTTGTACGTGAAAAATGCGGATGGGTCGCAAGAGGAGCAGCTAATCTCGCAGGAAGGTCCCGATCGCTATCCGCTCGATTGGTCGCGCGACGGGAAATACGTGATCTATCAGCGCGGCACCGACTTGTGGTACGTGACTTTTCCCGAACTCACGGCCACTCTTTTTCTGAAAGCCGCCTCAGCCCCGAATGTGGCCCTCTTTTCACCGGATGGCAAATGGGTCGCCTATGCTTCGAATGAAAGCGGACGATGGGAGATTTACGTAACTTCCTTTCCGGCAGCGCATGGGAAGTGGCAAGTGTCGAATGGGGGAGGGGAACAGCCCAAATGGCGAGGCGATGGGGGAGAGATGTTCTACCTCGCGCCGGATGGAAAGATCATGGCCGTGCCCGTTACGAGCGGCGCCAATTTCGATGCGGGAGCCCCGGTGGTGCTCTTCCAGGCAAATCCCCGCGAAATGGTCGCCACGTCCGAACGGTTCTCCTACGATGTAAGCAAAGACGGTCAGCGGTTCTTGATCAACACGCAATTGAAATCGGCCTTGACGCCAATGTCCGTAGTGATGGATTGGACTGCCAGCCTGACCAAATAGAGCGCTCTCGAACTCCCAAACAAGAGTACTCAACTTCTGAAATCATGCCAAAGCAGCTCACGACCTGGGCGGTTTGTAATTCTGGGCGGGTGACGAGCAAACCGGAAATTATTCCGGGCCAGAAGTCGGCTTCGAGGACATCATCCAGAAATCTCCCCGGAGCCCGTTTCTGGATAATCACCTAAATGCGGTGTGCGGCGTAGAGAATTCTTTCTCGCAGCTACCGTAAGTAAAAACCACAGTCTATCCTCTCGTCGCAAGCGCATTTATTGGGCCAAATCCACCACTCCTGGCCGAAATCAACCAGTGTAAGTCAATCAAAAGAACGGAACTCTCCCCCATTCCTAGTGTTCAATCTAGTGACAGGAATTCTGGGGACATTATGAAAATCAAATTATCTAAAACGCTTCTTACCGCGGTGTTGACTAGCGCAATGTCGCTCGGGACTGGTACTTCCTTGGGGGCTCAGGATCAGTCGATGGACAAGCCCTCAGCGGGTGTGAGCGTTCAGGTGGATCAAGGACCGCCTCCAGAGCAGACGGTGCCGCAGTATAACGTGCCGCAATACAATGCGCCGGATCAGAGCGCGCCTCCGGATGTCGCACCTCCGCTTCCGCAAGATCAAGACGCATACCAAGACCGTGCATACCAGGACCAGGCGCAGGCGACTCCTCCTCCAATGGGGCCGAATCAACGGCAGTACACAACGTTGCCTCCGGATCAGTTGAACAAACTGGTGGCTCCGATTGCGTTATATCCCGATGCGCTGGTGGCGCAGATACTGGCCGCGTCCGCTTATCCAACTCAGATTGTGGTGGCGAACCGGATGGCACAGGAGAACCCGGGGCTGAAGGGACGGGACCTTGCCGAGGAAGTGGACCGGCAGGATTGGGATCCGAGCGTGAAGTCTTTGGTGGAGTTCCCCTCAGTGCTAGCGAACCTAGACCGGAATTTGTCGTGGACCTCTGAGCTGGGCGCAGCCTATCAGAACCAGCCGGATGACGTAATGCACGCGATTCAGGACATGCGTCACAAGGCTTATGACTCAGGCAATCTGCGGAGTACGCCGCAAGAGCGCGTGTACGAGCAGGGACCGGATGTAGACATTCAGCCGACTGATCCGAATGTGGTGTATGTGCCAACTTACAACCCAGCCTATGTGTACGGATATCCCGTGGGCCTGTGGCCCGGGTTCTATCCGTGGTGGGGAGTTGGCGGACCTTACATTTCGTTCGGCATTGGATTCCCGATCGCGCCGTTCTTTGGCTTCGGCTGGGGATGGCGTGGATGGGGAATCGGCTGGGGCTTCCACGGTGGAGTCTTCTTCGGCGGCCACCCTTGGGCCTTCCGCGGGGGAGCGTTTTATAATCACGCCGCGTTTGTGCACGGAAATTATCGAGGATTCTCTTCCGCGCGTGGCGGATTCGGAGCGCGCGGGTTCGCGGGTCGCGGATATGCGGGTGCATCTCGAGGCTACGCGGGAGCTTCCCACGGCTTCGCCGGCAGCAATCGCGGGGCAGCCGTGAACCGCAGCGCTGTGGGGAACCGATCCTATGCTGGCAACCGAGGACTCTCCGGCGGCGAACGAGGTTTCTCTGGGCGCGGATCAAGCGCGTCGCATGGCGGTGGCTACAGTGGCAGCCGCGGGGGTGAGTCGCACGGATACTCTTCGCATGGAGCATCCAGCGGTTCACACGGTGGCGGATACTCTGGTGGACACGCCAGCAGTGGACGCAGCGGCGGTGGAGGTCACAGTGGCGGCGGCAGACGCTAAGTGTTCGGTATAGTCGTCACCGTCCCAGCCAGATCGAAAGCCCTGCTCTCGCGAGCGGGGTTTCCTTGCTTGGACAATCTGGGGGGCGCCCGCTTCTTCTGTTGGATTCTGATCGTCGGAGGCCTGCTGATCATGATGGGGCAACACGACCGCTCCGAAGCGTTGTTCTATTACTTCCGTCTGGAAGACCAAGTTCCTGAAAACCATCTGCTGCGGCTGATCGACAAGCACATCAGCTTCGAGTTTATGCGGCGGCAACTGAAAGACAGCTACAGCGAAACCGGACGGCCGTCGATCGATCCCGAACTTCTGCTGCGCATGTTGTTAATTGGGTATCTGTACGGCATCACCAGCGAACCCAAGCTGGTGGAGGAACTGCGCATGCATCTAGCGTGGCGCTGGTTCACCGGACTGGGGTTCGATCGGGATCTGCAATCGCCCAACAGCGCCCGGCCTACCCACAAGCGCCCACATTCCGGTCAGTTTGAATATCCAGACCGAAGCTCAAGTCTCGTTCAACCAACTGGCGGAAGAGAAGGGCAACTGATGCGAAGCATGCTTGGACTGAGCATTTTTGACCAGACTTGGACGCATCCGAAATGAGAAAACCTCTCCAGCGCCACTTGAGATCACGCCGAAGTTGTCAGTTAGGAGTTAAGGTTCGCCCGAAAATCGTGCCTTTCGACCCACGGAGCCCGCAACAGCAGAACACCACTGGGCAGCGAAGGATGATCGGGCAACATGCGCCAGGCAAAGCAGCAAGCGCAGAAAGCCTCGCGCTTTCACCTGGTAGAGATGTTGAGGTTGTATCGGTCATTTAGCAAGAGCTCCAATCCTAAGGGCTCCGATCAATGAGAATCGCCCAGGTTGCGCCACTTTACGAAAGCGTTCCCCCCAAACTATATGGAGGTACGGAGCGTGTCGTATCGTGGCTTACGGAGGAATTGGTCCGTCTCGGCCATGACGTCACTCTGTTTGCGAGTGGCGATTCCCTGACCACTGCCCGTCTGATCCCAGCCTGCAAGAAATCTTTGCGACTGGATTCGAGCTGCGTGGACCAGTTGGTACATCATGTCGTAATGCTGGACCAGGTCTTCAGCAAAAAAGAGAATTTCGACTTAATTCATTTTCACGTTGATTACTTGCACTTCCCGTTAAGTCGCCGCCAGGAGATCGCGCATGTCACAACTCTTCATGGCAGACTCGACCTTCCCGATTTGGTGCCCCTTTATAGGCTCTTCAGCGACATACCGGTGATCTCAATTTCAGATGCTCAGCGTAAGCCCCTGCCTTGGGTGAATTGGCAAGGTACTGTCCATCATGGTTTGCCGCGAGAGGCTTTTTCTCCAGGCGGCGGAAAGGGCGGATACCTCGCATTCCTCGGACGGACTTCGCCTGAGAAGGGCTTGCACCAGGCGATCGAGATCGCGAAACGAGCTGAAATGCCGCTGAAGATCGCAGCCAAGATCGATCGAGTTGATGTGGAATACTTTGAGACCGTTATCAAGCCGCTCCTGGACCATCCCCTCATTGAGTTCATCGGCGAAGTTGGCTATCCAGAGAAAAACGTGTTCCTGGGCAACGCTGCTGGACTTCTCTTTCCCATCAATTGGCGTGAGCCCTTCGGCTTAGTGATGATTGAGGCCATGGCTTGCGGCACGCCAGTGATTGCTTACCCGCTGGGCTCCGTTCCGGAGATCATGCAAGAGAGAGTCACAGGGTTTATCGTGCCTGACTTGGAGGGCGCTGTAAAAGCAGTGAAGAGACTTGGAGAAATCGACCGGAGGAAATGCCGGCGGCACTTTGAACAGCATTTTAACGCCGAGCGCATGGCGCAGGATTATTTGAACATTTACCAACGGCTGGTTCGAAGGGAATCCTCATCGATCACCGTTTCCGAGGGAGTTCTCAGTTGGATAAAGATGGCGTCACCCAGCAGTACTACATAACTACGAAGTCATTGCCTGCTGATGACCGCGCCCGAGTTCTAAAATACGGCAGACTGTTCTCCGTGTTCGACCGTGTGGGAGATATCCAAACATCCGGACTGGGCGAGCAAGGGCTTTTCTTTCAAGGCACCCGTCACCTTTCGGAGATTCTCCTTCGCCTGTGGGATGCTCGCCCACTGCCTCTTAGTTCCAACATTGCGACAAACAACTTTCTCTTCACCGCCGACCTCACCAATCTCGACGTCTCCTACCTCGATGGAGTTGCCATACCTCGAGATACGGTCCACCTGCAGCGCTCCAAATTTCTGTGGCACGATGTCTGCTATGAGGAGTTCGCGTTCGTTAACTACGGTCTTTCACCCCTGTTGCTGCCATTCAGCCTGACATTTGGCGCCGACTTCGCCGACATCTTCGAAGTGCGTGGTATGCACCGGCAAAAGAAAGGGCAGCGCTTGGAAGACCAAGTGGAGAAGAATCTGGTGCTGCTCTCGTATGAAGGTCTGGACAACACAATTCGGCAGACTTGCATTCATTGCGATCCGGTCCCCAAAACTATCTCGGCGTCGGAACTGCAGTTCGAAGTACATCTTCAGCCGGGACAGAAGGCAATCTTCCATCTCTCAATTTCCTGTAACTCCCGCGCCGTCCAAGATTCGATTGGCTATTGCAGCGCGATAGTTTCTGCCAGGGGCGAACATAAAACGGTCGCCGATACTTTTCCGCTGATTTACAGTTCAAATTCTCGTTTTAGTGATTGGGTCAGACGTTCGGTTGCCGACGTCCAGATGATGATGATCGGCAACCCCGAAGTGAATTATCCCTATGCCGGAGTACCGTGGTTTAGTACGGTCTTTGGCCGGGACGGAATCATTACGGCTCTCGAAATGCTATGGCTCAGCCCCTGGATTGCCAAAGGCGTTCTACAGTATTTGGCGGGGACGCAGGCGAAAGATTTCAATCTAGCGATTGAAGCCGAGCCTGGCAAGATCCTGCACGAAATGCGCAGTGGAGAGATGGCTGCTCTGGGTGAAGTCCCGTTCGGGCGCTATTACGGGAGTGTAGACGCGACTCCTCTCTTCATTGTGCTGGCCGGCTCATATTACGAGCGGACGGGTGATCGCGAGTTTCTGCAGCAGTTGTGGCCGCACATCGAGCTCGCGCTGCAATGGATCAACAAATTCGGAGATATGGATGGCGATGGCTTTGTGGAGTACGCACAGCGCTCCAGCGAAGGTTTGGTTCAGCAGGGTTGGAAGGATTCGAGTGACTCAGTTTTCCACGCTGACGGAACATTGGCGGAAGCACCGATCGCTTTGTGCGAAGTGCAGGGCTACGTGTACGCGGCCAAAGTAGCAGCGGCCCGACTGAGCGAAATGTTGGGTGACAAAGAGAAATGCAGCGCCCTCGAGTCTGAGGCAGAAAAGCTTCGCGTAAACTTTGAAGAGGCTTTTTGGTGCGACGATCTGTCCACCTACGCTTTGGCGCTCGATAGGAACAAAAAGCGGTGCCGAGTGCGAACATCGAATGCTGGACACTGCCTGTACGCTGGAATCGCAAGTTCTGCCAGGGCTCGGTTGGTCGCAGAAACGCTGTTGGGCTCGGATTCCTTCAGTGGCTGGGGCGTCCGCACTGTCGCTGCGGGGCAACCTCGTTACAATCCACTCTCTTACCACAACGGTTCCATCTGGCCGCATGACAACTCCATCGTTGCGAGTGGCCTCGCGAAATACGAATGTAAGGACATGGCGGGTCGAATCCTGCTCGGCATGCTCGACGCGAGTAGGTGGGCAGATCTTGGCCGTCTTCCTGAATTGTTCTGCGGACTCGATCGTCGTCGCGGCGAAGGCCCAACACTTTATCCCGTCGCTTGCTCGCCCCAGGCCTGGGCGGCGGGGGCGGTATTTTTGCTGGTTCAGGCGTGCTTGGGAGTTTCCATCCAGGGGGCCAGCAGCCGGATTCTGTTTGATCGTCCGTACCTGCCAGAGGGTATCCCGCAGCTGTGGATTAAGGGTCTTCGCACCAGCAAGGGTTCTGTGGATGTATTTTTTGAACGCCGAGATAATACCGTGCGAGTTGAGGTTACGGACCAGAAAGGCGAGATCGAAGTAGTCGCCACACCGTCCGCCGAAGCCCTAAACATAGTGTAAAAATGGCAAACTAAGCCGATGATGGCACGCGCTCGGTGCTGGCGATACCTCTTGCTTCAACTGACGAGATCGGTCAGGCTCTTCTCCGCCCTCATAGAGAAATATCGCCTTTGTACCCGCAACCGGGTTCTGAGTTTCGTATGGACCTTGCGGCCCTGTGGTTCGCCAAAACGTTGCGCGCTACATTGCAACGACTTCATCTGCTTGGCGTAACGTCTTCGGCCTGGGATAGCAGACTAATTTAGGGGTCGGCGGGAGTTGCTCCCAGAGAACGTGGACCGGACAAAGGCTGTGCCTCGGCTCTGATAAAAGAGAAACAGCTTGATCGTCAGCATAATAGCTCTTGAGTCTACGCCGCCGCTGCGTAGCGACGGTGCAGCCCACCGAGCCGTGGCAAGGACTGAATCTCGCTTTCAGCCCCAGAGCGGACCGCTATTGGCCGACCTGTTGGCGTGTCCTTCTTGATCGCCAGGTACGTTCGATCCTCGTGGTAGTAGGACACCTACTCAGACATCAGCCGTTTGAGATGCCGCTCATTCAGGACGATCACGTGGTCAAGGCAAGTCTCGTCGGCAACTCCCAACCCAGCGCTCAGCAATACCGTTCTGCCACGGACTGCGAAAGGCAGTGCGTGTTGAGCGGCTTCCCATTTCCTTCACCGCCGACACCCCATCGCGACGAAATTTTTGAATCATGATCGAACAACAGGAACCCGTGCGCGGGTGCATACGGCCACGCTTCCTGCAACTGCTGCACAATCCAGGGAGCGTTGGGATTTCGTGTCACGTTAAAACACAGAATCTTTCGCCGGTCGTGGGCCATAACAGAGAAGCAGTACAACACGCCAAAGGTGAGCGTCGGTACGGTGAAGAAGTCCATTGCGGCAATGGACTCACGGTGATTCTTGAGGAAGATCAGCCTGCGTTTGGCGAGATCCGGAGCTCTGGGACATCGCCGAATCCATCGCGAGACACTCCTTTCCGAGAGATCGAAGCCGAGCTTGAGCAGTTCGCCGTGAATACGCGGGCGCTCCCCAGGTCGGATTAGGGCCAAAAACAAGCATTACAATTCCGACAATGAACGATGTTGCCCGTTCATGCCAACGGGGAGGAACACCCGGGAGCACTGACCTCCGTGGTACACGATATTGAGCACCTGCGCGGTAGTATGCGGAATGCTCAATGCATTCTTATCCACGTCGTAGGGAGTCTGCGTTGTGGGTGGTACGTCGAGGGAATCGACCGCGGGACTGCTCACGCCGTTATTGAGGCAGGCAGCGCGGATCGAGCCAGAATGTTGCGCCAGCGGCGGCGAGATAAGTTTTGCTGGGGATGAGTGGATCCGCGCCCAGGTAGGCACTCACTCCCACATCTTCGAATTGTCGAGCCAGTTCCAACCAGCTATCGACGCTCGAAAATCCAGCCCAACGCGGCAAGGTTGATGGTAGGCTTTTTCACCGCTGCCGAGCCAAGAGTTGAGCGCAGATACTGCACGTGCGTGATTTCGTTTTCTCGGAGGTACCGGATTCACGTGTGCGGGGAGATGGGACAAGTCCGGCACAGGAATTCGAAGCTCAGGCGCGAGGTAGCTATAAGGGTCCTGCCGCAAGCCTTCACTTCGCCTGTGACGCGCCAGCCGAAACGGCTCTCGCAGGCTTCGTTCTCTTCGCCAGCAAAGCTAGCCTCTGTTCGTGATTCAGAGGCTCCCACGGCACAAGTTTGTCGGCAAGCACATCCATTCTGCGAAGGAGAGTCAACTCGACGAAAAGCTCCATAAAATCCAAGTCCCGAAAGACCAAGGAGCCGGACTCTCTCATTTTGCCGCGAATCCGCTCCAGATGGGCCGGCATCTCGGTCCAGTGCAAGCCAGATCTAGTGATCCATCAGAGGGCGGTCCAGAAGGGTTAAACACCCAAGCGCATTCAGAGCAACCCCACGCCTCGACATTCGGTCCTTCGATCCATACCAAATCACGGGACGAGTTTTCTTCGTGAAGCATACGAACCTCCACAAGCGCATACGAGAATTGTACGCCTGAGAGGTGAAGCCGGGCCGCTAGTTCTTTTGTTCAGGCTGTGTCGTGTCCGGTGCCAAGAAAAAAAGCCAACCGCTCGCGGGGTGTCATCTCCCTGCCGAAAATCTTCTTGAACCGTTCTAGGATTTCTTCTCGGGTTAAGTTTTCTTCGGGTACATCCATGCGATTCACACTTCCGCAGACAGCCCATTGGTCTGTCTTGCTCAGTACGTGCTGCCCGCATCCGCTATGCTATTTGTGGCCGTCCAAAGGAGGCAATATGGGTGGTCACCCCTCACAGAAATACCCTGCACAATTTGCGCCAAGCCAGTCGATTTAGAAACTGATCTACACTCCGATGAAAACGGCAAGGCCGTCCACGAGGAGTGCTACGTCAAACACATCGCGAGTTTCCGCCAGAATCCGCCTGCCGCATGTCAACCATGAAAGACATAAGTGACGCCGAGGAAAAGTTGCATCGGCTCTTGGACGCAATCAAGAACGCCTCTTCCTCTGATTTTGTCAGGCTCACGACTCAGCTAGAGGATACCCTTGCTGAACACGCCGAAGCGATTCGAGGGCTGAAACTTCTCAACCTAAAATGGTCTCACTTTCGTTTGTTAGGTTGAGGCGCTTCCTGCTGCTCCATCTTCTCGATTGATCTCTGGATGGTCAACAACTCTTCCCGAACCGTTTCCAATCGGTCGGCCAACTCACTGATGCCGGGAGGAGGTTTGTTGACTTTTGGCTTCATCGCAGAATAGTAAACCACCGCCCCCGGAATGTCTGTCCGCTAGCGATCGGAACAATGTCTGGCAGCGTGAGCTTGGGAAGGGTCGGAATTGGTGAGCACCACCCCTGAGAGTTTGACCGGTGTGATTGGCACCAGTAG
>Ga0210387_10004704_pt1 | contig 10451 bp, 6 predicted proteins | sample IncBWC7OmetaG_FD_160108 | JGI IMG/M metagenome (GOLD analysis project Ga0210387, IMG submission 160108) | Forest soil microbial communities from Barre Woods Harvard Forest LTER site, Petersham, Massachusetts, United States - Inc-BW-C-7-O ...
CGCCTGCCTGCGGTTTGTAGGTGGCGTAGACGTGATCAAAGGTGCGGTTTTCGCCGATGATGATAATTACATGCTTGATCGGAGTGGTCGTTGCTGGAGCGGCTGTTTGGGCGTAGGCGGATTGGGGAAGTCCCGCGAACACTTGCAGCGCAATCAACATCATCGCGCCGCACTTCAAAGTCCCGTTAGGGGCGTTGACAGTACGTTTCAAGGTGATACCTCCAGGAAGCTGAGGGAGCAGCACGATAAACGTAGAGGTAGTGGCAATCGCGATGTGTCAAACGAGAATGAAATGATCGATAATTGCGATTACGGAACCGGTGGAATTTCGTCGCAGAAAATTGTTATTGATGGGGGCAACTTTTTCACGGTTCTAATGCATCGGGCCGTGGATCGAGATAAGCTTCGTGAGTCAGACGATGACTTTGTACGGTCTCATCATCTCGTTGTCCTCGTGCTCGAGGATGTGACAGTGCCATACGTAGAGAAGCTCCTGACCTGGCGTAACGGATGCGCCGTGCGGAAGATCGAAACGCTGAATGATACGAGTGACATAGCCGGGATATGACTTGATGGTGTCCTTACGGGCGGGACGTTCGTTGCTTTCAGGCGCTATGGGTCTACCGGTGAAGACAAGCTTGCCGGTCTGCTGAAATGTTGGCACATCAAAGGCCTGGCGATTCAATACCTGAAACTGGACGAGGTGCACGTGCAGAGGATGAACGTCGCCCGTCGTATTGACGAACGACCAGATCTCAGTGCTGCCGGCTTTAGGATCTTCAGTGATGGGCTCGTGCCAGCGCGCGTTGCCTAAAAGACCGATGATGACGTATCCATCGGACGCGCGTTCGTTTTCCGATACCAGGAGCAGGCGTTCACGCGTTGAGTAGGTCGGGGTAAGGAACTCGAACGGGACGAGTGTCTCCGGCACAGAGCTGGTGTCTTTGCCGGAGGGGGGCCTGGTCACCTTGAACAGCATGACGTCTTCCGCGAGATACTGGCCACCCATGGTGTAGGGAGCTGGAGCGTCATTAATAAGAGCGAAAGATTTGCTCTCACAGCCGGAGAAGTCGATGACGATATCGAAGCGTTCCGCTGGTCCTAGAAGCAGGTAGCGCAGTTCCAGGGGAGCGGGAAGCAGGCCGCCGTCGGTTCCAATCTGTTGAAATGCCGGCACATCGAAAGATTGGTTCTGTATCTTGCCCGTTGCGTCCGAATTAAAAAGACGCAGATGGTAGAAACGAGAGTTTGCGGCGTTGAGGATACGGAAGCGATACCTTCTCGGCTCAACTTCCAGAAACGGCATGACCTTACCGTTGACGCAATTCATATCTCCGAAAAATTCCTGGACCCAGATCGGATGTTCTTTCGGTCCGTTTACGACGGTGGGGTAAAAGAGTGAGCCGTCGCGATGGAAGAGACGATCCTGCAGCATGAGCGGGATCTCAAACTCACCTTGCGGAAGGTTGAGCGCCTTCTCTGCTTCGTCGCGAATAAGATAGAAGCCGGCCATGCCAGCGTATACGTTCAACCGGGTGATGCCGAGGCAGTGATCGTGATACCAGAGTGTGGTAGCGGGTTGGCAGTTCGGGTAATGCGATGGGTGGGGAATGAATTTGGGGCCGTGCTCACCGCTTGCAGTGAACCACGCTTCGGGGTAGCCGTCGTCGTCTGGAAGAACACAGGCGCCGTGGAGATGGGCGACGTTGCGGACTGCGGGCAGGGAGGATTCCGCGCCGTGAATTGAGTGATCGATGGGGAGAAGATGCGTCGTAGGTAGTTTGCTGACCCAGTTAATATTAAGTGCGTGCCCGGTTTGTGCTTCGATAGTCGGTCCGGGCCATGAGCCGTTGTAGCCCCAGAGGGTCGTAGGGGGAAGATCGCGATGCACCTTGCGCTGGAACTGACGCATTTCGATCTCGATGACCTCATCGACGTTGCCCGCACAGCGAATGACGGGTGGAATGGGCAATGGATCGACGTAAGGAGTCAGCTTGACGGCGCTTCGAACCGGAGTGGGTGTGGCCATGGCTTGGCCAAGAGCCGACACACCCTTCTTAAGGGTAAGTCCTGCTGCTGTGTAGAGGCTACGATGGAGAAGTCGCCGCCTGGTCAGCATGCTTCGGAGCCCATGCTGGCGCCAGCGCTAAATGATGGAGTTTCCATTTACGTTTGTTCTTCGATTTGCGCGTTGCACTATAAGTGCTTTCTTAGAAAGACTACTGTCCATTCATTACGAGTGTGTGAATGGGCAGCTAACTCAAAGAGGTGCCGCTGCCTTTAGTAAATTGCTGTCCTAGATAACTGCTGCATAGGAAATAGCTCCATTTCACACGGTAGCTTCCCTGTCTTATTGCTTGCTTTCGAAAGCTACAACGCGAGATGTCAGCTGCGGTTGGTGATGCCATTCGTCAAGTTGATCGCAGGTCTCAAAGGAGACTAAGAATGTACTCCCGCCATTTGTATTCGAAGATACGGTGATCTCCGAACGATGCGCGTCAGCGCTCCATTTTGCGATGGCCAACCCAAGCCCATTGCCACCTATATCGCGGTTTCGCGAACTGTCGGCGCGGTAGAAGCGATTGAAGATGTTGGACAATTCTTCCGGCACAATGCCGATTCCTGTGTCGCGCACTTCCCACTCAACCTGTCGTTCGGTACGGCGCACGGACGCAGCGATCAAGCCACCTTCTCCGGTGTACTTTATGGCGTTATCCATCAGGACTTTGATCAGCCTGCGAATCAAGGAAGCATCACCGCGAATCCGGAGACACGCCAGCGTGGATCCGGGACGGTGAGCTCACCACTCAGGCTGTCGAACTGATCCAGATATTGCAGGACGCCGATCGGGAGGGTTTGCTGGCAGAGGATTACGACGCCTCACGCTGGGCCGATCGCCTGACGTCGCTGAAGGGACCGCATGAAGGCACTGATGAAGCGCGATTCGATGCCGCCCTCACCGTCTGCGTCATGCGCTACGTCTCGGACCTGCATATTGGAAGGATCAACCCGCAAAATCTGGGTTTTGAGTTTGACGTCGCTCACAAGAAACTTGACTTGCCGCACTTTGTCCGCGAACGCCTTGTCAATGGATCTGATCTACGTTCGGAGTTGGTCGCGGTCGAGCTGCCTTTCCCAAGCTACCAGCGACTCCGCACCGCTTTGCAGCACTACATGGAACTGGAGAAGAGGGGTGATGGGGAGAAAGTGTTTGACGCCGGGACGGTGTCTCCGGACGGACGATACACGGGGGTGGCTGGACTGGCAAGCCGATTGCGGCTGTTGGGAGATCTGCCGGAAAGCGTCATAATCCCGCCTGATTCGCAGCTCTATGAGGGATCCCTGGTCGATGCGGTCAAACACTTTCAGGAGCGCTTTGCTCTGCCACCGACTGGGGAACTGAACTACAAAACCATTGTTGAGATGAACGTGCCGCTGAGCGATCGGATTGAGCAGATGCGGTTGGGGTTGGAAAGATACCGCTGGTTGCCTTACCAGTTCAAACAGCCACCCATTGTCATCAATGTTCCAGAGTTCCGTCTCTATGGGTTCAACGAAGAAGGCAAAGTGGATCTTACGATGAGAGTGAATGTGGGCGAGGACTACAACCACCAAACACCCATGTTCGAAGACAACATCCAGTACATGGTCTTTCGTCCTTACTGGACACCTCCGCCAAATATCCTGCGCAGGGAGATCATCCCCGATATGGAAAAGACTCCTTCTCTGAAGGAGCTCAATCTGGAGTTGGTGAGCGCGGGTGGGAAAGTCATTAGCTCCGGGAACGTCACTCCTGCGATGTTGCAGCAGGTGCGAGCAGGAAAGCTGGCGGTGAGGCACCCACCCGGTCCCGAGAATGGGATGGGACTGGTCAAATTCATGTTCCCAAACGCGCACGACGTCTATATCCACGATACCCCGGCGAGCCTGGATATGTTCTCTGACGCAGCGGAAGGGGAAGAGGGAGAGTTAAAACGGGTGGCAAGCCATGGATGCATCCACGTGCAGGAACCAGCCAAGTTCGCGGCCTTTCTTCTTCGCAACACTCCCAGTTGGGACCTGGAACGAGTTGAGCGCGCCATGCATGAGGGCAAAGATAACATAAGGGTCAATCTTGCTCCCCCTGTTCCCGTGTTGATCTTCTACATGACCGTTGTCGTGGAAGAGAACGGGGAAGTTCACTTCTTTCGCGATATCTATTCTCACGACAGGACGCTCAGGCTGGAGTTGGCCGAGGGATACCCGTATCCAAAATGAACGGATGGGCCTGCCATCGCGGATGGGCGCGGCTAGATTTTTGGTGACTAGGGTTTGATCTCGGTCGGCGTGCAGTCCGGCACCGCGTGCCAGATTGCGTCTATCTCAGTATTGGTTACCGCGATGCAGCCCTCGATTCAATCGCCCTGTTGCTCAGCCGGTCCATCGTAGTCATTTGGAAGTCCATGGAGGAACAGCGATGAGCGCGATGGCCTGCTATCACCAACTGACTACTCAGTTCCATCACCGATCTTCGTACATGGGCACTATGGTTAATCGAATTCGGAATTTTTGCTTAGGGGATGATTTGAGTGGCAGTTGCGAAGCTCAGTTGGTGGATTGCCAACCATGTCTGAGCGTAGGAATTTAGCGCGTTTGTCGCTACCGTTCGAGAGTCTCGTACTGCGTCGAGGTAATCGATCAGAGCGATCCCGCCGTGTTCGTAGGCAAATTGAGCTATGTCGAGTATCTGTTTGGACTCCTCGAGGTAATGAAGGTTGTACCTGTCAGAGAGGCTCTTGGCCGTTTTGTAGCCGATCCAGGCCTGGGCGACGTCCGACCGCACCTGATTCTGAGCGGCCGTTGCTGTGAACTGGCTGGCTGTAGCCAGATATTTGCTGGTTTCTTTATTGCCCTGATTTCTATCGAACAGGCGTAGAGGAATGTTGATACTGAATCCAGCTGAATTGTAAGTGCCGCTGCGATCATATTCCCCTTCAAGAGTCGGATCAGTAGTGCCGTTCGCATAGGCCAGCTTTACGTTTGCATCGGCGACTCGCACAGCACTTTGAGCGGCAGCATAATCCGGGCGGGCATCGAGTGCTTTCTGTTCGAGTGAAACCAGCGTGTCGTTGACCTCCGGCGGAATCAAATCTCCGCGGATGTCAAAGTTATCGTCCGGATTGGCATAACCAGCGAGCGTTTGCAATTGGTAGCTGGACTGGGCGAGGTTGATTCGCGCAGCAGCTTCATCGGATTCAAACTGAGCTAACTGAAGGTCCAGCCGTTTGAAGTCGAGTTGGTCGATATCACCCTGATCCAACCGTATCTTATTGATATCGACCTCGCGGCGGAAGTCCTTCAGATTGTCCTGTGCGAGTTGCAGAGCGGCTTTCGCGAAGAGCATGTTCGTAAACGCCTGCTTAATTGCAAACACCATCTGCCGCGTTTGATCCTGAAGCTGCGCGGCTGTCTGGTCTGTCGTAGAGCGAGCAGCGTCCAATCTCCAACGGCGTTTGTCGCCCCGCTCGAACAGTCGACTTACCTGGGCTGAATAGGAGTATGGGTTGGAAGCGCCCTCGGCTGGAAGAGTAACGTTTGTTCCGTAGAGCGTGAAGTATGGGTTCGCTCGAACGCCTGCTTGAATCTCCTGAGCACGAACCCCTTCAAGGTTTTGACGAGCTGCCAATAACGCCGGATTGCGGGTGGCGGCAATATCCTGAATCTGTTGCAACGAAAGCGCGTTCGCAGAATAAGTTAGCTTTGGAAGGCCGGCTTCGTGTTGCGTCGGCCCTTGCTGTGCCGTTTGAGCGTAGCAAGCTGCTCCAATCCACGTGGAAACCGCAAGTGAGCCAATCAAAAATGCCCGCGCAGCGTGAGCGCGATTCGTACGGGCCGGATTATTTATAGCAGTCATAGGTGTTATCCCTTTTGCCGGTGCCGGCAAACAGGTTCAATTCGCAAACTCGAGCTCTGGTTGAGGAAGAACATCGTCGGGGCGCGCAATCCACACGTAAAGCGTGGGCAACAGAAATACGTTGATGGCGAGTGCTCCGATGAGCCCGCCAACGATGACGATTGCGAAGGGCCGCTGTGAATCGGACCCGATACCGTGCGACGTAGCCGCCGGCAACAATCCCAGTGTTGCCACCAGCATCGTCATCATGATGGGTCTCAGCCGTAGCACAGCGCCTTCAACTGCGGCGATTTCGATAGGATTGCCTTGCACACGAAGCTGGTTGATGTACTCCAGCATGATGACGCCAGTCTGAACAGAGACGCCGAAGAGTGCTAGAAATCCAACGCCTGACGAAACACTGAAGTGTGTGTGGCTGAAGAGCATAGCCAGCAGTCCGCCGATGGGCGCCATCGCAACATTGACCAGGATGAGACAAGCCCACTTTCCAGAGCGGAACATGGTGTAGAGGATCACGAAAATAATAATGAGTGTGATCGGTAGTACGATCATCAATCGCTTCTGTGAGCGTTGTTGACTTGCGTATTCACCCGCCCAATCGAGGTGATATCCCGCAGGCAGCTTCACTGCCCTATTGATTTTGGCAATTGCTTCTTCGACGGTGCTGCCAAGGTCTCGGCCACGAACGCTGTATTTGATCGCGACATATCGCTGTCCACCTTCGCGATAGATTTCAGCGGCGCCATCTCGAGTGGCTACCTTTGTCAGTTGACTTAGTGAGACGCGTTCTCCCGAGGGAGACAGCAGACGGATATTCTCAATCGCCTCCGGAGTTCCGCGATATTGATCCTGATACCGAACGGTCAAATCATAGTGAGCTTCTCCTTGGAGCACCTGGCTGACAGCATTGCCACCGACAGCGGTCTGAATTGCATCCTGTACGTCAGCGACGTTTATGCCAAAGCGCGCAGCAGCCTGGCGATCGACAGTGAAGTTGAGGTTAGGTTGGCCGATCACGCGGAACAGCCCAAGATCCTGGACTCCCTTCACGGTCCCCATGATGCCGACGATCTGGTCCCCGAGTGACTCGAGTGTTTTGAGGTCGTCACCGTACACCTTGACGGCCAGCTCACCTTTGACTCCGCTGACGGCCTCTTCAACGTTGTCGGAGATAGGTTGGGAAAAGTTCCAGATGACTCCTGGGATCTTTTCCAACTCGCGACTCATCGCCGCTGTGAGCTCATCCTTGTCCTTGTTAAAGACCGGACGCCACTCCTCTTTCGGCTTCAAGTCGACGAAGTACTCTGTGTTGAAGAATCCAGTCGTGTCTGTTCCGTCGTCAGGCCGGCCCACCTGGCTTGCAACCTGGGTCACCTCTGGAAAGGACGCAAGGATGACGCGCGCCTTATTCATGGTGGCGACTCCGTCCGTTGGCCCCTCACTCGGAGCAAGCGTACCGCGCACCCAGATCGCACCTTCATCCAGATGTGGAAGGAACTCCGAACCGAGCACTCCGCTAAAAAGAAGGAAAGCAGAGAGCGCGAGAACTCCGCCAGCAAAGCCGAATGTCACAAACCGATGTGAGATGGCCCAGCCAGCAGCGGCACGATAACGCCTGGTGAGCCAGCCCATAAATGGGTTGTGCCATTCTTTTGCCCCCTTACGAAAGAAGAAGCTGGCCAGAACCGGCGCAAGCAGCATCGAAAACAGCAGCGCACCCAGCAGTGCAAAAGCTACGGTCCACGCCATTGGCTTGAAGAGCCTGCCCTCGACAGCCTGCAAGGTAAAGATCGGCAGATAGGCAGCAATGATGATTCCGATGGCGTAGAAGACTGGCCTTTGAACCTCGTGCGTGGCTTCACGGATTCGCTCCAGCGCTGTCCGTCCACTTGGATTAGGACGATTAAGATGGCGCACGATATTTTCGACGATGACAACAGCGCCGTCGACCACCATGCCAAAATCCAGAGCACCGAGGGAGAGAAGATTTGCAGGAATATGCCGCAGATCGAGACAGATCGAGGCAAACAGAAGCGCGAAGGGAATCGTCAACGAGACAATCAACGCTCCTCGTACGTTGCCCAGAAAAAAGAACAAGACGATGACGACAAGAATGATGCCTTCCGACAGGTTATGCAGGACTGTGTGCGTCGTGTAATGAACCAGATCGCTACGGTCAAGATAAGGAGCAATCCTGACTCCCTTTGGGAGAATGCGATCATTTAATTCTTTGATCTTTTCGTGAACGGCTTCGAGAGTTGGATCTTCATCCGCACCCTTTTGGAGCAAGACAATGCCATCTACAGTGTCACTATCGTCGATGATCTTGCCATCAACCCGATGTAGTGCATAACCCATCTGGCCGAGACGGATTTGTGACCCCTGGACCACAGTTGCAACATCTCGAATCCGAACGGGTGTGCCATTCTGTGCATGGATAACGATGTTTTCGATGTCGTGAACATTCGCTACCAGGCCTACTTCGCGGACATTGATTTGCTGCTGTCCCTGCTCGATGAAGCTGCCACCGGCGTTGATATTGTTGTTTGCCAATGCCTGTTCTATCTGCCCAATACTCAGTCCATAAGAAACCAGCTTTTCAGGATCGACATTGACCTGATAGTTCTTCGTCATGCCGCCGAAGCTTGAAACATCGACCACACCTGGAACGGATTTGAACTGCTTCTCGATCGTCCAATCTTCCAGCGATTTCAGCTCAACATTTCCATAGGCAGGATTGCTGCTCGTCAACCGAAAGAACATGATCTGCCCTACGGGGCTATAGTCGGTTCCGATCTGCGGTTGCAGGCCAGCGGGGAGTGTGACCTGCGAAAGACGCTCGAGAACTTTTTCACGATTCCAGTCATTGACTGAATCGTCGTCGAAGATCAGCATGAGGCTCGAAAGGCCAGCGAGAGTGGTCGAACGCAGATGAACAAGGTGAGGGATACCCGCCATCTGTATCTCGATCGGGATAGTGACTTGTTGCTCAACCTCTTCAGCGGCACGCCCTGGCCATTGCGTAATCACCTGTACGTAATTATTGGCAACGTCTGGATATGCTTCAACGGGAAGATTATGAAAAGAAATAATTCCCCAACCAAAGAGCAATATAGCTGCGCCAAGAACCAGCCATCGATTATTAAGAGCAAAATCAACCAAGCCAGCAATCATCGCTGAGCCACCGAATTCTGCACCGATAGTGCCGTCGCAACAACCTGTTGACCAGGCTGGACGCCGGAGAGAATCTCCTGTTGGCCGTTCGGCAACATCATTCCTATCTGAACCTGAATGCGACGGAATTCATTCTGCCCCGCCGGCGTAAATACCCAATCTCGATCCTGCAGGTGCAGTATGGCGGTAGCTGGCAGAGAGGTGTGCATCACCGAGTGCTGGCCATAGAGCACAACCGACGCAAACATGCCGATTCGCATCAGCAAGTCTGGATTCTCCACCTGAATCCTCACCTTTGCGGTGCGTATGCTGGGATCAAGAACAGCGCCAATATCCGAGATAGATCCTTTTATCAGGCGGTCAGGATATGCATTGAGACGGATCTTGGCTGTTTGTCCCAGACGAAGAGTAGCGAGATCGTTCTCGTAGACATCGCAGATAACCCAAACATGAGATAGATCGGCGATAGTAAACGCAGTCGAAGAGCCGGAGAGGGTGACTCCAGCCGCGCCGGCATCCGTTACGTTTTGCGAAATAATTACGCCTGTCGCTGGAGAGAATATCTTCACGGCAGCAGAGGGATTTGTTTTATCGACACCGAGAACATGCAGTTGTTGTTCTGCGGCAACGAGATCCGTTTTTGCGTCGAGTTCACTGTTCTCAGCGATCTCAAGCTGAGATTTCGGTAGCGCTCCTCTCTCATAGAGAACCTTGGCCCGCTCGAATTGCGTATTAGCCAGTCGCTCGTCGTTGGAGGCCTTGAGGTATTGATCGAAAGCTCCTGAAACGTCCGTGCTCTGCACTTCCAGTAACAGTTGTCCCCTGCGAACATAGTCGCCAAGCCGAGCGTGCACGGCAACCACGCGGCCATTCGCTAAGGAAATCACTGGAATTGTTCTGGATATGTCCGCCGTAACGGTTCCGGTCACGTTCAACGATGTTGTGGACGCATGCTCGCTCGCAGCCACAAGAGCAAACTGGCTTGCATCGTCGACGCGAAACTGCTGCGGATCACCTGCGTCTTCAACGACTGCCTTCGGAGGAGCTTCTGCGCCTTCGTTTTTTGCCCCTTTGTTGCAGCCTACAAACGAAGCTGTGCACACTGCGGACAGGATGATTACTCGGATGATGCCATTCTGCATGCGAAAGCCTCAGTTTTGAAGAAGGCAGCCGGAACACGAAGCGAACAACCCAGCCGTTTCGCGTCCCACAACATCTATCCGAAACGACGACGGTTCCCCAAAGATGCCCTCGGCTACATTTCACAACTCTCTCGTTTGATCGTAGTTCTGAAAGTCGTAAAGAATATGTAAGGCCTCGCTATCGTTCGGCTACTCCGTGCGCTATCTTTCGATACTGCATCTGGCCGTTCGTTGATTTTGTC
>Ga0210387_10004705_pt1 | contig 10450 bp, 14 predicted proteins | sample IncBWC7OmetaG_FD_160108 | JGI IMG/M metagenome (GOLD analysis project Ga0210387, IMG submission 160108) | Forest soil microbial communities from Barre Woods Harvard Forest LTER site, Petersham, Massachusetts, United States - Inc-BW-C-7-O ...
AAGTCGTGCATGAATACATCGATGCGGCCGTTTAACCTTGATGTGGACCTGATTCGAATGAAAGAAAATATAAATAGCTGGATTATTCATGAATACCATTGCGCATTTATCTGGGCAGGCCTCGTGTCGTATAGGCTTATGTTGAACGCTCTAGGGCTCGGTGAATGTTATTCCTGTACCGAAACATCACACTGGAACTGGAAGTATCAGGTCTGACATAGCGATTACACCTGGGACGGAAAATGCAACTAAAAATATGAGCTAAGTAGATCATCGATCCTACGACAGAGGATATCATCGGAAACGAAGGGTCCGCCAAAGTAAATAGGCTGTGTAACAATGGTCTCGTCGTCGTTGTCACCATAGGTCTTGACAATGATGTCAGCAGCACCACACGCATGCAACGCACGCGCAATCGCCAACTTCAGGTTGCAGAAAGCTGGGTCAGGTCCATCGATCACCATACTGTGTTTCCCCTTGTTGAAAATCAATTCATCTCCGTCCTTTCGGCATATGGTCGCAGCCGATCGAGTTAGTTTACGAAAAATATATTTCCACTGTTGCGGACGGAATTTAGAAATCAAATGAATCCATGGAACCATGGATAATACGCGCCTGCCTGCCGTAGTCGACGGCCTCGATGCCCCATGTCAGTTTACTAAATGAATTATGCGCATTGGCTTCGACATTGAATGCATTGCGAGGGTGGTTGATGTTGTCAAGAATTGTTTTGGCAGACAGCATATTCCCAGTGAATGCTTCTATCACGCGAAGCGACTCCTGCTACAGAAATAAGGACGAACTGTCAAGTTGCAAGTGGTCATATCGGGACTGAGCGTACCCTTTCATGTAAACGAAATGGAAGAATATGTGCACATCGCGGTATGACGAAATCATCCTGTGGATCGAATGAGAAATCAGTGAAAGGACAATGGTATCCATCACGTCCGTAGATCTAAGAAACCTCCAGTAAAATCTATCACTATCAACTAGAATACCAATGCGTACGAGTTGTTTCAATGCAGATTGCTTCAGCCAAGTAACAGCGTCATCGAGTAATGGCTGGATCTGACTTGCCAGTCGGAGTATATCGGGTGAGGAGCAGGCAGACTCTTTCGGGGTCTTTTGTAGACCTGGATTTCGTACTGTTGTTGTATGAACCAGTAAGCGTGATCGTCAAACTTTCACATATATGAACAAACTAGTGATGAGAAGATGGGTCAGATAATCAGAGGCGAGGACGCGGACTGTCGTGAGCTCCACATAAAGCTGCTTCTCGGGACGATTGCGAAAAAACTTTTAAACTTCTTGCGACCACTGATGAGACCCTAACTCAGACTGGCGGGACAAGACTGGTCCAACTGTACACCATCAGCCAACAGAGTGGTACTTATGTGAGCAGAGAATTACCTAGATGGTTTATATCCTGCACATTGTTAAATTCTTGCAGGAACTCTATTGCTACATGTTCTGGGGCCGGCGAAAACTTGACAATACTGCGAATGAGTTTGGCGGCTTCGACGTTGAAGGTCGTATTCTCTGCATGAGTCGTGTAGCGAGTCCGAACGACAAGTTCGATTCTTGGGCAGCGTCACAGAGCGATAGAAGGTAGGGCGCTATCAAAAGCATAATGGTGTCTGGGATGTCGGATCAGGCTTTATTTGGAAGTTGTTTGGCTCAGAGGCTTTTGACCAATACATGCTCGCGTGGCTGCTGTCAGACTGTCAAGCACTCTAACTTGTAACGATAATTAAACTTGAACTCTTCCAACCATCAATCCTAGATCAGTCCTGTCGTACTAAGTTATAGTAACCCTCCGCGATAATTGAACTAGCAGACGCGTTGCTCGGACAGTTCGGAGTCCGGAGCCATTGTGTACCTTACTCAGACCTGGGCCGCGGGCAATTTGGCAGCCCGCGAAACTAGATATTGGTCCAACAGCCCGTAGTCGGCCACTCAGGTAAATGATATTTTTAGGGAAGAACTGTGATCCTCAACACCAACTTTGTTCCACCCTTACAGCTCCACGTGGAACATATAACTCATGCAAGATGATTACCATGTATATATCGTAGCCATTAGTCACGGTGAGACTTCTCAGCTCGACATATTGCTATGACTGAAAGGTCAATGAACTTCAATTAAAGAAGAAAATGAAGTCGGGAATTATTTGTCCATGCCTGCCCCGGCAAAAAAAAAACATGCTCGGAAGGCATTTCTGCCAAGCCTCACTGCCCCTTGTAATAATATAGAAGACGGTTGGGACCACCGCAAGCGAAGTCTGCATAGTCGAGGCAAGGCATATTACAGTCACCAAGCGGAGCAGAAAGGCTGTCAGGGAATGGAGAGCTAGGGCTGCCACACCCTAAATGATATCCGTTAGCAACGTGCAGATTTTGTGGAGAAAAGTGACCCTTACAGCATTCTTGACCATATTCAAGACCAGCAATGTTGTAGCCATCCGCGGCACATCTGTCGATGCAGATGAACGGTGTCATATCTTCAGCAGGTATAGGATCGGAAGGATAGTCGGGTAAGACACGTTGTCCACCAGACCTGCAATTGATGTAAGCGTGTGATAAGGAAGCATAATATGCAGATGAACTGACTGATACTGCTCATCCCTGTCGCGTAAAAAAGGACATCAAATCATCAGAAAGAGGAAAATCATCTTCATCAGCAATACAATACGTACTTCAAGCAAGATCCGAAGAACCAGGTACCATTATAGGGGAAGGTAAACGGCGAGGGAGGCCCTACTGAAACGCTTTTATCCCGATCATATAAATTGAGAGCGTTGGAGCCTCCGCAGGTCTCCGCCGGATTTCCAGTACACGGATAATTGCAGTAATCAGCACCTGGTGAAAGGCGATGACGACCATATAGGTCAGCATTTCCACACCCTAGAAAGATGAGTAAAGATGTCAATGATAACACTGTCGTCGAGGGAAAATGTTCGAACAGCACTCCGATCCGTACTCTAGTCCAGCGAGCGCAAAATCCTGAGCTAGACAGGCATCAAGGCACTTTTCTACTGTCACCGTATCCGAACGCTCTTGAAGATGATGTAATGTACGGGCGGATGGGTCATCTCTAAGAGCCCATTTACAGGCAATCAAGGACTAGAAGAGAATGAACAGATATACGGCTTACGGGATGCAAATAGCGTCACCAACATCGATGCCCATCCACTTGCCGTAGTATTCAACAAGTTGAGGTATGACAGGAGGCCTAATTGAGTACTCCAGCATTCGGGAAGGGTTGTCGCCTCCACAGATTTCTGATGAGTTTCCGGGACAAGAGATTGAGCAGGAATCGATCGTATCAGTGTTGCTCCCCGGTTTAATGACATTTCCGCACCCTGCCCTAAAATGTTAGCGACAGGTACGTCCTAAGGGGGAAAAGAGAAAACGCACAGCACTGTGTCGCTGCGACAAGGCCTGCTCTGATGTACCCGGCGGCGGAGCATGTATCAACACAATTCTCAACGGTCATGTTCGAGCTATCGTCCAGCTGGAAAGAAAGTGCGTGGCAATCTGCCGAGTCTCTGTTGCATGTCAAGACAGGAGCTCCGGACGAGTACTTGATATACAAACACGAAGCATCCGTCAACCGCCCAGTTGTTGTACTCAGGGAGCACGGTGGGTGCATCTCGAGATTCCAATTGCGAGGAGGCAATCTATAATAGATTTGTGTCACCGAGAAGAATGCAAGAAGATAGTGCACCGACATATTGGAAAAAGAACGAGAGTGCCAGAACGCCGAGAGTAAAGACAGACATGGGTTTTTCTGAAGGAAAGTGGCAGTGGGGGGGGTGGGGTGGCCCTTAGCTGAGAAGGAAGCACCCATTTTATTGTCGTTGACAGCAATTGATTCGTAATTGGGCCTTGTGCGGCCAGCCGATCTATGGTCATGGGAAGCGTCAACCCTCAAACAGCCCAGACACAACTAGGAATGAAGATATGTATGTTGTTTCAGATCGTGAAAGACGTACGTACCTTAAGTTACGCTTACGAATTGAATTTGAAGGGTCTCAAGACCTTGGGCAACCATTCCACCTCGACGTCGCGCAATAAGCATCAGTCGTTGATTAGTCGCTACCTCTAGACTGATTGCGATAGATTATGAGGATCCTTGAAGTTGGCCATCTAAACTACGAGCTTTGGGCAGAAGCCGGTGCCAGTTGGGTTTTACCCAGGCTCGACGGACGCGTTACGTTGGATTCTGTTGGAACGGTCTGTGCCTTTTCCTTCGTGTCACTTGGCATGTCATACATGTCATGGCTAGTATTTATACTGCCGAAAATAGTTAATAATAAAATAATTTGCTTATGTACATTTTCGCAACATCACGTGCATCGCCCATATCCGTATGAGTTCAAGGCCAGTTTATTCGGCGCAGCGGCCTATAAGTAATTATAACTTGGCCAGCCCCACATATCACAGAATCACACAGACAACATCTCCCAAACATTCTCCTTTTGCTTCGCCGCGGACATCTCCGAGTCCTGAGTGCCGTGACGTTGTAACTTGTCAACTTGGATATTAAGTTGGGATATTCAAGTGTCTCTAGATCTTGCAATGAAATGAAATCCGAGTCTAGTTAATTATAACCTCGTTTATAGATAGTTTTTAGCTCGATGTACTGCCTTTTGATTTGTCCCGCCCTTGCCGTCGGACTCCTAAATCAATAGATAACTATGCTGGTCCGCTCCAGCAAACTGCTCGATTGGAACTCAGGCCACGGCACTGTATCGTCACCATTGATTCACCCCGATCATGAACCCTGCTATTTGAGATATGACAAAATTCGAGTCCTGATTCTCAAATGCTTGTTCATGACAGTAACGCATAACGCATAACACAAGCCGAATACTGTCGCGTTTTCATAATGCATAACGAACCTCAGAAAGGTGCGAAGCATCTCAAATTTGGACCCATTCAGGGCCAAAACTGTCCAAAAAGATGTTTGGTCTGTTTAAAATGGGGTCCGAACCTTTGGCAAGTGAATACAACGTGGAACATGTAAACGGGCGGTCGAAATAGTACAGTATTCCATGAGTGAAGTTGGAGTTGAGAAGAAAAAGGAGGAATGCGCAGCAGAAATTCGTGTATCATGAGGCGACAGGAAGACGACAATAGCTCTTCAATAAGACGAGTTTACAGGCTTTGGGAAGGGGGGCCTTCCTATGGGGGTTGAATCGAAACGCTCGTTGATCGCGCCAAGAAGGATCTTGATCACAGTGGCCGTTGTGAAATGGGAGTCGTTTGGATTGCACGGGGTAGTGTCAACCATATCCTAAGTAAAACATGAGTATTCGGTTACCACGAGAAGCCAGAACGGCACAGTCTGAACTCACTCTGATACCGTGAGCTTCGGCGATACCTTCGTCGAGTTCTTTCAACGCCTCCGTTGCGTCTTCGTCGTCCCCAATCTGAGCAAACTGGATGCCAAAGTGATTGATGGGGACCCCAGTTTGGTCAAGTCGGCGGGCAGCTGCGATGATAACTTCTTGCAGTTCATCCGCTAATAATAGAATGCGCACATTAGTGAGATGTAAAATTCATCAACTGTTGAACGGACTTGGCACCCCATCAGTGATGACGACAATAGAAATTGGCTTGTGGGCGAGACGCTGGTCTTCGAGAAGGGGGATGTACCTGTCAAAGAGCTCTTGCAGCTTCGCTCCGGTGGGAGTCTGGCCTGATAGACACATTGTCAGGCGTGATGGAAGAATCAATACCACAAAAATTACACACCTTCTGGAATAACAGCATCGAAGAGTTGTCGGACTTCATTGCCATCCTACAATCGGATCATTCAACGACGAATCAAATAACGCAGACTAATATCGAAGTTACTACCTTCATGTCCACTGCGGACCGCAAATTGTTCAAGAAGTAGACATCCACGCCGTCTGAAGAAACCTTGGCGTTCAAGTCGGCGACGCCGGCGAGGGCCTATTCACAAGACATAAGAAAGGGAAAAGATATTTTGTATACGAACGAAACGAGCCTCTCGTGCCTCCCCCCACAAAGCACCAGCCATCTAAACAATTCAACTCAGTCAGAAAAACCGGCATAGACAGAACAAGGCTACGAACAGAGGTAGAGTCATCGACGAGTATGACCGTCTTCATTAAACTACCGACAAGATATTAACAAGGATCAGTGTTATAAAAGTTGAGAAATTACTTGAGACGTTGAAGGCCCTCAACTTCATGATTCTGTTCGCGCAACATTCGAGGAATTTCGGGGATTTGGAGGGTGTCGGAAATGGCGTATCGCATGGGTTGCAAAGCCGGCACGAGAACCTCGTACGTTGAGACCTGTGATGTCCCGATGTAAGAATCGTGCTCAGCCATCGATGGCTTATTTACCTCTATCTCTCTACCATTATAAGGGATCGCGGCACCCAGTCTCAAGTGATGACCCGCTTTGCCAATATCTGAAGTGAAGCTCAGCGCGTTGAACGGTGCATTCAAACTTTGGATCAACTTACATATGCCGCCCTAACAATTCCCAAACGTTCAAGAATAGTGAACGGAGATATATGACCTCTTACCTCATAAAATGTTCGAGCAATATACAGAGGTTTACGGCGATCCTCACCACCGATGATGGCATTTGATGGGATATTTGTTCCCTCGACCAAAACCTGGAAATTATACCATAAGCGCGGATGACAAAGTTAAATTTGTCACTTCTGACCCAAACCAAAGGCGAAAGCGAACCGTCCCGCCTGATCTTATGGGTGCTTTCCTTCGCAGCGGCGACCCATTGTGCCATAGTCTTAGGCTTCTTGACCTGCGTGCCATTTCCTTCAGCAGGAGTGTAGGGTCGAGGCATCTCCGGCGAGTTGAAACCTGGGCTGTAGTTTATCGGGCCAGGAGAGTAGGTGCCCGGCCTGGGAGAATGTACGTTGTTGTTGGCGTTGAAGCCATTGGGAGAGAAGGAATACTGGGAGCGATAAGAATCCATCTCGGTAGTCCTGCTTATATCGATAGACTTCAATGGGAGGAATGACTTGGATTGCAGGCGAAAGTAATGCTGAGCCCCGCCCTTTTATAGGAACACTAAACGAAAGATCGATAAACTCGTACTATCAGACATCAATGAATAGATCGAACAATCATAGAGAGAAAATATCCGGATCTTGTGATGAAATTCGGCTCCTGAGAGAAACGAGTCGACGCTGAGGGACATCTTCCTGGTCGACGCCTGGCGATAACAATGAGGCTCAGTGTGTTGTCTTGATATTTATGAGGCAGTCCGATTGCGTTGATAGTGTCGATTTCGTGTCGATCACAACTAAATCGGGAGTTTCTTGATAGCCTGCAGGAAACCACGTCGCGGAGCCAGTGATTTCGTCGCTGCTGATCCAACTTAATTACTGTGTCTTGCCACCCTTGCACCGCAAACTGACCTTCGCATCCTAAATGATTGCCATTGATGTCAGGTCTGCAATAGCTTCGCCACAAACGCTGCAGTAGCACAACTAGGGTAGACCTGTGTGAGTTGCTGGTTTAGCTTTGCACGATCCCTTTACGGTGTCACACTTGTAGGAATCACAATTACCCAGTAGGGGCAAACTCACGGAGCCTTCTGAGCGAACAAAAGTCAGCGATCATCATGATGTCTGCTCCTTGACATGCACCTACCTCGCCGCTCGATGCGCTGCGCATATAATCCTATAGAATCAAGGATATCTCCGCCTGACGAGAGGATCAGATTTTATGTGCAAGAGACCTGAGGTCTGAGAGCTCACCAAACGTATATTGACGTGGTTGGAAACAATAAGAACTATCGATACCCACCGGCAGGACGAGAACGAGAAGACAGACGGCGTCAATGTGGTTTATGATATTTCCGATGACCAGGATATCGATGGATGCCAGTGGATATAACCCTAAGGTGTCGTGTAATCGTCCAAGATCTACACATCACCTACGTCATTAGATTTCTCTCTCTCAAGGTGTACGATCATATGCCATGTGGAAGTGAAGGCATAATGTAAATTTCGTCATCGGTCACGAGGCGATCCAAACAAGTGATGGGGCACTGCGAGATGTAAGTACAGCACGCCCTATTCTGTTGCTGGACACCCTGACTTCGTACTATTAAATCTTGAATCCACCGGCCAAACCCATAACATTTGTAGGGTCTACTCGCTTTTTGATCCTTCTCAGCCTAGGCAGGCTATCCCCGTAGATCGCCTCTGCCGTCGTGGTGGAGATTGCATAATTCGGATACAAAGGGGCATGGGCAACGTGCTGGCCTTCTGCTGCAACGAGTTGACGCAAATACACCATGCTTTGGTGTAGGGCGTCGAGCATAATGGCATCGTCGGTTGGGTCGTTCCAAGACAGGTAAGGTTGGAACGGCGAGAGGCTGCGTGCGCGGGTAAAAGGATAGGCGGATGGAGTGTTGGTATGCACGAAGAGTGTTGGGAGGAAAGGCTCCACGGCGTAAGTGAGAAGGCTCATGGAATGTTGGCTGAGCCGTGATCCCCAGAACTTGGCGGAGAATAAAATCAAAGACAGGGACTTACGCCAAGGAAGATGGTCACATACTTTCGTTTCATTGGCAACTGCCTTCAGAAATCCAGGCGAGTAGCCAGTTACGGAAATCGTGTCAAAGGCGATGCTACCAATTTTAATGAGCTGTTACGATACGAATATCAGTGGTGTAGAAAATGAATGGTACCGCATGGGGCTTTCGCCAACGAAGTCCGAAACAAAAGAAGAGTAGGATTTGGTTGTGATGTTTGAGGTGATAGAAGGAATAGACATGAGCTCCTCGAAAATGTCCGAAGGAGGTGTTGGGGCATCATAGAACACCAAAACCGCAGCAAATGCCTTGAGAGCGGTTTAATTAGCCCCAATTAAAGAAATACAAAGAGAGATTCCGTACCTGGCCCTGCAAGGAATTAAATATTGGAAGGATGCTCGCCCTGGGATCTGATACACTGTTCGCGAATTTGATGATGGCAGAGCTGAAAGCTTCGAACTCAGTTTCGTCATACGCGATTTGCCCTCCCTTCCATCATAGAGTCATCGAAGGCGTCAACATGATGTTCTGGCGTACTCACCCATACCAGAGTCTGGGGATAAGTTTTGTAAATGAAATTCGTTACTATGCCCTGCAATGAAATGTATCGGCGAAAAATTCCCCCATGGGCAATGCTGTGTAAACCCACAAAGTTGTTCCCGCCTCCTCTCAAAGCGAAGAACAAGTCTGGGTCAGAGTCTCCCGAAATTGTAGCTACTTGTCCGTTTGGTAAAACCAATTCAAACGCAACAACATTGTCGAGCGTGAGTCCGTGTTGGTTACTCTTCCACGAGTAGCCTACAGAAAAATCGTCAGAAAGAGTGATACGGGTATGAAACAACAAGATATGGAAAACAGACGTACCACCACCAAGAGTGAAACCTGCAACGCCTACGCCTTCTGTCCTGCCTCCAACCACAGATACCCCATGCTTTTCCAGAGCCAAATGAACGGCATCCCAGATAGAACCCGCGCCGACTGTCGCTGTTTGTGCAGCGGCATTGAAAGTGACGTCATTGAAGCGAGACATAGAAATCAGGACGCCAGGTGAAGAGGAAAATCCTGGATTGGTAGCATGCCCGCCGCCTTTCACCTTCGGGTTCGTGAGCGTCTACATATGTATACGACCCCATGTGGAACATCTTACCCCGAAAGGTGTTCTTGAAGAGCCCACGAGTCGAAGCTTCAAGGGAATAATGGGTAAATAATGCTCTCAAGAAATGGAAGGAAGCTCACAATTTTTCCTACATCGTCAACCGTACCAGGCTCTACTGAGCATGCAGAAACCTGAGAACTTGAGCCAGCCCAGTGCGAGATATCCTCTTGGTATTGAAGTGAGGCTGTAGACTCATACTCATCAAAATGTGCACGAAGAGAAACGAGCGACATACTCGGAAAGAAGACACTCGAGGCAGGCGATATGATCTTAGAAATCATAGTACATGTCCTTGTTGCGGCTTTCAATTGTGATTCAGAAGCGAAAACAACAGGTGCCAGACACCACGATGCTATGACGAGGCCGTATAACACAAATGTAGCTGACATAGTGACTCGATAGAACTAAAGGGTGCAGATTGCAGCCTATTCAAGTTGCGAGTCCAGATTTAAGGTCTAGCCTGGTCCTGGACAGTTTGCGGGGAAAAGTGGGGACGCCGCCGGTAAGGATGATGTTCATGAGAAACTTGCCGTTAGGCTGGAAACCATGGGAACGGTGTGTCAATGCCAAGCAGTGCCAAACTTGAACGTCTGCAGAAACACCTTAGCCTCAACCGTGTCCATCCACTTTCTCAAACGTCTTTTCAAACAAGTGTTCGCTGTGACAAGTAAAGTTTTTGCCGACGGCGGCCCTTCAGTCAAGGTGCCGAAAGCAGGCGCCGGCATGAGGTTTCCATTACGGTGAT
>Ga0210387_10004706_pt1 | contig 10449 bp, 10 predicted proteins | sample IncBWC7OmetaG_FD_160108 | JGI IMG/M metagenome (GOLD analysis project Ga0210387, IMG submission 160108) | Forest soil microbial communities from Barre Woods Harvard Forest LTER site, Petersham, Massachusetts, United States - Inc-BW-C-7-O ...
CCTTCAGGCCGTCTCGGAATAGCATATAGTCCTCAAGCTTGGCCGCGTCCCCGCCGAAGAAATCGGCGACCTCTGAATGCACATCCACCTGGGGCGTGTTGCCTTTGGGATTGGCGAAAGTGATTTCGTAGCCCTCCTTCATGAGGGCGCGAACCGGAACCGTCAGTTCGTTGAGATAGTAACCAGCACCCTTGTAACATCCGCCATCTTTCAAGGGCAAGCCGCGACCGCTCGAGACTAGTACCAGGACTTTTCCTTTTGTTGCCATCGTTGTTCTCCTTTTTGAAATCGAATCTGTTTCCTGAGATCTTAACCTTAAAACTGGGGACAGACGGGACGTTCACTAATTTCCATTGTCGAAAAATGGAAAACGTCCCGTCTGTCCCCGGTTTCCCGTCCCACAATCGACAGATCTAAAGAGCCGCGGCGATACAGTCCACCTCGATGTCGAAGCCGCCATTCCAAGCGGGAACGTTGATAAAGATTCGAGCAGGAGGATTCTCCGGGAAGTAACGCCTGTAGACCTCGTTAACAGCAGGAAACATATCCACTGAAGTCACGTAGACATTCAGTTTCAGGATATTTTCCAAGGACGAACCCGCCGTTTCGACACAGAGCTTAAGCTGGTCCAAAACGATCTCGGTCTGGCGCTCAATAGGCCCTCGGAAAATCTCTCCGGTTTTCGGATCGAACGGCGGAGAGCCTGAGACGTAAATAGTGTCGCCGTGTTTAGTCACCGTTGAAGCGGGCGCCTTGTACTTTTCGAGGTAGGTCGCCAGCGGCTCGACCCGAATGATTTCTCGTTTCATAGATTTCCTCCGTTTTGTAGACACGGTTTCCAGCAACCAAGAGCCGCGAGATTTCAGGGTAGGAGTAAAGCGAGACCCTGGAAGAGCTGTCTGCCTGAGGTCATCGGATAGGCCTCCACCCGAATTGTAACTCTTCTCGCATCAGCGCTAGATGTGGCTTATGGCTGCGGGAATCCGAACATCAGCCACGACTGATTGGCTACCCAATGCGGGTACAGCTCCGTCATCTGATCGAACAGCTCCTGGTCGGACGTCGCGGTTTTCTGCACCCGATCGAAGTCCTCGAGGTAACGCTTGGTGTCCTGGATCGCCGAGGGAGAGTCGGGCGCGCCAGGCTTCTTGTGACCGGCGACAACCATCGCCGGGTTCAGCGCCGCTAACCGGTCTAGCGCCGCGATCCAATTCTTCCGGCTCTCGGGGGTGGTATCGCCGACGTACATGCAGCATTGGTTGTAGACAACGTCGCCAGCGACGATCAGGCCGATCGATGGAACGTGTAGAGACGTCGTATCGGCACTATCGGTGTGGCCCTGCTCGATGATGCGCAAATCGTGGCCCTCGAGCGTGAACGTGTCGCGATCATAGGGCTCAGGTGCAACCAACTTAGTGGGCACTTGCCCAGGAAAGCACCGGCGGGCTAGCCGCTCCACGGTGGGAGTGAAAGACATTTGCATGGCGTTCAGCGTCTTGGGCGTTGCTATTGCCCGAGCGCCCGGGAATCGGTCGAGCAGAATGCCCAGACCGTAGAAGTGATCGAAATGGGCGTGCGTTATATAGATGGTCTCCAGGTTGCGGTTGTGCAGAGCAACCCAATCCGCGAGAGCCTCGGCCTCAGCCACCGTCATCATTGCGTCTACCAGCACCGCGTCGTGCTCGCCAAAGATTAAAGTCGAGGTGATCGGGTCAAAGCCGAACGCTTCGCCGAAGGGCCTTGGCCGCTCGCCGACCATAGCCTTTCCCGGGGCGGTAAAGACGTTGACACCAAGCGTGTTCTCTTTCATTCGATTTGTGCCGTCCATTTCGTAGTCCTTACCCGATTTTATGTTTCCATCCGTTCAATCCATTGAGCGCGCGATGCAGGAGCCACGAATGGATCCGCAAAGTACTGTGTTTCCCGCGCAACCTTGTCGCCCCTGAACTCCATGATGCTCACGGTGTAGGACGGTTTGCCGTCATAAGTCAGGATGAATTCGGTGACCCAAAGATCACCGCTGCCAATGATTCGTCGGATGGCAAACCGCTTTTTGCTCGGCTGACTGGCGCGTTGGTGCTGTATGTTGTATCGACCGCGGGTGCGCTCGCCTGACTGCGGGTATTCCAGCACCGCGTCCTCGTCATAGATGAGGTGCTCGGTTTCAAAATCGTTGGCATCGGACGCGGCCCAATGCTGATCCAGTGCCGCACGGATCTCTTGATCTCGCACTCCAGAATACTGCTCCTTCTTTTGTAGATCGTTCATCTTGAGCCTTCAATTTGACAAGAAGCTAAATGCTTTAGCGGAATCGGAGTGTACGACTCGTCAAGTCGCGCTGTCTCTTCGATCACTCCAGAGTCTACACCGCGTCGAAGCGTCTGACTCCCGCCTTCCATTCGGCGGAGGGTAGGGGCGAGAATCGCCGACACAGCGCGACATTTGCGATTGCGATTCATGGCTCGGGATCTATGGTTAGGTAGATTGCCAGCGTTGCCGGTGGGGGGAGCCCAACCACTGCGCAGATTGGCGGGATAGCACACCAGCTTGTCCGGGGTGTCCATTGGTCGTCCTATTGATTGCTCTGGTAAAACCCGGGTTCCCTTCCTGATACTGGCCTCCCACCCTTTCCACAGCGAACGCGGCAAAGGGTGGGGCACCCTATTTTATTTGTGATTTAGAGGTGTTTGGAATGGATGGGCACCGCGACCCTGCCTCTTCTTGGTGCTGCAAGCGGACACGGGTCCTTCGACTCCGCAAGATCGTTCGCGCGCGAACGATCTTGCTTCGCTCAGGATGACAATAAGGACGGGTGGGCTTCCGATCAGAGGAAGGCATCCGCCACCTAGCTTTCTGGGGTCATGGTCACCGCGCAAATCTCGTTGGCGCGGGCCGTCGAGTTCGATCAGGACGATTCGTTGCCAGGTGCCCAGGACTAGCTTGCCGCGCTCGAAGGGTAGCGCCACGGATGTTCCGATGAGGGCGGAAAGGATGTGATCGGGGACGTGGGCCGGGTTGTGCGGATGGCGGTAGCGGAGCTTGGGAATCATGGCTTCGAAGGCATCGAGCATGTCGAGATCGGTGCCGGGATCGAGGTCGGCGGTAGTTAGCGCGGCCGTGGTGTGGAGGATGAACACGTTACAGATTCCCATTGCCTGCGCGTGGTTTTTCTCGAGCAGGGATTCGACTGTATCGGTGATATCCAGGACTTCGCGTTTCTTGCGGGTTTTGATGGTGACCTTTTGCATGACCAAGCCGCCCGGGTAGCGTTGTTCGAAGCGCTAAACAGCTTGCGGAAAAACATCGAAATCAGCGGCTAAAGCCGGTTCGAAAATAATGCATTTATCGCGCGCTGAAAGTCCCTGCGCCATCAAAATCAATTCAACGGCGAGCAAAGGCTATCACGAATCAATTTGCTTGGCGGACAGGCGGAGACGCCCGTCGCTCCATTGTCCAAAAAAGTAAAGCCGGGCGGGTTAGCCCGGCTTTCTTTTTCTCACCCTTTGGGGATTGACTTGGTTGTGAAACTCCCCTCAGATTTTTTACCTCACTCTTAACTTCACTCTCACCTGATTGGACTCATGCCCGCGGCGAAACGTTGTATTCGCCGGCATTACATGACCAATGCCAGGTTTTCGAGTTCGCTTTGCAATACCGGGATGGAGCAGCCGGACATTTCCACGCGACCAGCGGCATCGAAAGCCGCTTGTGGCGAAACACCGTAACCCCTTCCCATGAGGAATACCTGCAAAAGTTCGGCGGCCTCTCGGGAATCGATCAAACCGCCTTGCAGCAGATCGTTCCGTAAAGCCGTCAGCTCGTTAACGGAAAATCTTTCCTTAAATCTGTCATTCATGGCCGTCTCACCTCCGACCCTGTCCCACTCTTAAGCTATTAGACTCCGTTAGTGCTGCTTCCGTTGCATGCAATTTCGTTGCCGTAGCGGAGCCGGCGTCGCAAATGCCGGGCACCGGAAGCCTGTATCTAGTTAAACGCATTTTGGTGCAATAAGTTGCGGTGGCGGGGAGGCTCGTAAATACAGCTCGACTAAGGGTGGTCTAGTCTGGGCAGGTTGACACAAGGTGTCATTCTGGCACGGAAAAGGGCGCAGCCTGCCCAGATCGGGTCATTAATAGGTCGAGTTGAGACCGGGCTGTGGGAAGGCAGAATTTAGGAGGCGTCGATGACGGCTTCGTCGACCAGCAGAATCGGGATGTTGTCGCGAACCGGATAGACGCGGCGGCACTCGGTGCACTTCAGGCTTTCTCCCGGTTCTTGCCTATGCTGCATTGGTTTCTTGCACACGGGGCAGACCAGGATGTCGAGTAGATCCTGAGAAATCATCGTGGTATTTTACCCTTTTTCTCAAGGGAGCGCTTGTCTGGAAGCCACGAGATTTGAAGTTGGTGTAGCACGGGCGAGGACGCCCGCGCCCACATTGGGTGCGCTGGTTAGGAGAAGAAAGGCCACATTGACTTCACTGCAGTCTGCGAGTAAATTTCTGCGGCGAATGTTTTGATTGATTTACAAGTCTCATCTTTGGCGGCAACGTTCTGAAGCTCCCCCGTTCGAACCCGCCCATAGAGGACCCCAAACCCAGGAGAGGACAAAAATGAAGATGTTGCAAAAGCTCGGGATTTCCCTACTCGCATTGCTTGCGTTGGCTGGTCTTGCCAGCGCGCAGAAGTGGCAAGCGTTGAAGCATCCAGTCAATTTCCAAGCGGGCGCACTCGCTCTGCTTACAGACGGTACGGTATTGATCCACGAGGAACAGGATCCGAATCCGCAGAATTGGTTTAAGTTGACACCTGACAACACCGGTAGCTACGTGAACGGCACGGTCAAACCGATCGCCAAGACGTCCGCCGCATATGGTCCTCTATTCTTTGGTTCCGTCGTACTGCCTGACGGCCGATACATTGTTGAGGGCGGCGAATACAACAACAACTGCAGCGGCGGATGCTGGACCAACCTGGGGGCGATCTACGATCCGGTGAAAAACAAATGGACGCCTGTGAATGCCCCGGCCGGCTGGGCCAACATCGGTGACGCTCAAGCCATCCTTCTGACCAATGGAACCTACATGCAGGCCAGCTGCTGCGATGGAGTCGACCAGGCCTACTTCAATCCGAAGAACCTTTCCTGGACGAACATCACCAACACGGGGAAAGCGGACCGCTTTGACGAAGAAGGATGGAACCTGCTGCCCAATGGGGACGTTCTGACCGTCGATGCAATCGATGCTCCTAATTCCGAAATCTACAATCCCACGACCAAGAAGTGGACCAGCGCCGGAAGCACGATTGTCCGGTTAGAAGATCCCGGAACCCAAGAAATCGGACCGGCGGTTTTGATGCCGAACGGCACGGTGTTCGCTACTGGCGCCAACAGCAGCGGAGCAGGGCACACCTCGATCTATAATACGAAAACAAAAAAGTGGACGGCCGGTCCGAATTTCTCGGGCACGGATAACTGCTCTGACGCTCCCGCGTCGCTGGAAATCAACGGCAACGTGATCGTGATGGCCAGCCCCGGGTTTGGTAGCACACCTTCCACTTTCTATGAGTGGAACGGGACGAAACTGGCGAAGATCGCGGGACCGCCGAACGCGAGCCAGGACTCTTCGTTCTACGGACACTTCCTGATGCTGCCGAGCGGCCAGTTGCTGTTCAGCGATTACAGCGCGGATATCGAGGTGTTCACTCCGAAAGGAACCTACAAGGCGGCCTGGCAGCCGAAGATCACGTCGGTCCCGGCCACGGTCACTCACGGAAAGACCTATGTGGTCAAGGGTACGCAATTCAGCGGGCTTTCGGGAGGATCAGCGTACGGGGATGACTTCCAGGATGCCACCAATTACGCGCTGGTGCGTATCACCAACAATGCAACCAAGCACGTGTTCTACGCCAAGACGACCAACCCGAGCACCTATGCGGTTCAGACTGGCGCATTGGCGGAGTCGACTAGCTTCACGGTGCCAGCTGGCATTGAGACCGGGGCCAGCAGTCTGGTTGTGGTCACGAACGGCATCCCGTCGGCTGCCAAGTCGGTGACCGTAAACTAATAACAAAACAGTTGATCACATTTTGTCCACTCGTCTTGTTCCGATGGGATCAAGACGAGTGGATTTTCTATTCTCTGAAAACAAATCTTTTACAAATGCGGCGTTGACTTTGATGAGGCTTCGGGCTAACGTTTGTGCCGCAAATTGTTTCTTCGATTTGTGAGACCCTTCACGGATTCAAGAGCGTTTACCGCAGTGCCAGACGCACTGCGCCACTCAACCCCCAGAGTTTCTGCGCGTCCCTTCCGAGGGAAGTCGCAAGAGGACAAATATGAAGACGCTGAAAATGTCAGGAATCGCACTCGTCGCCTGCCTGGCCTTGGCTGGTTTTGCCAACGCACAGAAGTGGCAATCGCTGAAGCATCCGCCCACCTTTCAAACCGATACCGCTGTCCTGCTCACTGATGGCAGGGCGATGGTGCACGAATATAACTCTCCGAACTGGTGGGCGCTCACGCCTGATCAGACCGGCAGCTATCTCAATGGAACGTGGAAGAAATTGGGCTCGATGCCCTCCGACTATGCGCCGCTGTACTTTGCTTCCGCAGTGCTGCCCGATGGTCGAGTACTGGTCGAGGGTGGAGAATACAACTTCCTGAGCCAGGACGAGACGAATCTGGGCGCCATCTACGATCCGATAAAAAATAAGTGGACAAACGTGAACCCGCCCAGTGGCTGGAGTGAAATCGGCGATTCTCCTTCGGTCGTTTTGCCCAACGGCACTCTCCTGTTGGGACAGAACTTCACGACCGAAAGCGCGCTGTTTAATGCCACGACCTTAGGCTGGACCATCAAAGGATCGGGCAAATCCGACGACTATGCCGAGGAAGGCATGGAGCTGCTGCCCAACGGCAAAGTCCTGCTGGTCGACACACAGAACACGCCAAACTCGGAAATGTTCAATCCCAAGACAAACGCCTGGACTACCGCTGGAAGCACGATCGTGGATCTCTCGATCAGCGCTGGAGAGGAAACCGGGCCCGCCTTGTTGCGGCCTGAAGGAACGGTTTTTGCGATGGGAGCGAACGGCACTGGTACCGGACACACCGCGATCTTTAACACGAAAACAGGCAAGTGGACCGCTGGCCCTGATTTTCCGAACAATGATGATATGGCCGACGCTCCCGCGGCTGTGCTGCCAGATGGAAACATTCTGTGCGAGACTAGCCCGCTAGTTTTCCAGTCCCCTGTTTCCTTCTATGAGTTCAATGGAAGTAAGTTCATCAGCGCCCCTTTGCCCAAGCAAACGGGCAACCTCAATACCTCTTACCTCGGGCGGCTGCTGGTGCTGCCTACTGGCCAGGTCCTCTACACCTTAGCGGATGGTGCGACCATCGATGCCGAGATTTACACTGCCAAGGGAACATTCCAGAAGGCATGGGCGCCGACGATCACGACCGCCCCGAGCAGCGTAACCCGCGGCGACACCTACAAGATCTCAGGCACTCAGTTCAACGGCCTGACGCACGGCGCCGCTTACGGGGACGATGCCCAAATGAACAGCAGCTACGCCCTGGTGCGCATCACCAACAATGCCACCAAGCACGTGATCTACGCGCGGACGCACAATCCCAGCACCATGGGAGTCGCCACAGGTACGAAGATTGTGTCGACCAATTTCGATGTTCCGAAAACCGCAGAGACAGGCGCCAGCAGTCTGGTGGTTGTCGCCAACGGCATCCCTTCTGCTCCGGTCAATGTGACGGTGCAGTAGAGGAACCGTTGCGGTTGGGTTACAATGCCACTTCCCTGGTTCTCGTCAGAATCCGGGAAGTGGCTTTTTGTTCTTTCACAACTTTTTGGTTCGCGCGTCTTTGTCAGATCTGATCTTGTTGGTTCTGATGAGGAGGGAAGCGGGTGAGAATCCCGCGCTGCCGCGCAACTGTAAGCGAGGAAATTCGCAATCGGTCACTGGGTAAACCCTGGGAAGGCTGGTTGCATTCGTCGGACAGCGAAAGCTGTCCTCACTCGCAAAGCCAGGAGACTGGCGCGAACCGTCCACACTAACCCCTTTCGCGAGATAAAGGAGCAGTGCATGCGGTTCTTTCGGATTCTTACCTGTGTGATTTGCCTGCTGGCGGCAGCTTCGGCCGCCGAAATCAAAATCAAAGTGGTTGATCCTCAATCGGCGGTCGTGGCCGGGGCGCAAGTGGTGTTGAGGCTGCGGGGCAGTACAACGCCTGCGGCGGTAGGAATTACGTCCGGCGAAGGGCTGGTCTTGTTTCGTGCGGTCGGATCGAGTCCATATCAAGTTCGTGTTCTTGCCCCCGGTTTTGCCGCGAAAACAGCCGACGTTTCGCCGTCGGGTGAAATTATCACGGTCGAACTGGGATTGGCTCAGGCGGCGGAAAGTGTGGTGGTAACGGCCACTCGTAGTCCGGTGTTGACTGAGGCAGCGGGTGCGGATGTGGAGAGCTTGAGCGGCGGACAGATTCAAGTGATGAACCCAGTCTCGGCCGACGATGCCATACGGTTCTTGCCAGGCGCGGTCGTGAACACGGCGGGACAACAGGGCGGATTGTCCTCGCTGTTTGTGCGCGGAGGCGATTCTACTTACAACAAAGTGATCGTGGACGGCGTCACCGTCAACGAGCCGGGCGGGACCTTTGACTTTGGAACGCTTCCAATGACGGAAGCAGACCACATGGAATTCGTACGCGGGGCGCAGAGCACGCTGTATGGGTCGGACGCGATGACTAGTGTGGTGCAAGTCTGGACGCGGACCGGCACGACGGCCACTCCCGAACTTCGTTTCGGCGCCGATGGCGGGAACTTCTCAACCGCGAATGGCTACGCGTCCCTGGCGGGGGCGTACGGCCGTTTTGATTACAACGCTTTCGCAGAGCAATTCAATACCAACGGCGAAGGCGTGAACAATGCTTACTCCAATTCGCTGCAGGGCGGGAATTTTGGGGTGGCGATCAACGACCGGGTTTCTCTCCGGGTGCGCGTCCGCCACTCCAACAGTAACACCGGACTCTCCGGAGAATGGAATTTCAATGGCACTCCCCTGGAACCGCCGGATCCGAATGATGCGTCGCATTTGAACACTCTCCTGGGCGGTGTGGAGTTGATCGTCGCCGGGCCTTCCCGCTGGCAGCATCGCTTCACCGGCTTCGACTACAACTACCGCTACACCAACATCAACCTCAACGGCGATCCTGACCGCGTGGACGACTTCCCGACGCACGCCGTCTCCGATATTAATCGCGCAGGTTTTGAGTACCAGGGAGACTACATCGAGCGCAGCTGGGCGCATACCACTGTGGGCTACCGTTTCGAGGACGAGAACGGGTTCGTCGGCGACCTGAACTTCCCGCCTCTGACCCACGGCCAGCGGCTGAACCAGGACGTCTACGGGCAGCAACAACTGACGCTGGGCCGGCTGTCGGTGATCGCGGGCGCGCGTTTCGTACACAACAGCGCTTTCGGCAACACCGGCGTGCCGCGCGTTGCATTGACCCTGCTGGCGCTGCGCGGAGGCGAAGTTTTTTCTGGCACGCGGCTGCGATTTTCCTACGCAACCGGCTTCAAGGAGCCGCGGTTGGAAGAGACTTTTGCCGGTCCGCCATTCAGCGTCCCCAATCCGGCGTTGAAGGCGGAGCGCAATCGGGCGTTCGAAGCGGGATTCATTCAAAATCTCTTTGGAAATAAATACGCCTTGACTGGAACCTACTTCAACAATCTTTTCTACAACCGGATCGACTACTCGACCAATCCGGTTACGTTCATCGGGCAATACGTAAACGTGGATAAGTCTTTCGCACAGGGCGCGGAAGTCGAGTTTCAGGGGCGTGTTCTGACGAACCTATCGTTGAATGCGGCTTACACCTATACGTCGACCGAGATCCTGCAAGCTCCGGTGTGCACGGCTGCGAATTTTTGTGATACCACGGTCTTCGGCGTTGGCCAGCCACTGTTGCGTCGCCCGAAGAATTCCGCGACCGCATTGCTGACTTATCTGGGAAGGCGATGGGGCGGGAGCCTGGCCGGAAGTTTTGTGGGCAGGAGAAAGGATTCGGATTTTCTCGGATTCGGCATCGATCACGCAGCGGGTTACGTGCGTGTTGATCTGGGAGGATGGTACGCGCTTACCTCGCGAGTTACCGCATACGTCAACGTCGGTAATATCTTCGACAAACAATATCAGGAAGTGGTGGGGTATCCGGCTCTGGGAACCAATTTCCGGGCCGGGATGCGGTTCAGGATCGGAGGGGAGTGAGAGGGGCAGCTGTCAGCTCTCAGCTTCATGCTCTGCATCCTGGGCGGAGTCGCAGTATCCCTCGACGTCACTTAGCAGGTAGGGATCTTTCGACTCCGTAGCCGCTTCACTGCGCGAAGCAGCTACTCCGCTCAAGATGACAGTGCGTGAGGGTAGATGAATT
>Ga0210387_10004707_pt1 | contig 10444 bp, 7 predicted proteins | sample IncBWC7OmetaG_FD_160108 | JGI IMG/M metagenome (GOLD analysis project Ga0210387, IMG submission 160108) | Forest soil microbial communities from Barre Woods Harvard Forest LTER site, Petersham, Massachusetts, United States - Inc-BW-C-7-O ...
AAGAACAAAGGGCAATTCCTGAGTTGTCAAGAATTGCCCTTTGTTTTGTGTAGCTTAGAAGTGGAGGCGCGGGTCGGGATCGAACCGACGCATAAAGGTTTTGCAGACCTCTCCCTTACCACTTGGGTACCGCGCCTTGATTGGGCTTACTTCTGCCCTGCTGAATTGTAGGAGAAGTTTACCGCAGGCTGGACTTCTTTGGAGCGGGAGACCGGGGTCGAACCGGCGACATCTTCCTTGGCAAGGAAGCACTCTACCACTGAGCTACTCCCGCCCTTGCAGTTCAAGTATAGCGGTCAATTTCGCGATGGTCAACGCGGGTTGTGGCGTTACCGCAATGGTTATCGCTCATCAACACTTCAGATACAAACCTGCATCCTACTGAGAAACGCGTGATTGCTTCCGCGTGATTGCATCTGACGGATGAAATGAATCATGACGCAACTTCTACAACTAGAGGGCAGAAGATCACAGTGGAAGACGCTGCTGGACTCTGCCGGAGAAGGCATGTGGGTGCTGGACCTGGAGGGGAGTTGCGTCTTCGCTAATCGAACGGCTCTAAGATCTCTTGGATTTGCCAACGGAGAACTCGTAGGCAGCAACATGCATGACATGGTGCATCATCACTATCCCGATGGCCGCCATTTCCCGCATTCGGAATGTCCAATTTACGAAGTTGTCCGCAAGAATAAGGGATTGCGACTGACGGCGGATACGATGTTTCGGAAAAATGGAAGTTCCTTTTTGGCGGAGATTTCGGCAGAGCCGGTAGTTTTGGAGGGATCAGTAGCGGGAGTTATCGTGACATTTCGCGAAGTTACTGAAAGACAACAGCGGCAAGATGACCTGAAAAAAGCCTATGAACTGGCCGAGCAGAAGACAGCCGAGTTGGACGCTGTGATTGAAAGCATGCCGCATGGCGTGTATATCGCGACCTCCGACGCGAAGTTGAGATCAAATCATGTCGCTAAATTGATGAGTGGAGGAGAGTTTCCGGTTGAACTAAAGACACTTCAAAGGGCATTGGCGGGAGAGTGGTCAACGGAGACATCGCGAAGTTCAGATCGTTGGATTCGGAGCGTCGCGGCTCCCATCTACCTGAATGGAAAGATATTAGGCGGTATAGCTGTGAACACAGACGTTACGCAGATGCGTCTGCAGGACGAAGCGCTCAGACGATCCGAGAAGTTGGCGGCAGTGGGACAACTGGCGTCGTCGATTGCGCACGAGATCAACAATCCGCTTGAATCGATTATGAATCTGCTCTATTTGATCCGACATGCCGACTCGATGGACGACGTGCAGCACTATACGACACTAGCCCAGGGGGAACTGAAGCGCGTGACCGAGATCACACTTCAGACCCTGCGTTTTAACCGGCAGCATACGAAGCCGGTCACAGTGGATATGGCTGAACTTCTGCACACAGTGATGGCGTTGTACACGGGTAGACTGCTGGTGCGAAACGTCGATGCGGACTTGAAGCTAATGAAAGCGCCACAGGTCTTCTCGCTTGAAGGAGAGATCCGACAGGTGGTGAATAATCTAGTCAGAAACGCGTTGGATGTGATGAACAATGGGGGGCGACTGCTGGTACGCCTACATGCCCAACATGATTGGCGCAGTGGCGCGAACGGAGTTAGACTGACGGTGGCGGACACGGGGGAGGGGATTCGTCCGGAGATGAAGAGCCATCTCTACGAGCCGTTTCAGACTACGAAGGAAGTGACTGGCACGGGGTTGGGACTGTGGGTCAGCAAAGGGATCGTCGAGAAGCATGGCGGTCGCATCCAGATCAGGACGCGACGCGGGGAGAAGCACGGGACCGTGTTTGCTGTGTGGTTACCGGTTGAGGGTAGCCCTAATTTGACGGCTCCGGCAAATTGATCGCGATTCGCGGGCCAGCCGTTAGATTGGAGCGACGGCGGGTGACGTGCGGGGTGACGAGAAGGATGAGACTGCTCGAATCGGTCGCGGTGGTCGTGTCTGCCGTCGCGGTTTGAAATCCGGGTAACTCGCCTAGCCCAGGCCATCCGCCAAGGCTCGCGGCCGCGCTTTTGGAGAGACTGCTTACCATCATTGCGGTGTCTCCGTCGTCGACTGTAATGTCAGACGCGAACTGCTGGCTGTTGAGGATGGGTATGTTGTTTACCGCGCCACCGGTTAGCGCCTCAATCTTGAGATCGATGTGCATTTTGATAGCACCGGATTTTTGAACGGTAGGTGTTGCTTTAAGAGTGAGACCGAGATCCTCGTATTGGATCTGCGGAATTGTGATGGGGCTGCCGACGGCGGCGTTAAGCAGACTTGCGGCGCTGACCCCGTTGATCGAGACGCCGGACAGTGCGGAGGACACAGTTGACAAGCCACTGGAATAAGTGGCTGTTGTAATGGGGTACCGTTCGCCCACCCGGAACGTAGCTGATTGCCGGTCCCCAACCCGAAGCTTGATATCGTTCAACGCCCGGGTGTCGCTGGCAGTAAGCGAAAGATTGAATGCCGGATTCTGGTTCGTGGTGACTCCGGTTTGCGTGATGCCGCCACCGAAGAAACCGACGGTGTTGGAGAGAAGCGTGCTCTGCACCAATCCTGATGCGATGAGCGCCAGAGCGATGGTGATATTGCTCGCGCCTGCAGGTATGAGACCCTGAGCGATGGCCTGATTCACGAGGGTTTGATTGGAACTGACGAGGCTTTGTGCAGCCGAGGCAACATTGTAGATACCGATCTGCTGCGGAAGTTGAGCGCCGATGTTCCGTTGGTTGGTCCTGTCGACGGCATAGAGCTGAAGTTCGATCATCACCTCACTGCCACCGTCGATCAGGTCAGCGAGGGTGAGATTGACGTAGGTCAATGTCTCCTCTGGAGCTCGGATAACGAGAGTGTCGGAGCCTTTGTCGATACTGATCTGCTTGACGTCGAACACATTGCGGACCACGTTGCCAAGTTCGTCCATCTGTTCGTTTGTCATCCCGGGAATGTAGATGGTCTCCTGCAACTGATGCTCAAATTTCTGACGATTGTCCGGAGTGTCCTTGGCAATGAGAACGCTTCTTGCGTCAAGTGGCACGGCGAAGAGATGTGCCATGTTGAGCACGATGGTCACGGCCTGTTGGTAGTTGGAGTCGTCAAGATCGAAGCGAAGATTTTGACGCGGGACGGACTCGTCGAAGGTTGCTTTGACACCGTATCCGGAGAGTACCTGACGAATGACTTCCTGCTCGTCTGTGTGAAGATGAAAGCTCTTCAGGCCAGGGTTGGGCAGTAGGGTGACCGGCCCGGCTACGGCCGGGGCGTCGCGTATCCACGGCTCAATTTCAGGATGAAAGACCTTCGGAAGTGCGTCAGGGTCGGCGTTCTGGCCAACAGCGTTTTGCGGATCGAGGAGACGGGCTTCACCCAAAAGGGCCTCAGCCTTTTCGCTCTGGCCGAGTAGTCGAGCTTTGCCAGATTCCTGGATAAGCTCAGTGATATGCCGCCGATGAGTGACGGAGTACGCATTGGCGTAGTCCGTGTTTGAAGGGTCCAGCTTAGCGGCCTTATCGAACTGGATCTCGGCACCCGCTAAATCGTTCCGTTGGAGCAAGCGGGCTCCGGCCAAGTAGGCATCTTCAGCAGCCCGAATCTGACGGTTTGCAGGTGGGCCCGGGGGTGACGGGTTGTTGGATTGCGCGAGAGACGAACTGCAAAGTGCGACTGTGGCCATCCACCTGGCGATTGTGAAGGCGCGGCGCTGAAAGATGGCGATCATCGGCTTCCGTTTAGACGAAGCCGGCGCCCTAACGGGCACTCGCAATATTTTGGATGCGTGGGCGTTCGCTGCTGGGGGGGCGGCGCATGCCATTGCGGATCTGGGCGGTGTTCATGTCGAGTTCAGCCAGGGTGCGGCTGAGGGTGTTGCGATGCATGCCGAGCTCTTCGGCAGCCTTGCACTGGTTGCCCTTGTGTTGTGCCAGCACTTCGAGGATGTAGCGCTTTTTGAATTGGCGAACGGCCTCCGAATAAGGAATGCCGGCGTTGTGCATCTGCGTGATCAGACCGTCCATTTCGCGCTTCAAGGTTTCCTCGCTGGCGGTCCCTTTCTGGAACCACTCTTTCATTTTGCCTCTACGTGTGCGACTTGATCCAATCGGGCGCGCTGTGTTTGAGTTGCTCGGCGCCACTCAGAATCTGCTGCTGAAGATCGTGAGGTACAACGAAGGATACCGCATGAGCCCCCGCAAGGAAATAGGGAGATAAGCGGGAATTTGCAATCCAGTCAGAATGTGGACGAAAGGCCGCAATAACGATCATGATTGCCACTCCAAATAGACACCCTCGTAAGAAGCCGAAGGCCGCTCCGAAGAGACGGTCGAAAAGGCCTAGTCCGATGGCGTGTGCGGTGCGGTTCAACGCTTTGCCGAGGAGGACGCTCAGGACCATTGTCCCAACGAGAATGAGGAAGAAAGCAATGATTTGTGCGGTTGCAGGTGTCGTGATGAGGCGTTCCAGAGGTGCAGCCACGGCGTTGTAGTTCCAGCAGGCAAGAACGATTCCAGCGATCAGGCCACCCAGGGAGAAGAGCTCAAGGATCAGACCGCGCATGAAGGCCATAATGACCGAGTAGACGAGGATGGCGATGAGAAACCAGTCAAAGAGGTTCATACCGGTTCAGCTGTGGTTGATATCTTTACACCCAGTGATCAGGCGAAAGGCCTCGAGATATTTTTCGCGCGTACGGATTACGACTTCGTCCGGTAGAGCCGGCGCAGGAGCTTGTTTGTTCCAGTGGATGGACTCCAGATAGTCGCGAACATATTGTTTGTCGAAGGAGGCCTGAGGGCCACCGGGGTTGTATGTGGCCGCGGGCCAGTATCGCGAGGAGTCGGGAGTGAGAACCTCGTCGGCAAGAATGATTGTGTCGTCAATCAGACCGAATTCGAATTTGGTATCGGCGAGGATCAGACCCTTGGTGATCGCATGTTTCTTCGCCTTGTCATAGATCTCTAAAGTGAGCCTCTGCAGGGTTTTGGCATGGACAATCCCAATGGTGTGCTCGACGGTCTGATAGGAGATGTTTTCATCATGGCCACCGGTGTTGATCTTGGCAGCCGGGGTGAAGATAGGTTCGGGTAAAGCGTCGGATTCGCGGAGACCTGCAGGAAGCTTAATGCCGCAGATCGAACCAGTTTGTTGATAATCCTTCCATCCCGAGCCGGAGAGATAACCGCGGACGACGCATTCTACGGGAAACATCTTCGCTCGCTTGACGAGCATGCTTCGACCGTCCAATTGGCTCAAAAAGGGCCGAAGTTCAGAGGGGAATCGAGAGATATCCGCGGTTATAAGGTGGTTTGGGACGGTCGACTTGAGAAAATCGAACCAGAAAAGCGAGAGTTGGGTAAGAATCTTTCCTTTGTCGGGAATTCCGCTACCCAGAATGTGGTCGAACGCGGAGATACGGTCACTAGCGACAAAAAGTAACTGATCGCCAGGGAGGGCATAGATATCGCGGACCTTCCCCCGCGCGGCAAGAATGAGATCGTGGAGGTCGGTTTGAAGGAGTGCAGTTGGCATCATCTAGACGGTACCACCTCTACCATCAGTAAGTGTTGATCGTGCTCAGGGGGCGGGAAAGGGCTTATCCAGGGTACCGGTTGATTGATTGGGCCAGAAAGGGCAGCGACCGACGTAACGTTTTGTTGCAGGGAGCAATATCGCAAACGCTGCAGATGCATTGCATTCCCGATCATTGAAGGGAATGGTCTGAAGCCTATGCCGTAGAAATGGGATAAGTGGTGAGTATCGATAGACGATGACGTCTACGCCGGCGTTGCCACCTCCTGTATTCGCCCATGGAGCAACCTCGTAGAAAAGATGGTCACCAATGGGAATGACCCGCGGGGAACCAGGTTCGAAGAGCCGTGTAAGAGGCAGCAGGACGCTGGATGACAGAAGGGGTACGAGGAGGATGGCTGTACAAGGAATGGTAATCCACTTGGGAGACACGCGCGAGAAGAGCAAGACGAGAAGCACGTAACCGGCAATGGCTAGCCAGTTGATCAGTACGTTCACGCGGTCGGAGTTAGTGCTCCATTTGGTTACTGCAAACAGAAAGTGAATTGCAGCAATGACAACCGACGCACGGATGAGGAACCACTTCAATCGCGTGGAGAGATGCAGCCAAAATATCCTCACCAGAATCAACGCAGCCGTCAGAAGTGCGAGGGCGGTGATTGTCATCGGTATGTACATGCTTTTACGGGCTCGCAGGCTTCAACGAAAATGCTAGCAGGATAACCGACGCTTTTCGGACTTTTCGGCGAACCTAGAAGATCAGAGCCAAGAAAAAGCTGAAGCGAGTGCCAATCGCTCCGCCGGGAAAAGTGGGCGTTTGATTTCTTAGACGGGCATTAGGCTACGGCGCGGCGATTGTCCATTGAGTCGCCGCGGTTGAGGTTTACGCTGACGATCTTAGAGACGCCCGGTTCCTGCATGGTGACTCCGTAGATAACGTCTGCTTGTGCCATTGTGCGTTTACTGTGAGTGATGACGACGAACTGCGTGGATGCGCTCATCTCGTGAATGAGCTTGGCGAAGCGACCTACATTGGTCTCGTCAAGTGGAGCGTCGACTTCGTCGAGAATGCAGAAGGGTGCTGGCTGGAACTGGAAGATGCCGACCAGAAGAGAAAGCGCGGTAAGGGCCTTTTCTCCTCCGGAGAGTAGGAGGATGTTCTGCAGCTTTTTGCCTGGCGGGGAAGCAACGATGTCGATTCCGCTTTCGTTCGTGTTTTCAGCGTCCGTGAGCCTCATGAAGGCTTGACCCCCACCAAACAATTTGCTGAAGGTCAGCGAGAAATTTTCGTTGATGACCTTGAAGGCCTCATCGAACTTCGTGCGCGAGATGTCGTCAATCTCCTTAATCGAGGCCTGGGTATTCTCGATGGAATCAAGGAGGTCCTTGCGCTGGGCTTCAAGAAAGCCGTGGCGAGCGACTGTCTCGTTGTACTCCTCCAGGGCCATCATATTGACCGGGCCCATTGCTTCGAGTTTTTGTTTCAGGGCACGAGACTCTTCCTCTTCAGTGTGCAACGCCTCGCCTTCAATACGGGCGATGGCGGCGTCTTCGCGGAGGGTGATGGCTTCGGTACCGAGATCGTTGAGGCAGGTTGCGTCAATGTGCTCGATGTCAGAGGCGAGTTTTGCAGCGCGAGCGGTTAGGGCGGCGCGTTCCTCTCTGAGATTTTCGGTCTCGTGGCGGAGATTGCGGAGACGCTGGTCGAGCTCGGTCATCGCAGAGCGGAGCTCGCCGGCTTCGCTGGTGAGGCGTTCGGTTTCAGCTAGCGCGTTGGAGCGCAGCTCGCTGAGTTCAGTGTGCTGCGCGGCCAAGGCTGCTGTCTCCTCCTCTCTGCGTAGCCTTTCTGCCCCGGACGCAGAGAGTTGCTGTTCGAACTGCTGGACGCGCTGGTTCTGGCCGTTGTAAATGCGGTTGGTTTGCTCGAAATTGGCAGCAGCATTGCGACGTCGCTCTTCGAGGCCAGCGAGTGCAGCAGAGGATGCGGCTGCAGCCTGCTGCATTTCTTCGCGACGGCCGCGGAGCTGATCCAAGCGCTCCTGAATGGCTGTGAGGCTGGTCTCGACAAGAGCACGTTCGTTCTCCAGGTCTGTTGCCTCTTGCCGACGCCGGGCGATGAGATCAGCCTTCTGGTTGCTGGCGTCGCGGTTGCGCTCGCTGGTCAGAGCCCAGTCCTGAAGACGGCGCTCAATCCGGGCGACCTCGGACTCCATTTGACGGAGGGCTGCGCCGGAGTTGGCGGATTCACGTTCGGCGTCGCGTCGCTCGTGGGTCTTTCCGTCGAACGTAGCGTTGAGTGCTGCGATATGGTGCTGAAGTTCGACCGTGTGAAGGTCAGTCTGGACCAGTTCCTGCTCGGATTTCTCTACCTTCTGCTGGACCTCAGCCAGTTCGCGCTTGAGCGCCAACGGTCCCTGTGCGCGAGGGCGTCCTCCAGTGACCGTAACGTTATGGAAGGTCTCGCCGGAAGGGGAGAGGAAGAAGGCCTGAGGATTTGAGAGAGCAAGCGAGCGGGCGGTGTAGGAGTCCGGCGCAACGAAACCTTCACGCAGTTTGGGAAGGATGACCTCGAGTGACTTACCGAATCCGTCGAGGACGCGTACGCATTCTTTTAGGGGCACCACCCCGTCAATACCCTCAAGGTTGGTCTGCGCGATGCTTTTCATACCGTCAGCAAAGGGGAAATTTGCCTGGGCATCGTTGGGATGGACAAGGAAGGTGGCGCGGCCGGAGACGTCCGTTTGGAGCAGGTGCATGCCGGCATCGGCGGCGTCCCATGATTTAACGACGATGTAGTTGAGTTCGTCGCGCAGAAACTCATCAACAACGCTCTCATATTTGCCGTCAACCTCAAGGAAATCGGCTAGCGTGCCCACAGCCGCCATGCCGTTAGTGTTCTGCTTATATGTGTCGGTCTTGAAGATGTTACGGACGGTGTCTGTTGAGTAACTGTGTTCTTTAATAAGTGCTTCGAGGGAGTTGCGGCGCCCATTGAGGGTTGCTACCTCTCCGCGCAACTGGTCGCCACGGCGTTTGGACTGCGACTCCTCCGCACGAGTGGCTTCGATCTGGAGGCGCAACTCGGAGATCTCGGCTTCGAGACGCCTCAGGCGCTCGGTGACGGATTCGAAGGAGAGCGCTACCTGACCGCGTTGGACGCCGAGGGTTTCAAGCTCCTGGCGGGCCATCTCGGACTCCGAGACGAGGCGTTCGGCTTCGCGTTCCAGGCCGGCGAGAGCGGCTGCAGCCTGGGCCTCTTCGTTGCGAGTCTGGCCGATCCTCTGCATCAGCTGCATGGATGCGCGGCGATTTTGTTCGCCCTCTTGCTCGGCCGCTACTACTGCGCGGACAGCCTCCTGGGCTTGGGAATTATGAGCCTGCGCCGTTTCACGAGAGTTATTGGATTCAGCCGTGGCGTTCTCTAGAAAGCTGCGATGTTGCTCAAGCTCGCCAGCGAGGCTAGTCAGCTGCGCTTGAGCCTGGGTGAGGTCTTCCGCGCCCGTGGCGAGCCGGCTGGTAAGTTCGGCGATTCGGTCGGCGTTCGCGACGGTGCGGGCAGCAATGCGCTCCAGTTCGACAGCAGACTGGTTGGCCTTTGCGTTCGCCTCGCGGATCTGCTGATCGAGGGCATATCCGTTCCGGATGCCTTCGGTGTGCTCAGCGTCCATGGCTTCGACGGTTGCGGTCTGAGCATCGATTCGGGTGGCGAGCAGAGAGATCTTTTCGCTGGTAGCGGTCTGTTCGATATCGAGTTGAAACATACGGCTCGCAAGGACGATGCGAAGACGGGTACGGAGTTCATTCCGCAGGGTGCCGTAACGTTCTGCCTTTGCGGCTTGACGCTTGAGCGTCGTCATCTGACGGGTGACCTCGTCGAAGATGTCATTGACCCGAGACAGATTGAGGCGGGCCGCCTCCAGCCGGAGTTCTGCAAGCCGCTTCTTGGTCTTGAAACGAGTGATGCCTGCTGCTTCTTCGAGGATCGCGCGGCGATCGAGAGGTTTTGAGCTGAGGAGCTGACCGATACGTTCCTGGCCAATGATGGCGTAGGTCTCACCGCCAAGGCCGGTACCCATGAAGATGTCCTGAATATCGCGAAGACGGCAGATTTTTCCGTTGAGGAGGTATTCGCTGTCGCCAGAGCGGAAGAGGCGGCGCGTGATGGTGATTTCCCCAGCACGGACAGGGACACGCCCGAACTTACGGCGCCGGATCTTGAGGACTACGTTGTTCGCCGCTGTATCCGACTCATTTGTGGCGGGCAAGCTTTGGAGCTCGTTGGGCTCGCCTTCGACGATTACGCCTGGTTGAGCTTCTGCAATGGCTTCCTCGGTCTCTGCTGCGCTTTGTTCGCGGAGTCTGGCTTCGTCCCAATCGGTTGGTGTTGCTTCGTCTATGACTATCTCTGGGCCTGCGTCGAGGGTGCCTCCGTCATAGACCTCGGGGTCGACCAATGTGAGCGAGACCTCAGCCATGCCTGTCGGCTTGCGATCGCGGGTGCCGGCGAAGATGACGTCTTCCATCTTGATGCCGCGGAGGGACTTGGCGGATTGCTCTCCCAGAACCCAGGTGATGGCATCCGAGATGTTGGACTTGCCGCAGCCATTTGGCCCAACAATCGCTGCTATGCCTTCGCCGGCGAGGGAGACCTCAGTGCGATCACAGAAGGACTTGAAACCGAGAATCTGGACCTTCTTTAGTTTGAGCAAATGCACCTCTTCGGGCGAAGATAGTGGTCTCGCCTGTTGATTATGACTAGGTCAACTTTAGTCCCGTTGCAGCGTGGAATCAACGGGGACAACACCACAGATTGTGGATAAGAAGTCTTTAACACTATAAATGGGTAGCTACTGCGAATTCTGAGTCTGAAGCGCCTTTTTCAAGATTC
>Ga0210387_10004709_pt1 | contig 10443 bp, 7 predicted proteins | sample IncBWC7OmetaG_FD_160108 | JGI IMG/M metagenome (GOLD analysis project Ga0210387, IMG submission 160108) | Forest soil microbial communities from Barre Woods Harvard Forest LTER site, Petersham, Massachusetts, United States - Inc-BW-C-7-O ...
GGGGGCCGGAGGTCGGCAGGGCTGGTTGTGGATGCGAGATGCTCCGGGGTGTTGGGGAGTAGCCAGGGGTCGGCACAAAGGTGCTGAGTTGTTGACAATGGACGTCTGGTGAATCTGGAGTAAAGGCAGGGGGGTCGGCGTAGTACTTGGAACATGGCGGCAACGGAAGTTGGTCTTGGTATATACTCTGTTGGTCCCGGGGAGACTTTTCGAGATTCCACTAACTGAGGTCACGTGTGATTCACTCCTCGACCCCTTTCAAGTTCAAGTTCGAAACGAACTTACCACCGTGACAGCCGAATAGCATTGACCAGCATCGAACCAAAAGCTCCGAAGGCTCAGTCAGAGGTTCCCAAGTACCATAATGAATGGCGTTCACAAACCCTGGAAATGGCATTTAATAGCCTCGCTAAGGCCTCGTTCGGTCCAATGATCCTACTAGGGGGCTGTTTAATAACCAATGAATTCCAGTGTTTTTTCTCTTATCACAGGATTCTCTGTCAAAACACTGCCAGGGGCCGCCCAAATGGCGTTTTTCGGCACCTTGATCAGCGATGTGATCACTGGCAGGTACCCACCTCACACGATCCCTGCCACTGGGCGCTCTATCCTTTCCTCGATGAATCGCAGGCATCAAGGGCCAAGCTTCACCGCCTCGGGCTCACTTATGTCGGGTCGAATACATTGAATACCAACCGAAACCGCCGCTTCCGCGGACGAGCTCCGTTGATTTAAGCAGACCGCTCTAATAATTAAATTCCTACTGACGATTTCTATTAAATTCAGGGCCAACGAAAGCTTGTTATTTGAACATCGAAAGTGGTGCCTCAGCTTATATCGTCCGCTTGTCAAATCCAGCCGATCCTCGTGGCTGCTCAGCGCTCAATAACTGAAACTTGTCGGGAATATATTTGATCACATCGACCTTCTGGTTTACGGTCGTTCCTCACTTCTCAGTAGGGCTGTCTCCTCGTGTCTACAAATTGAGCTCCCTCTCTCGATTTCCCGTAAAGAAGGAATCCAATTTTGCCGAACATAAAATAATTTGGACTCCATTCGTCCCACCCCCATTAGTAGATATTGCGACTCCAGATTAATCTCCCTGATCGGTACTCCTGCCTATATTGATTTTCGGGCCAAGATTTTCCCATCATTCCCACTCGGGAGCACAAGAGTCCAGACGGATCCAAATGTTTTGACCTCCCACGAAACTCCGCCGTCTTGATGGCCGAGAGATGGCGTCCAGCAGAGCCATGACTGACATCCATCGATGCATCGAGGACGGCCATCGGCAGATTTCAACAACAATACTGGCAAAGAATGGTGAGTAACTGTCATTATCGTCATCGCGGATACCATTCAATGCTTCGGCTGTAGGGATTGACGTTCTCGGTCCTGGAACAATGCCTCTGATTATGGATGGCGTAATACTTCGTAGGCCAATGGCTTTGTCTGGGGCTCCTCACGTTGGCAATCATGTGGCATACTTCTCCAAATCTTAAATCTGAAACGGAATACACATCCCGCCGCCTCGCCATCGCTGCTGCGGAACCTAATACCATCTATCTTGTAGCACGCTGTCCGTACAAACACATGCAAGGCACAGTACTCACAGAATTGTGTGATCTGTAGAGTGGGCCTGATAGCATCAACAGCTTCCTTCCCAAAAAGTCCATCGCTCAACTGTGATCCGTATAGATTCCTATTTGTTAAATAAATAATTGTTGTATGTTTATCACCTGGAGTTTCATCATCTATGGCTGGATACGAAATGGTGTACCAACCAGACCACATTAATGAGGAACTAGCTCCTTCACATTGACGCGGCGTACAGGTCTGCCCTGACCGAGTCTTTCGTTTTCTGCTGGTCTACGATGCAATTTCATGTAGAATAGCAATTCCATGTACAGTTGACTATCTCATAGTAATTGCATGTCCGAGTCGGTTCTCACTATGAATTATGTATGATGCATTATTATGAAGTATGGAATCGCATTTTGGGTGACAATGGGTCCGGTTGTTCCGGTGGGAGTCTATTCATTACGAGGTATGTATCGTGAAGTTGAAGTTATGTATGAGATAGTCAAACTGTAGGTCTGTACTGCCGTGCGAGAGGTGAATAATGCCGAGTCTTCCAACCGCTGGAGGCACAGAGGAGGCAGCATGTGCTGCAAGTGAGGCATTGGATGCGTGAAAGTAATGAGTTGTAGTTTCAAGAGCATTCAGTAAGGAAAGTCCATAAGACACTTTCTTTCGCTTCTGACCGTGAAAGCACTGCGACCTCCAGATTGGGAAGGCGGATACCCAAATATAGCAGCCACCGGCTGCTCACAAAAAAAAAAAGATGACACAAGCCCTACTTGGCTATGCCAGAGAACAGATAGTAGTACCAAAGTAAATGCGGGGTCATGATGCACTATCTTTGACTCCTGTTCCGCAGGAGGTTGAGCAATTGACCATTTGTTGACCGTTCTTCTCAACTTGCTCGATTCGGGCTATTTGAAGAAAGAGGGTGCACCGGTCAGCTCCGCAGTCGTAATAGTGCACAAAGGGACGAAGACAATCAGAAGAAATGTAATTTTAAAAATAATAGTAAATGAGTTGGCGAAAAGGCCAACTCACAAGCTCGGTAAACTTCGAGATCTGCTTTCCTTTTGACTTCAATTCTCCATTTCGCGACATAGAAGGACACACCAGCAACAAGGAGTGCACCCGCGTAGCCAGAAATCTGGGGTGTCAAATTCAGCCGAAAGCACTACGGTCGGGGTGTGGGGAAACCTTGCCATTCGTTTTGGCGTATTCACGTTCAACATAAAGCCTGAGGAGGAACGACAGACAGATTAGGAAGGCTCCCAAATTGGGCCGGTGTTGACCTCGGAGTTCCCACGCTGGCATTTCCGAGTCAACCATGGGCCATGGCAACGATATTGTTTGCATCGAATTCATATGGCTCGCCCTCTCGAATCTCCATCCGACTATACCAAAACCCTTGCCCTTTTTCAACAAGTCACCCGTGACGCGTCTGAACACAGGATCGCCTGCACCCTTGGCTTTGTTTACACATAGCGTGGATGCTGAGCATATAATCGCGTCTGGGCCTCACTTTCAATACCGTGCCACATAAGCAAGCAAGATACAGCGTGAACTACGGACTTCCACATCAACCCTGACCTCCTGTGATCTCATTCGTTCTGCCAACACCCGGCCAGCCCGTCAAGTTACGCATCTTTCTCGGCGGTGAATCCGTGATGGTCGAAGTTCGGCCCTTCATCTAGTGCTGTTCTTTGACACCCAGATTACTCTTGGCGCATCAAAACGGTATATGTTTCTCCGATATCAATGAGCCCAGAACTCGTCTGCCGCTCTTGCTCCGCCTCATGATGCTGCCTTTCTCAGCCCGGAGTTATTCGGCATATGTCGGTGCAACGTGCGTCTACCGATAACAATGCGGTGCTGGTAGGAGAGAGTTAATTTTAGTCCGTTTTCTTTACGGAACATGCAAACACATCACTGTGCAGGTACTTGACATGACCGGCCGTGGCCGTGATGCACGACGAAGGTACTTGCGTCCGAGGACTTGGTCCTCATTTTTTCTAGACGAATAGTCACTGCTATGTGCCACGAGCCTACACTAACACTTGAAGCCTAGGTCTTTCGAAGCCGCGGCACCCCAATCATTTGACGAATTCACACGATATCCGCCTATTGCCGCTTCGTCCATTCTGCCAAGGTAAAATCGACCAACCTAGATCGTTCAATTTCAGCGAGCTAAAATTACATTCTTATTCCAACTCCTTTGAGCATAGCTTTAGGCATGGCTTTCATTGCTAAAGTTATATCCTGTCGCAATTTAATGGTATACGGTAAGCGTCACATTGGCTTTTTTTCCATGTATTTTTGTATTCCTGTCTTTCTTCAAGTTTTTTTCTACGCCTACCTCAACCCGTTTTGCGTTTTGAGTTTTGCACAGCCCCCGATCAATTTTCGTACATGGAACACAATCTGAGTTCGCTACCTTCGCTAATGAATGGCCTCCGCAGCCGCCGCAGTCTCATCTTTCGAAATCGCCCTCTTGCCTGTGTTACACCACCGTGAATATATATACTTTCCCTCGAAGATGGCGCAAACAGGTACGCACTTGCCCTGGTTCTCCGTCGACATGGCCCCAAATTCTCCTCCTGGTCAAGGGCAAGCTCAACGTCCGCCACACCCGGAACCACCTATCCTCCGGTCCGACGTTCCGGTAACGAAGGCGTTGACAGAATCGCAGAGAATAGGTCATCAAGATCTAGAATAGACGACACGTTACCCGGATCATTTTTCAGTCCCTATTCATTAGTCTAGACGGTACTGGCCTTTCGTTGTCTCCAGACTCCAATGGACCAGGACCAAACTTCTACTCCGCCCGTCACGTTTGGTACCGGCATCCGGCTTTCGCGTTCCCGGCAGTAATGTGAAGGCATCTCTACTGGTGGTTATCTACCCGGATCAAACCGAATTGTAATGTAACGAGTCTCTCGGTCGGGACTGCCCAAGGCTTCTTTCATGACACTTGGGAGGCACATCGATGGGCTGATCATTGATTAACTATCGGATGAAATTGGTTTGGATCAATGTTCTCTAAAGTATGCTGATGATATCGTAAGGTATGCGCTTCCTTCTGTATCTCACAACATGACGCACACTTCTGCAGACAAAGATGCATTCCGAGGCCGAAAGATAAATATGTAAGGTCATCTGAATTGACCAGCCGACATCGTTCCCTCGGTAACCGGAACAAGATTCCAAATCTGGGATTTATCTCACCCATGACTTTTAAATCTGGCTGAGCCTGGCTCTGCAGGTTTTTGCAATATCGACGTGATTGGTGTCGCAATCTCGCCGAGAGGAGGATCAGAAGCTCAAACGGTGGAAGCTAAAGCTGTGTGGTGATGCAGACATCGACGTCAACTTGGGGCCTGCCTCATGTCTGGAGTCCTTTTTTCTTCTCCGAGCTTCGACAACGTTTGTACAACGCTTATAGTGACGCTGAGAAAATTACTCCAACACCGTCGTGATTGATGTCATTTCAGCCACGGCGGAGTCGAGGGCGCGGATTCAAATTAAATCTGATACCAGGGTCATGACGATACAATTTCATGAGATCCATATATATAAGTCACATACAAAAAAGGAAAGCCGAATATGTCATTAGAATCACAGAAGGGCTGTGCTCACAAATTTACCTTCATGGTTTTGAGACTATAAAAACCCTTCCCTTCCTGTCCTCAAGTCCAACTCCGCATCCTCCCTTGGCTTCCTTCTTCCTACCCCAATATATCTCCACTGGCCTGGATTACTTGTCCTCATCACTCCATATCCACGTCAATACTATTCCAACCCCAGCCACATTAACCGATGCCTGGCGCAGTAATCAGCAATGCCACGAGAATCTGGGAACTCAACGTCCACTGGACACTGTACAGTCAATGTGGGGTATGGGATCCCAGGGGCCGGGGCGTAGATATCTGGGAATGTATTAGAGATCGTGAGTTTCCTTTGTTCCTTTACCGCACCCACGGACTAATAAGATGTTTCTTTTGTAGATGATTCGACTCCTGGATCACAGGTTCGTTATCATTGCGATCCTTTGTTTCTTTGTCGAATAAATGTTCTTTCACTGATGACTTGTCCAATAGCCACCTAACGGCCTCTACTGGAGATACGTCGCCCGAAGATAGTCGGGCGCGCACAGCTTCCATATCGTATCTCCGCGTCTTTATACGCATAGCTCGGTCTCACTCGCGACCATGTCATCCCCTCAACCTCGTCCCGCACATTATTTATGCGCATGAGGAGCCTACCTCAGATATATTATTCGTCGCCGCTGTCGCAATTATCCTCCACAGCATATTGCGTCACCATCATGCAACTCTTCTTAAAAATGGTAGGCTCTACATAGGGCCGGTATGTCTTCGGGCGAAACAAACAGTATGATAACTTTGGCTATTGGGCGGCGTCGAGATTGTTCCAGCATGAATGTTGTATGAACTCTGATAGCTATTCCATGTCCCATACTTGCACTCCGAACTGGCTTCATTGTTGCAATTGGGCTTGTTGGGTTATTCATTGATATGATATAGGGATTAGGTATAGAACAGTATGAGCTATTCGTTTGTAATAAATTATCGCAACTCAATTGTTCGAGTTTAGTTTGGCGAGTTCGAGAAAGTGAATCAAATCGATGACGTCAGTTCAGCATCACTCTCATGCCACTCATGCCTTACATCGACTAGAGTTGACATAGACAGTTACGCCCAGGCTGGAACTTCCCTGCATTGATTATCAGAGCGACTAGCCATAGTTAGACCGGCAGCTGTCTGCCATTGTCATCCAACTGGGAACGATGTTATCGGAGATTCTCATTCCGCCGGCTTGCTAAAAATCGTCAACACTTCATATACATACACACTGATCACACGATTCAATATTCAATACTCACTACTGTAACACAGTAACCCTTCCAGGCGGCTGATTGGGAGATCATCGGAAGAAATGTTGCATCACCCTAGTTCTTGCGGTGCAGACGGTATGTTATGACATATGTCAGATTCAAGAAGCCTTAAGGCATTTTAATTGAAAGACCAATTGCGGTCTCTTTAATGTGAGAAGGCTCGATGGAGGAAGGAAAGGTTTGGCGATAGATTACCACATAACTCAGGTTCAAAGAAGCTTTACAATTGAATATGGAACTTGAATGATTCTGTTTGAGAAACACACCCATGGAGATGTAGTTAGCAAAATTTCCGACAGGTTCGCTCATCCATTAGAAGCCTGTTGCGAGGTACGCCTGATGGCAGGGTAGCGCTCACTTTGTAAGCTTCGTTATAAATCGAAACCTGGGGAAGGGCTGGAGATGATAGCCGGATATTATGAAACATGAATTCATTAAGACAATTCAGGACTAGACGAGCGTCCGCCGTAGCTTATGACTCAACTCGTCGTGTTGAGAAGATCGCGAGACTTTGTTTTCTACCGAACCCTTGCGCCACCCCTGGCCTTGCCAATCTTGCTAACGTCAGAATTAAGAATCTGACGACGGAGATCGTCGCGTATGTTCGAAACATTGTTTTAGCCGGGTCCTAAATCCTACCGGTATCAAGAAAATGGCCGGACCTGAGCACTTGTGTAGAACCAGATCGGCGACTCGGACGTCTCCGATAATATATATGAAATACCTCCAACGTTCATCCCGCGTGGTTTGCGCGAATGCTCCGCGCAGAGGGACTTCGACAACGCGGATTTTCGAATATGGCGATCATCTCAAACGGATCCGCCGAGCTGAGTGACTGAGATGAGGCGGCGGAGATCATCAGGGCAAGAGGACTACTTATTTGAATACTGATGGCTTGTTCTGTTCCCATTGGATTGGATGCAATTCATGCAAATGGAATGCCATTCGAGTGTTTAACCAAAGATCGCCAGAAAGCCCGGACTGTTTGGGCATTTTTGGACAGCACTATTGATATATTTGTATCTGCAGAGCCGACGAAAGAGAAAGCCAAACACGGAGAATGTGCTTGAAGTGCCAACCCGGGCCCCAGCTAGCCTAGGCCCAGTACGTACTAGTTAGGTAGGTCTGAGTCGAGTCATCTGGCCCGACCGCAGCTATCATTCGATTTTGAGACAAGGCTGTGTAAGGCTGTGTAAACAAGGGATTAGACCGAAGTAAATAGCGGCTTCGAGCCCGTCACTGAATGCAGGACCCGAGGATGGTGTTCAAGGCAGATTCTTTTACATGAACTCTGAAGTGAACGTTACGTACCTGTCAAGATTTTGGGGTGACAGCAAACGCGCCTGCCAACAGATTTTCGAGGAAAGGGCAAATACATATGCCAGCTTCGCATATCCCCACTGGTCTTTGTCTGACATTCTCGACTAAGTTCCCTTGGGCGAACCCTCTCGCCTTCTCTGCCCCTCGTTATCGATATCTGGAGCAACTCACATACTCGGTTCGCATTGTCAAGCTCTCCTGTTTACCATGCAAAGTTAGCGTTTTGAGAGTTCGATGCCTGAAGTCTAAGCCAGTAAGACGCTAGAAAATAATGCTGGGAGTTGAAGAGAGCTTAAGTTGACCGCTACACCATCTTACAGGAAAGTACTATATCCAAGTCTAATCAGCTCGCTTTTGAAGGATTTCGAGGTGAGGCACCCGCGGTGTCCGAAACTATATAATTTTGGAGTACGCGTCACAAATGACAAGGGTGGGTAAAGTGCGGACAAATCCGCAAATACCTGGAAACGAGAAGGGTGGAGCTCCATTCCCATTTGGGACGACAAGTTGTGAGGGAATATCTATTCTGATGACTTTTGTGTAGTCGGCGGGGCAACAAGAAGTAGGTCGGAGGTGGTGTAGCAGGTGTGTTGGATACGCTGGCCTGATCAAGATGCCTCAGGATGATTAGACTGGGTAAAATATTTTACCTCTCAGGTCCTTCGACGCACGTGGTGCAACCGATCGACGTGTCGCGAGTCGGGACAGACATCAATTGGCATAAGCAAACGCTTACATGTAGACATCCGATGTGCAAGAGCTAACAAAGCCGCGAAAATCAAGAATCGAAAGGAGTTGGGACTGGGAGGGCAGAGGTTGGGTCGCTGGCGAGAGGGCAGTGTGTTTGGACAGGTTGTTGCCACATGACAGCCGGAAGTCAACATTCATGACCGTGGAGAGGCAGTCGACGACAATGGGGGGGTTGTTCCGGCTTGGTAGGCCAACGAGGAGGTAAGTTGTAACCTGGGGCAATTGAGAGTGATCTCGGTGGAGACGAGGTAGTCGCCGCGTGTTGATGCCGCGTGCGTTAGGAAGTTCACGTTGCCCCTCAACATGTGAACGTTAACGTTTGTTATCGATGACGACGACGACGCCGTTGTGTTGGATAGTGCAGAGAGAGGAAGCTGTCAGATTGTTGGAGAAGGAAAAGGTTTCAATCTTCACGTGCCTGCTGTCCAAGGGATATATGGATTCCGGGTTTGCATTCCATTGCCACAACACTTTCTACACGTGAATATCTTTGCCAACTTCACAAATCACAACGGCAACACATCGATTTGGTCAACCTTCAGGTCTAAAACACTTGGAGATGATGTCACCTATGTTTTTGAGATGGGGGTTCCGTTTTGATGGTTCCCTTGACCCAGTGACAACTTGAAACCAATCTGGGTCGACACCTCTCAAGAAGCCTCCTTGCTATTTTCCTTATCGCGGGCTTTGCCTGATCCTGGTGATCAAGCGCAAAATAGTCATGAGATTATTCACGGTGATGTGATCAATGTCTTCCTTCACCCCGGAGATAATGAAAGCAGCTTCATTCTCCTCTTCGCGAAGGGAAGAATGGCTGGAATGGAGGAAAATGGTGATTTGATCCTTAGCATGGGCTAGCACCGGAGCAAGGCAGGGGGCGACGTTCTTGGGGTTGTCCAAAAAGGTAGTGCTTGCGGGACGAATATACGAGGGTTGACCACGTACCACATGTGTCCACGTTGCAGCTTCAATCTGTTTGGATTATTCGGTGTGCAATGAGGCTTGCTATTGCAAAAATTTTGCCAAGCTACTGCATGCGGATGCCCATGTTAATAGCAAGCAGAAATTTCTCTATGGGAGCTCATCTAGCAGAGGGCGCTGGGGAGTGGTGGTGAAGGCCTGCGACCCGGACCTCGGCGGCTAGCAATCCTGTCTTCGGTCGAGGAAGTAGATAATCTTGTCTCCTACATAGTCCTGGAACTTGGCCATGGTGGCCTGAACCTTGTCAAATAAAAACACACAAGATTTTCGTCACTTTAGATGAAGGTTCAGATTCAAGTTGTGAGAGCCAAACATGAAATGCGGAGATCTAAAGTATATTGCACGTGATATGTTTGCACATCGCGTTGGTTAAACTTTAACTTGGTTTCACTCTGAGAGGAGGACTTGGCATATGATATATATATGATATAGTGCCATGGACATCCAGAATCCAGATCTCTGCTTTTGAGTCTTGAAGCTTGTCCAATCCCATGGCCAGTGAGCGCTAGTCAGCGGCCTTTTACTACTACTTACGTAGAGTATGACGTCAATACTGCGAAAAGCCTTTATATACCGCGATATCCCAGGTATAACCATAAGCCTATCTTTGATTATCGACTTACAATGCTTCCCACTCGAATTCGTGCCAATGTGGGACCATCGGGAAGCGCTGGTAAGTTTATGAACAATCAGCCTAACAAAAACGTGGTGTGTGTATACAACTGTATCATAGTTGTTCGGCTGATGCCATGGCTGATAGTTAATTGGCGTGGCTGCCCTGATTGCCCTTACCGGCCTTTTTTACTGGGCGGACTATAACGATGTGAACAAGAGGCATCCCCAATCTGGTGAGAATGGCCATGAATGTATGTTGTTCAGAAGATGTCTGATGCTGGGGA
>Ga0210387_10004712_pt1 | contig 10441 bp, 10 predicted proteins | sample IncBWC7OmetaG_FD_160108 | JGI IMG/M metagenome (GOLD analysis project Ga0210387, IMG submission 160108) | Forest soil microbial communities from Barre Woods Harvard Forest LTER site, Petersham, Massachusetts, United States - Inc-BW-C-7-O ...
GGGAAGCACGCAGAGCCAGCCGCAGACGCCGTTGAACCCTGAAAAACATGCCGCATGAGGGATCTACACGTCGAATTACCTGATGGCAGCCTTCTTACAAGATCAGCCCAGCAGTACTCGAGCTCGGTGTTTCCGCTGTTCCGGAAGAAGAACGCGCACGTCCCGTAAACCAGGGACTAGATATAGATCAAAACAAGGAACAATATCCAGCCTTCTCGAGTACTGACTTTGGTAGCGTTGGCCGCAAGGATAAATGTGGGAGTGGTATAGTCTTTTAATATCTGGTATTTCAGTCAGAAAATCATGAAAAGTGGGCAACGGCAAAGTCGTGCCGTTATTGCGCTTCTGATGGTATCGCAGTCATCTGTGATTGGCGGGAGATCGCCTGCAGCGGTGTTGCAGCTCGTAGTGCCTATTAGTAATAGAAACATGTTTGTGAGAGGAATCCTGGACGCGAGGGGTCATGAGGTCTCGTACAGCGTACGCCACAGACGTTAGGTATGTGGGGAGTCACTGTCCTGACAGAGCACTCCGACTCGGACGTTGTCACTTCGACCACTTTGTTACCGACAGTCACGGTCTCCGTGTGCAGCACAAGCTAATTGGTGGTACAACAGCGGGGGCAGCGAACATGAGAGCCGATCAGAAGGGAATAAAATAAACGAACACACAGAGGGGTTCGAGCAGCGAGCTGGGATTCCGACGTGGCCTATGTTGTTATTACCGATGTCAAAAAAGTGGACATTCTCGCCTCAACATGCTGTACTCGCCCACGGTAGCTGGCGAAGCAGCGGCAGCCAGGGACAAAGCTACAAGAGCAAGGAGACGAGCGAAAGAAGGCATAGTAGAATCTGTAACGTAAAAGAGTAGAGAGGAAGAAACTCTTACGGTTTCCATAAGAAAAGACAGAGCTTTATACATCATCGGGCTCCAGTCGCCATGTAATTGCTGTTCAGGCTTTCAGGCCACCGTCGATGTCGGGCAAGAAGAAAACGCGAATGAGAGAACAGAAGGGGGATTTTGAACTCTCTGCTGGGTCTGGTCAAACTTTTGATGAACGTCAGGTCGATGGATGTCAACGCCAGGCACCCGTTACATCGACAGGTAATAACAAGTTTTGGATTCCGGTATGAATGGGGATAAATGATTGAGAGAGGAGACCTGAATTTGCCCACCCTGTTGCCTATGAATGCAGAGCTGGTAGTCCGAAAGCCACATTTGGACCAACGGTAATAGAATCCAGTGCAGGTTGTGCGGGTCTCGCAGAACCGCTACACTCAAGCTTAGCAAAGGACTAAGTCCCCAGGGATAAGCCAGTTGTCGATAAGAAATTAACGAACCAGGCTGAGGGGGATTAAGTGTTCCACGTGAAGTTGCGAACCAACAATGCTTCCGCTCCCAAAATTGACAAGGGTTAAAGCTTCCATCTTGCTTCTATCCGACAACCACGAAACCCCCACATCAACTTGGGTTAATACTAGAACCACTAAAGTCCACTGGATTATCCTATAGCCGTAATGTTTTGCCTGCGTTCCAGTTGATTTTGGTCGAGATACTTGTTCATTTATGAAACCTGGATGTATCTTGTAGCGTTGCTTGCCAGTCCACAACTCCATGGATGCAGGTCACGGTGATGAAAAGATTGAATAATTAGCAAGTTGATTGAAGACTGTTGTGCGTAGCATTTTTTGGCATACATACTGTATGTATCAGATCCGCCGGCGGGACGCGGTTCGAACATTCCCATCATGTGCAAGGGATGCCCAGATGCAACAAACATAAACGCTCCGAGTCGCTTCAGAGTGACTCTTCAACTTGCTCCGACCGCTTCTTCAACCCCTCAGCCATGGCATCAAAACCCAGCATCAACTTTCCCCTCATGAAAAACTTAATGACATACGCCAAAAGCCCACCAAACACCTCAATAGTCTCATACTTCGTCTTCCCGTCTGCATCCACACTCAGTGCCTGCCACCGCTCCGTAGCAAGTAGAAACTTGGGCACAAATGTGGTCACCCATGCCGCTCTGAAGTTCTCGTGGTCGAGGGTGGTGATAACTGCGGACGCGGATTGTTTTTGGAGGAAGGCGGTGGGCTCACCCATTGTTGGGGGGACGTGGACGGATATGAGGAGGAATTGACCGACTGCTGGGGTTTGGTCTTGGTCTGCCAGCGGGTTGCCGGATTTGTCTACGATTTTTTGATCGCGTCTGTGTCAGAGGTCACCGGTCAGCGGTCAGCACTTGTCGGCCCTTGACTCAAGAAGTAACGTACACGAAGGCGTTCCTGACACGATGATATCAATGCAGTGACCCGTAATGAGAAGGCAGCTGAACCTACCATTCTTTGTACGAACGGAAATCCAGCAGGACAGACCAGACCTTGTCTCGGGGCGCGTCAATGAGAATTGACGAAGAGAGGGCGAAAACCCCATTGGAAGCCAGTGGGGGAAGATTGGAGGAGGAGATTGACATTTGCCAGTACTGTAGCAGTTTCGAGTCGGGTTGCTTTGGTAATCATGATATGTTTGGCATATGTAATACATAACTTGAACGTAAGACTACACTAGGTTCATTCTCTCGAAGCGAAACACATGTAGGTCTATTATATAATGTATTTCAAAGCCCAAAGAACGATTCATTAGCAATCTGTGCCATAGCGTCGGATTTGGGGTAATTAAATTGCTGGCAACTCGGTAATCTTGACTGATTTCCGAACTTCGCAAGGGATAGCGGACGCTATAGGCCAGATAAGCGTGAGCATGTGGATCGTCAATAAGGTAATAAGGTTAACGCAAGTACACTAGTAGAATGTCAGTAATACAAGGCAGGATAGCGTCGGCTTTACGTTGATGTTTATTAATATTGAGGATAATTGTTTCGGACGATAGATTTTATATTAGCTATGGTACGTTTTTGGCCTACTGTAACGTTCGAAACATGAGTTTAACCCTCGGTTGATCCCTCTCTCCGCCTGTTACGGTTGATCCCCACCGCCAAATATATCGACGAGGTTCCCGCACAATTCTCGTCTTTAGTCTTCGTCCTGGATCTCACACAACGACGAAGACTGCCGATTCGGAAGTTGACTCCTTATACTCGTTCGTGGTGAGATTGCGGTAACACATTGGGAGAGATGGGGGCAGGGGGCATAACGACCGTCCTCGTATAGGCGACGTGACGTTGACCATCTGGCACACAGATGTATCCGTGTTCATATATACTGTCGAAATCATTATCGGCCTGTTCCGACTGGACAAGCGGATCGACGGTATTGTCCGAGATGGAACTGACGTCAAGACTGATGATGGATTTGTGGAAGAGTGGTGGAGTGGGTGTAATTGTATGCATCACGGTTGTGTTCTGAAGAAGACAAGTCAAACGAAGTGTTGGGTTACGAATGGGAGCGCAAGATATACTGTTGAGGTAGTGGTCGCAACTCTGTCCAACTCCCTCTTTTTCAAAAACGCAAGCCGCTCGCGTCGCTGCACAGCAGACTCAATATAGTGGACCTGCCTCCCCTTCTCATCATATCTGGTCGGTTGAATTGAAGTGATGATGGGCTTTCCAAATAAGGGGTATATCCCATTGGCCGTAGATCTGCATCCGCCTGAGCTGATGTCGATGTTATTGGTGTTGGCGAATGCAAACATCGTGGCGTCGGGGTAAGGGTTATTGGGGTGAATGATGCTTGAAGCTGAGATGTGAGGAGGTACTTATACGCGGGGCTAGCGATCAGCGGCGGAATAACGGAAGTAAGGGCCTCATCGGCTTTTATGATCGTATACACAGTAATCGCGCCTGGTACGATAAGGACTGAATCCGACTAATTAATCCGTTAGAAGCAGGAATGAGGGGCGTACGCAATTGCAATTACATGGTCATCCATGATCGACGATCATATGTACCATTAGATATCTTGGATATCTTAGATAGCTAGATAGCTAAAAGGCTACAGCGCACCTCCAATGTGATTGCGGAACTTGTGCGGGATGAAATTCCGCATCCGCATTATGACGTAATGGTCTCGATCACGATCGATGACTTCATACAGTCACGTGATTTTCTAGCATTTTCTCCAAATTTCTTGATCTCACATCGTCAGTCCGGAATCGTCGAGAAGACTTGCTGGAAAGATATACATAATGAGCCACTTTCTAACATCAATGCTACCGCAAGTACGAACGCACCATGTTCAACCTTTACCACAACAATGGCTATAGTCCCAACCTCTATTCCGCATATCACCCAGGTTCTTACCAGAGCTCCTCTCCGTACGCCCGTGCTTTAGCAGAAGAACGTGCCCGTACTCTCGCCAAAGAACGAGCTCGAGCCATGGCTCAACAACGTGCACGGTCACAATATTTCCCCGGTGGCTATGACTACGATGCCTCAGACGACGAGGAAGACTATGGTGGCGGTTTCATACTTACTCCACGAGAGCGAGCGAATTTGGAAGCTAAGAGGAGGCAAGACGTTATAGAAAAGAGACGCAGAGAGCAGCAAGAAGTGCGTTCGCGCTTGATCGAGGAGGAGAGGAAACGCAGAGCCAAGCAGGAGGAATTTTATCAACATCTACGAGATGAGAGTGTAAGTTGTGACACATTCAACTGGCCTTGGAACGAGGGTACTAACTGTTTCTGTGCTCACCAGCCTCGACCAGAAGTTGACCCAGTTCCATCCACATCGAGTAACACGTCTCCGTCCACTCACCAATCCACCCCGATCGACATTCGCCCTCGCTCTCAGACACCGTCGCATACGTCCCGCAGTCCGTCACCGTCCCAAAGCACTCAAACACCTACCACTCCAATATCCGCAGAAACGACTACAGCCGCGCCCTCTTCACTCGGCCAAGATGAAGCCGCAATCAAAATCCAATCCCTTTACCGGGCCCGCCGCTCCATGCGCACCATCAAAGCCCTCGAATCCCAGTTTGACACCCTCAAGGCCGCGTTCATCCTGCCATCTACCATCGATTTCCAAGACCCAGAAGGAGGCGTTGTTTCCGTATCACTCTCCTCACCGTCATCAACATCGTCATCGAACGACACCGCGGGTCAAGGACAGCCCCGAGCGAAACTAGCTTACACAGCGACGAACGTGTCCTTACACACATATGTCGAGTCGTTGAATCGGCTGCTTGTCGCTCTGGATGGAGTGGAGAGCTGGGGAGTAAAGGACGTGAGGGAGAGTAGAAAGGGCGTGGTAAGGAAGGTCGAGAAGGAGGCGGAGGAGGTTGATGAGTTGTGGAGGCGCGTTTGGGAGACGTATATGAAGGAGTTGAAGGAAGAGAAGAAGGACGTGGACGTGGAATTGGCGAAGTCGAGTGTGAATTCGGGTGCAGATGAGGAGCAGCTGCAGGGAGAGCGAGAGGAGCAGGAGGTGGTGGCTATGGTTGTCGATAAAGTCGAGCGGGGAGATGAATCGAACGTCGAATCTCACACCGAATCGACACTTGGCAATGGGCTGGAAGCACCCGATGACGAGCCCGCACCTGTCCCAGAGTCAGATTGTCTCGACACTTCGAATCCAAAACAAGAAAATAATTCGATCTCGACTTCGTCCACAACTCTGCCTTCCGTTCAGGAGTCCGCTGCGCCCTCATCTTCTTTATCCGCAGACCCGTCCGTATCCTCGCCATCCGCGGCGAACATCGATATCGTCGATTCGCCCCTTATTTCGAATCTCTCCGACTCGGACTCTGTCTCAGATTATGGGCTGGAGCTCTTGACGCCCCTGGAGAAGCCTGACCCTCTGATATTCATCGTGGACTCGAGTTCGGGTGATATTGGAGTTGGAAGCGAGGAAGGGAAGGGGGATGATGTGGACGTAGCTTCTTTAGGGGCTGAGAAGCAGAATGCGGATTTGGAAGAGGACTTTGTGATGCTTTAGTGATAGGATGTTCAATACCTACTCGATCCAATAATATTCAGACTGAACTTAGTTAGACTCGTGACCAGTGTTAGGTACTATCTGCAATGTTTTATCTCAAAGCAGAGGGAGCAGGGAGAAGTTGTGTGAGTGTGATGATCGTAATAGGGCGACCCAATTACTCGTTCGTCGTTCATCGTTCGCATTTGATTGAGTCTTTCATAATTGGTCAATCTCCCGAGTTCCGACATAAATAATGTTCGTGATCCCGAATACAGAGAAAATGAATGTTGTATCTGGGTTATGGTTAACATATGTGGGGGCATCTTGGACTTGATAGACATATTAAATAGATAGGTGTGGAAGCTCAATACGGACAAAAGAAATAAATGTAGTAGAGTTCAGTATTAATTTTAATTATACATATTAGCGCTGTATTATTTGAACAGTGTTTGGCGTATATGACATTCCCACGCAATTATGGGTTTCCGAACTTGAGCAACATGTGCTTGTGGTCGTTACATAAGCCAGAGATTGCGAGCGTGACCGTGACTAGTTCATGAGTCCCTAGACTGCTTATATAGATAATGCACGTTTTACGTAATTTTGGGCGGCTATGCCGCTATAACGGTTGAACGTGCTGGCGCCCAGCGAAAGCCAACGTTCTGGTACAGGGACAAGCTGTGTTGATCCTGTGCAAAACACCCCACGATAATGACCTGATCTGCTGTTCACCGAATCACCTACCAGACTGTTGACGATGTCGCAGGATGCAAGCGAGGTGTATGCCAGACTCCTACTACCCAAACGGCATGGCTATCCTCTCTGGATTCCAGAGCCTAATCGGCGGCTCCCAGATCAGTACCGCACCAAGGGCGTTAGTATTGGCGATGTTGGCATTGTAACAATGGATGGCGCGTTCGATTTCCTTTTCAACATTTGTCTTCCTTCCACCGACCCCGCCAACGCCGATGGCGTACCCGACGGGTTCGAACCATTGGTGTTGGGGCCGAGAGATATATTCGAAGTGGAGCATATGCACGACCCTGCGTCTGATATTTCTACAACGTCAATCAGAAAGACTCAGCTCGGCATGGAGGGATCAACGAGCGATAATCCGTCAGTAATTATAACATCTTGGTTGCGCTCTAATTTGGAATTTCCTTCGAAGGTTTCTTCCACTGAAATTCACAACCTCTACTTCGGAAGGAGCCATTCTTATGCTGCCCGAAGGAGGCTCTCGTTGGGAACTTCGCAACCTCGCCAAATTTCAACATACCGCGCTGCAAAATGCGGTACGCTGGTACCAATATGTGAACGGGCCCCTTGGTCGTCAGGCAACGAATGGTTCGATCTACCTTATCACTGGGTGCGATAAGAGTAATTCCTGGGGAGTTGCATCATTTTCCACCAGATCGGAAGAGCATGGCGTCTCCTTAATATTTACAGCAGCAGGTACTGCTGCAAATTATGCATACTCGTGGGAAACAGTCAGCCCTGTTGCCGTCAGAACAGGGCCCAAGCGCGGTGATGGTATACATGGTGTGGTCAAGAACCAGTGTGTCTTCTTACGCGGATTCAAGCTCGCGCTCCGGGAGAGTTATTGGGCAAAGTTGTTTGGTCCGGTGCATCTATCTTCCATTATGGACTCCGGAGACAGAGATATCCTAGGGAAGAGAAGAGGTATTCCGTATTCCGGAAGTTCGGCATCTTCAAGTTCTATGCGACGGTTGGGAGGGAGTAGTTCAGGGCAGGAGCAGAGAAGGCCCGAACTAAAATATGAATCCGTGGATGAAACATCTGATGGTGGGGTCATGGTGGAGCACGCTCCCGAATGGTCGGAGGTAAATGGTCGTAGGATCCACGTGTTCTAAAGTATCCGCTGACAGATATAAAGCCATTCCACCCGTCGAAGGCCATTAGTGACTTTCTTTTTGAATATGTGTGTACACCGCACCATGAACTTCGCTCAGTTCCCATTCTAATCTGTTGTATATAGACGCCAAACGCATCGATCGCAATCATTCATGACCAGGACTGGCTTTCCGTGCTGGGGGAGGTTCGTTCTACCCTTAATACCTGACGGATCTTTCTGACAAGCAGATTAGACTGAGGAAACCCTTCCCAAGGCTTCCGAGCTTCTAAGGAGGATCCGTGCCAACAATACCATAGTGGAGGAGTCTGGTGAGTTTTTGGCGCTGTTATGCCTGGCATCTCCTGATTTCGCGGCCTGTAAGGAAACACATATCTGACGCAGCGCGATTCACAAGTGGAATCATCAATCCCTGGTATCACTTCTGGCTCGACGACCTCAAGGCATGTCGGTCAAGTTCAGCCCGTGTTCGCGCATAAGGACGAATTGGACGAAGCAACAGAATTCGAAGAGGGTAAGCAATCACGTCTTCTTATCGCTCTCTGTTTTATCCCCATCCATGAATTATGATAAATCGCTCCCGTTGATGGCGTGTCTGACTTGTTTGACTGTTTACAGGTACCGCTGGTGCAACACCCACGAAACGAGGACGTGGCCGCGCCAAGGGCAGCAAAAATAAGAAGTCGAATTCATCGGCCCCCGCAGCTGGTTCATCCACGGCCACCCCAAGGAAACGGGGTCGTCCACCAAAAGTATGTTCATTTGTGACTCTCCGTCGTTGACACGTCGCAGGCCGCTCATTGTATTCCATGGGATCCCTCGGAACAGGAGAAGAAAGGGGAGTCGGGAGCTGAGGAACCGCCCCAGAAGCGAAAGCGAGGACGCCCGCCTAAAGTTTCTCAGCCTGATACCGCCGGCGGGGGTACGACGAGTGGGGATGCAGCAGAGTCGAGTACAAGAGTCAGGGTGCGGGGCCGACCGCCGAAGAACGCGTCGACGTAACCCTCCCTTGTTCCTACATTAGGGCGAGTCAATAGGGCGAATCAATTGCTCGTTCGTCGTTCGTCAATTGGGCGCAGTGTGTACGTGAGATCAAGGCACAGTATTTGGGACCACAAACATTATTTGAAATTGTGTCGGAACTCGAATCCAGGGGATGAAGGACCTTCACAGCTTCGATGGCAATGACCAAAGCTCTGGGAGGAAGGCAAAGCAGATGCAGGCCAAATATAGCTGCTGCTTGCCATGTAAGGTTGAGCTGATGAAGGAGTGGTGGAAACAGTGTCGCCAACCCAGTATAAATTTCCATGGATTCGAGAGGAGGTGGTCTACGTATCACGTTGAGGGCGCCGTAAAGGAAGGAGAAAAATGCGAGGAGCAGTCGGAAGGCTGCAGTACATGCATCGTACAGCTCGCGGGGCAAGGACACCAGTGAGGATAATATTGCGAACACCATTTATTGATTGTCTATTCTGCCACTGTAGAGTTGAAAGGCTTGAGTTTGCGAGTACAACAAGATGTGCGTAGGGTTAGGGCTGGAGGGCCAGGAAGCAGGAACAAAGATACTCACACTTTGGAATCGGGAAGAGTAATCCCTGCGACGATGGCGACTGCTTCAGTTTTGAATGTTAAGGAGTTAAACGCAAGCGCTTATAATAAGCTCTAAAACTGGACTGAACGTGTTTGGAACGTATCCGTCAATCAATGCACCCTGCAGTCCTCGGGTCAGGCTCGCATACCAGCAATATTGAGCGACTGGTGACATCGAGGAAGACAAAATGAAACAGAGGGTAAAACGGAGACGCACTGGCACTTGAAGTATCATTCACAAACGAAGGTTTGTAACGTGTTGTATCATGTCAGGCAGTATGAAAACTTGAAGTGCAACCCATTCCCGCAATTGGAAGGGGCCTCCTTAAGCTTGAAGAGTCGAACTATATTGATTGTAGACGACGACAGACGTTATTAAGACGACGCGAACCGGTATCGGCTAACGTAAAGCCTTCAAGTTGAAGGAAATATTAATGCGTTGCCATGGTCACATCACGTTATCAGCCAGTGCTCGTCACAATTTTGTAAATTTTGGGCGTCTCTAGTATGCAATGCAATGAACTACCACCATCCCTTTCATCCGCCCGTTCCCATACAAGGTCCTTTCCAATTTGGCGAAGCTTCGCGAAACCCTGCATTTTCTCCTGTTCCTTCTGCCCCCCCATATGCGATAGGCTTCGACCCTCAAAACGCCCTAATTTATGAGTCTCATCCTCGGGTGCCTCAACTGCAATGGGACGGAGTGCATCCCATATCACCAGATCCAAATGGCTGGTATATACCCCCGCCTCCTAATTTTGTACCTAATCAGCCCATCCGACCTCCACCCCATCCGGGCTTTCCCCAGCTCATTCCTATACCTGCCCTACCCCCCGCTCCTTCGATACCCGAGCCACAACCTAACATCACTATTCATGAGTTCTGGAAAGGAAGACTCGCTCCTCTGCCGGGTTTCAGCTCACCACCAGGTCTCCTACGTGTCAAGACCACTCAGCGGGTGACCATAAGTAAACCAGCCTCCGCGAAACCCAGACCAACTGGACAACTTCTTCCACCCCGTTCCTTTGGCATCGCACCACCCATCAATGAACCTGCCTCGGACGTGAATGGTATTGTTGCACAAATTGACGAAGAAGAAAAACAGG
>Ga0210387_10004714_pt1 | contig 10438 bp, 9 predicted proteins | sample IncBWC7OmetaG_FD_160108 | JGI IMG/M metagenome (GOLD analysis project Ga0210387, IMG submission 160108) | Forest soil microbial communities from Barre Woods Harvard Forest LTER site, Petersham, Massachusetts, United States - Inc-BW-C-7-O ...
TGGCTGGATTTCCGATCCGAATGGCGGATGCGGCGGTTTCGGGATGTTCGATGACACGATCAAAGTAGATCGGCGCCGCGCCGGCAGCCTGAAATCCGAGCATTCGGGGAAGCCGGGTCGCCCGGTTGAGCCGGTGAAATTCTACGTATCCCCGCCAATAGGCGGTCGTATTCCCGGCGTTCCCAACGGGCAGCACATGAAGATGGGGGGCATCGCCGAGAGCGTCGATGACTTCAAACGCGGCGGTTTTTTGCCCTTCAAGACGGTAAGGATTAATCGAATTGACGACTGAAATCCCGGGTTCAGTGGCCAGCTCGCGCACCAACTTCAGGCACTGATCAAAGTTGCCGTCGAGGGCGATAACGACCGCGCCGTAAACGAACGCCTGAGCGAGTTTACCCATGGCGATTTTTCCTGCCGGCAAGAACACGGCGCATTGAATTCCGGCGCGCGCGGCGTAGGCGGCAGCGGACGCCGAGGTGTTCCCGGTGGAAGCGCAAACGACCAGGCGCGCGCCCGACTCGAGGGCTTTGCTCACGGCAACGGTCATCCCGCGATCTTTGAACGACCCAGTCGGATTCAGACCTTCGTATTTCAGGTAAACTCGACAACGGCGGCCGACAATCGCGCTGAGGCGCGGTGCATAAATTAAGGGCGTCGATCCTTCGCTCAACGAAACGACAGGAGTCGCGTCGGTTACCGGAAGCAGGTCGCGGTATCGTTCGATCACCCCGATGGTGGCGCCGGGCGCTTCTTGGGAACCGTTCATGAGAGAACCCACAGCAACATCGGCGGCGCTTTGACGCAATCCAGGGCTTGAATGCGATGAACTGCGCCTTGCATTCGATCAAACGGAGCATCGTGAATGATCAGCACCAGCGGCACAGCGTCTCCCTCGTGTCCCTCCGGCTGGATCACGGAGGAGATTCCAATCTGATGCGATCCCAGGATACTCGCAACCTGGGCGAGAACCCCCGGCTCATCGATGACAGACAGTCGCAGATAATACCCGGAAGAGACTTGTTCGATCGGAAGACATTTTCCATATAACCCGTGCGGAGTGAATCCGAAGGCTTTACCGCCGGAATCGTACCAGATGGCAGCCTGCGCCAGATCGCTAATCACAGAACTCGTGGTCGGGTCCTGGCCTGCGCCGCGCCCGTAAAACAGAGTATCGCCGACCAGGTCGCCACGCACCATCAACGCGTTAAAGACACCGTTCACAGAAGCGAGGACATGCTGTTTCGGCACCAGAGTCGGATGAACATGCGCTTCGACAAAACCGCTACTGTTGGTTCGAATGGTGGCGACCAGTTTAATCCTGTACCCCAATCGATCTGCAAATCGAATATCCGATGCGTTGACAGTCTCGATGCCCGCAACATGGATCTGATTGGTGCTCACCCAGAATCCGTAAGCAAGCGAGGCCAGAATGATCGCTTTGTGCGCTGCGTCCCAGCCGTTCACGTCAAGTGCAGGATCCGCTTCGGCATATCCGTGTTCCTGGGCTTCCCGCAATGCCTCGGGAAAATCCATACTTTCCTCGGTCATCCTGGACAAGATGTAATTGCTCGTTCCGTTCAGAATGGCGTGGATGGATTCGATGTGATTTCCGATGAACCCTTCCCTGATCGATTTAATGATCGGGATACCACCGGCGACTGCGGCTTCGAAAAAGATCGGGACACCTTTTTCGGCGGCCTTCTCGAATATTTCGAATCCGCGCTCGGCCAGCAGCGCTTTGTTGCCGGTGACCACGACTTTCCCGGCATCCAGGGCCCGCATCATAAATTGATATGGCGCATCAATTCCTCCCATTAACTCCACGAGAATTTCGATCGCAGGGTCTTCGACGAGTTCTTCCCAGTGGCTCGTTAAAATCTCTTTGGGCGGATGCACTGACCGGACGAGTTCTGGATTTTTGATCGCAATCCGGCGCACCGCGAGCTCGAGCCCAACACGTTCGCTGATAATGGCCCGGTTCTGGATCAAGTGTTTGTAAACACCCGCTCCTACAGTGCCGAGGCCTGCCAATCCGATGCCGATCTGGTCCATTTTTGAGGAGGCGCACTATCGCGAATGTCGAATGAACAGTAAAGTCCTGAGTTCAGACAACGCGAGGCTTGGTCCAAGTTGCGGTTGGTGCCCGGCTCGCTCCAGGAGCAGCGTAGGAATTTGCCCATGCGAGACCCAACGGAACGATTTAGCGACCGGGTAGAAAATTATGCGAAGTATCGCCCCGGCTATCCGGAGGACATGTTACGGTTCCTCCAGACCTTCGGGAAGCCGTCCGCGACAGTGGCGGATGTCGGTTCTGGAACCGGAATTCTGACCCGTCAACTGTTGAGCATCGGTTACCAAGTCTCTGCCGTGGAACCGAACGAGGCGATGCGAAGGGAGGCTGAACGTACGTTAAGCGGCAGTCCAAACTTTCGCAGTGTGGATGGTACGGCGGAAGCCACGACACTGGCCGATCGGTCGGTCGACGTGATTACGTGCGCCCAAGCCTTTCACTGGTTCGATCATCTTAAAACAAGATTGGAATTCTCTCGAATTCTAAAGATCGACGGCATCGCGGCCCTGATCTGGAACGAACGGCTGGAGGACGCTTCACCGGTCAACCGGGAGTATGACAAGCTCCTCATGGAGATGGCCCCCGACTATCAAAATGTGAGCCATCGTCAGGTCGATCTCGAAGCGATTCGGACTTTCTTCGCTCCGGGTGAGGTTCAACTCCGGACTTTCCCGAACGACCAGACCCTGAATCGGGAAGAATTCCTGGGCCGGCTGCTATCCTCTTCCTATGTCCCAAACCTGGGTCAGCCGGGTCACCGTGAAATCAGGGAGGCGGCCGGAAAGATCTTCGATACGCACAACATTGTCGGCAAAATCAGATTCGACTACGAAACGAAAATCTATGTCGGAAGATTTGGCTGATCGCGTGTGCCTTGGAGGTGGAGATCGTTGCGATTCCACCCGATCCAGGCAAGCCGTCCCGGCTTGCTCCCGGGGCGCCCGCAGCGCAAGTATCCTTCCTACCTCGCGATCACCTTCAGCACCTGGTCTACTTCGGCTTCGGTGTTGTAGAAGTGGGGACTGAAACGAATGTAATGCTGCCCCTGCCGGTCCTGGCGGGAGGAACAGATAACATTCGCACTGGTCAACCGTTCAAAGAGCGCTTCCATATCGGTTCCGGGGCGCGATACGGTGACGATGCCCGAGGCGTTCGGGCCGCCTGCCGGGCCAAGCAAAGTAAATCCCAATCCGGTTAGACCGCCGGCCAGCCGTGCGGTGATCGTCAGGATACGTTCGGCGACCCTGGCAATCCCGATTTCCAGCAACAGGTCAATGGCTGCCTTCATACCGAAGATTCCCATCACGTTCATGGCGCCGGGCTCATACCGTTGCGCGGTCGGCTGAAATTCAATTTCTTCCTGGGCAATAAATCCCGGAGCCTTGACATTCCACGAGCCCAGAAGGGTGGGCCGGCAAAGATCGAAGCACTCTTTGCGGACATACACGATGCCGATGGCTAATGGTCCCAGCATCCATTTGTGCGCGTCGGCGCTGAGAAAATCCACATATTCGACCGTGGTGGGAAAAGCGCCGAGGGTTTGAATGGCGTCCACCGAGAAGAGAATCTCTTTCTCCCTGAGCAGTTTGCCGATCGCGTTCAAGTCGATGCGATACCCGGAAACGAAGTTGGAAGAAGCAAGTGCGACTAATCTAGTTCTCGGGGTCAGCGCGCCTGCAACAAGCTCCGGAGTCAACGCCCCGGTTTCCGCAGGCTGGAGCAAACGAACGGTTGCCCCGCGCGACCGCAGGTTCAACCATGGGTAAACATTGGCTGGGTAATCATCCAGGTAACAGATCACCTCATCGCCGGGCCGCCAATCGATTCCATTTGCGAAGAGACTGAGCCCAAGGGATGTTGGGCCGATCAAAGCGATCTCTTCCGGGCTGCAGCCGATTAAGTTTGCCGCGGAAGCGCGGGCTTCCTGGATCGACTTCAACAGCGCGGCGAAGTTTTCGAAATTGGCGGCGCTCTCCTCGATAAACCGAATGACAGCATCCGCGACGACACGCGGCAAAGCCGTTACCGCGGCATGCGCCATAAAAATCTTGTTTCGGCAAATTGGAAAAGCGGCTCTGCGTTTTTCTTCGTTTTCGACCAGCTCGTGCAGGAGATCCATAGGACATTAATGACCGCCCGGAAATGTCACCAACGCCTGGCTGATGAGATTTCCAGGCTGAGAGGTTATTTCTTTTTTTGTTCGCCTTCTTCGATCAGTTTCCAGAAACCGGCATGCTCTTGCAGCTGTTCATCTTCCGCCATCGGCAGCTTCGAACGAAAAAGGAAATCACGGATGGTGTTTTTGTGCAAAACGCGGTGTACCAGGACACCCTCCGGACTGCGCTCGAAGTAAATCCGGTAATCGTTGGTTCGATAGCGATAGAGACGTTTTCCCTCCCGCTCGATGACGCCGAATGCCTTGGAATCGAGGCTGTCGAGGTCGTCGGGCAAAAACTGGAACTCGGCGAGCAACTCCAGTTGAAGTTCTTTGGGGATTCTGGCCATCTCGGCCGCACTGATTTCGTTGAAGACGATCTGATACATAGAGTCAGTTCTCGCGTCTATTCAGAGTAGCACAGGAAATTCCGAGTTCCCACATTGTGGTTGCAGCTGTGACAAGGTATGCAATTTGTGCTTTTCTCGTCTCACCGGGTTTTCCGCACTAAACGAAGCTCTCCTATGAAGTTATTGCTAATTCTATTTTGCTGGTTCACCGGTTCAGCATTTGGCCAACTCGCCTGGGATACGACTGAACAGACCTTCGACTCGAAACCGCAGGACAAGGAAGTCTTAGCAAAGTACAAATTCACCAACACAGGCACCAATCCGATCAAGATTCAGAACGTGCGAACCTCATGTGGTTGCACGACGGCCGCCTTGAGCAAGACCGATTACGCTCCGGGCGAATCTGGTGAGATTGAAGCAAAATTCACTTTTTCCGGTCGGACCGGAAAGCAGGAAAAAGCGATCGTGGTGGCCACGTCCGCTAATCCGGAGCAGCCAACCATCCTGAAGTTGCACGTCAACATCGAGGAAACGGTCAAGATTGACCCGGAAGTTGTTCTTTGGCGGGTGGGCGAACAGCCCGATCCCAAGGCAATCCACATCGCAATTGCGGCTGATGCGTCGGTAAAGATCGTTTCTGTGACCTCGGATAATCCTGCCTTGAAAGTGAAATTGACAGAAGTGAAACCGGGCCGCGAATACGAGGCGCAGATTACTCCCGAGAGCATGGCGCAGCCGGCGGCGGCAACGCTCATGATCCAGACGGACTACCCGCCTGACAACCCGGAGATGAAATACGCCTACGCTCGCATTAAATGAGATCGGTCAACTCCTTCGCCAGGCGCTGTTGATTCTCCTGGCCGCGGTCGTTCCGGCAAGCTTGACGGCCGCGTTCCATCCCCGGCGTCCGCCGTGGTCTCAGGAGGTTTTGGCGGAGGGAGAAGAGAGGCTCCCAACAGTTTTGGCATGGGGAGAAAGCGTATTTTGGGTCGACGCGCGATCGGCGGATGAATACGAGGCCGAGCATGTGCCGGGGGCGTTCCTGTTGAACCTGGAAAGTTGGGACCAATTGTTCCCCGAATTTCTTGATCGATGGACGCCGGAAAAAAAGGTGGTGGTCTATTGCAGCGCAGCATCTTGTGAGTTAAGCCGGGAGGTCGCCGAGCGCCTGCGGAAGAGTGGTATTTCTTCGGTCTTTGTTCTCAAAGGGGGGTGGGAAGCATGGAAGGCCGGCAAATGATCAGCCGCCTGCGTCATCCTGCCTGGGGGCGGTTGGTGAAGCTGAGCCGCATAATTGTGCGGATTGCGCTGGGTGCCCTGTTCGTTTTCGCAGGAGCAACGAAGGTCTATGACCCGGGCGCCTTCGCAATCGAGATCCAGCGGTACAACCTCATCCCGTGGCTTCCGGGAGCACTCGCGTCAGTCTATCTTCCCTGGTTGGAAATCCTGGCCGGAGTGCTCCTGATCTTGAAAAGATTCGAGCGCGGAGCGCTGCTTTTGATCACCTGTTTGTTGTTCATTTTCAGCGTTGCCCTGGCGAGCGCAACGTTCCGGGGCCTCAGCATCGATTGCGGTTGTTTTGGAAAAGCATTCACTGCGACCGGCACGATTTTTCCGTTGGTGCGGAATATTCTGCTGCTCGCGTTCACCGGTTTCCTTTGGTTCGGCGATCGATGACGACATCCTTCCGTTGTTGGGCAGAAATAGACATCGAGGCGATGCGATCGAACCTCCGAACAATCCGCTCCCTGGCTGCGGCCGGGGTTCGCGTGATCGCCATCGTGAAGGCGGATGCGTACGGCCACGGCCTTCATGAAGTCGCGCGTCAGCTCGACAGGGATGTGGACCTGTTTGGCGTGGCCAGTCTTTCAGAGGCCCGGACAATTCGTTCGACCGGCGCTCAAGCTCCGGTAGTGATTCTCGGTCCGGCATTGCCTGAAGAACGCCAAATGATCTCCGACGAGGCGTTTATCCCGACCGTGTCAACCGTCGAAGAGGCCGCAGGATACGCTAAATGCGCGCGAGCCGGCGAACGGATGCCGATGCATTTCGTCATCGACACGGGAATGGGACGAATCGGAGCATCGGAGGAAGAGGCGGATCAGATTTTTCAGGCGATTCGTGCGATGCCTCAACTTCGGGTGACGGCGTTATCTTCGCATCTTCCGGTGTCGGATGAAGACGAGGTTTACACCACGCGACAGTTGGAACGGTTTCAAACGTTAGCCGCGCGTCTGTGCCCTGAGGACGAACCGGCAACGATATTGAATAGCGCGGGAGTGATGCGATTTGGGAAGGATGCGAGGTCTGGCGATCTTGTGCGTGTCGGTTTGAGTGTCTACGGGATTTCGCCGCTGAACGAGTTCCAGGGGAAGTTCCGGCCGGCAATGACCTTGAAAACCAGAATTGTTCTGATCCGGTCGCTTGGGCCCGGCCGGAGCATCAGTTACGGAAGAACATTCGTGACGACCGGCCAAATGCAAGTGGCAACCCTCTGCGCCGGATATGGAGACGGTATCGACCGCCATTTGTCCGGTCAGGAAACGGATGTGCTGATCAGGGGGCGTCGGTGCCGGTTACTAGGCAGGGTAACGATGGATCAGGTGATGGTGGACGTGACTCAGCTAGGACGCGTTGAGCTCGGTGACGAGGTCGTCCTCATTGGCCGGCAGGGTGACCAGGAAATCCTGGCTAGCGAACTTGCAACCAAAGCCGGAACGATCGCCTGGGAGATATTTACCGGGATAACGAAGCGCGTCGTGCGAATTTATCGCTAGGGTATACACGTGCAGGTGCGCCGATACGCACTTTCCCCGCGAGGCGAAAAGTGGTTTCTTGGCGGATGCCGCCTGAGCCTGCAGCGAACCGCCTGATTCACGAGAAATCCCCGTACCTTCTCCAACACGCGCACAACCCGGTTGATTGGTATCCCTGGGGGCAAGAGGCATTTCGGAAGGCGCAAACAGAGAAAAAACCGATTTTTCTCTCGATTGGTTATTCCACCTGTCACTGGTGCCATGTGATGGAGCGCGAATCGTTTGAAAACCAGGCGCTCGCGGAGATCCTGAATCGATACTACGTGAGCATCAAAGTTGACCGGGAAGAGCGACCGGACGTCGACCGGGTCTACATGACATTCGTCCAGAGCACCACCGGTTCGGGAGGTTGGCCGATGAGTGTGTTTCTCACTCCGGAACTTAAACCATTTCTGGGCGGCACGTACTACCCGCCGGATGACCGATACGGGAGACCTGGATTCGGCAGTTTGTTAACTCGGATCGCAGATATCTGGGAGAAGAGTCCCGAAAAGATCATGGATCAAGGCGCTCAGTTCACAGAAGCGATTGAAGCTCATCTCCGGGAGGCGCAATCGCTCGAATCAAGTCCCTTGACGCTGAACTGGCTGGAGAACGGTTACCGCCAGTTGGCATCCGGTTTCGATCCCGAGGAGGGAGGATTCAGTTCGGCACCCAAGTTTCCTCGTCCGGCTGTTTTCAATTTCCTGCTCCGCTATTGGCGGCGAACCAAAAAGACGAACGCATTCGATATGGTGGAGTTCACCCTGCGGAAGATGGCGCGGGGCGGCATCTACGACCACCTCGGCGGAGGTTTTCATCGCTATTCGGTCGATGACCGCTGGCATGTGCCGCATTTTGAAAAAATGTTGTACGACCAGGCTCAACTTGCGGCCGCGTATGCCGAAATGGTGCAAGCAACGGCCGATCCAGAGCTCGAACGAACCCTGCGGGAAACCCTGGATTATGTCTTGCGCGACCTCACCGCACCCGAAGGCGGTTTTTACTCAGCAGAAGATGCCGACAGTTTTCCGCAGGAAGGAGCGGCAGAGAAAAGAGAGGGGGCTTTTTACTCTTGGACGCAGGAAGAAATTGATCGTCTGCTTACCCCGGATGAATCGCTCGTCTTTCGGAGGATGTATGGCGTCGAACGGGCTGGGAATGTGGTTACGGCGAGCGATCCGCACGGTGAGCTGTCTGGGCAAAACGTTTTGTTCCTGCAGAATGATCGGGAGATGGTGGCGAGATTAACCGGCCGCAGCGGGGATGAGGTTTCGCAACTGTCCTCGGCGGCGCGACAAAAATTGAAGGCAGTCCGAGATCAGCGGCCACGGCCGCATCTCGACGACAAGATTGTGACGGCCTGGAATGGACTCATGATTTCTGGTTTCGCCAAAGGATTCCAAACCCTCGGAGAGCGGCGTTACCTGACCGCGGCGCAACGGGCGGGCGACTTCCTGCAAAAGAAGTTGTACCAAGGCCGATTGTTGCGGAGTTATCGCGGGACGGCCGGCGTAACCAATGGTTTTGCCGAAGACTACGCCTTTCTGATCCAGGGTCTGCTGGATTTGTACGAAGCTGATTTTGATGTCCGGTGGCTTCGTTGGGCGGGCGAACTGCAGGTCCAAATGAACGCGCTTTTTACCGATCCAAAAGGTGGATATTTCAGCACCGAAGCGGGCGCGAGCGATATTTTGTTTCGGATGAAGGAGGATCACGATGGAGCGGAACCGTCGGCCAATTCAGTGACGGCAATGAACCTGGCCAGGTTGGCCAGGATTTTTGATCGAAAAGAATTCCAGCACGCGGCGGCGCGCGTTCTCGGGGCGTTTCACGTTGCCCTCGAACGGATGCCGGCGGCTCTACCGCAGATGCTGGCAGCCTTGGACGCGACGGTGACGGAACCGGTGCAGATCGTATTGGCAGGCGAGAAAGACCGGCCTGAAACGGCCGAACTTCTACGTGTCATTCGGAAACGCTACCTACCGAATAAAGTCGTTTTATTGGCCGACGGCAGCGAAGGCCAGAACTGGTTGGCCCAACATATTGAGGCTCTTCGGCTGATGGCGCCTGTTCATGGGCAAACCGCCGTTTACGTCTGCCAGAACTTCACCTGTGAACTTCCCGTGACGGAAGCAGAACAGCTAGCCCAGGTCCTTGAGCGGCTCTGAAGGAACCGTAAGAAAGGTAGCGAAGAAAATTTGAACAGAAGGCAGCAAAGGAAACAAAGGGGATTGGGATTGGGTTTCCGTGACGGTTATTCGGTAGGGCTTCAGCGTCTCCTCCAATCGTCCTCGTCCTCGAAGTCTAAATGGTGCAGCCAAATGCAGCGCCCCGTATCGCATTGGCCAATCGTCAATATTGCTGCGCCGCTTGACGTTTCGAATAATGCTCTACAGAAGGTAGCGAAGTAAATTTGAACAGAAGGCAGCAAAGGAAACAAAGGGGATTGGGGGGTTAGGTTTCCGTGACGATTATTCGGTAGGGGCCTTCAGCGTCTCCTCTAATCGTCTTCGTCCTCGAAGTCTAAATAGTGCAGCCAAATGCAGCGCCCCGTATCGCATGTTGGCCAGTCGGTGTCAATATGCTGCGCCGCTTGAACCGCTTCGAACAATGCTCTACAGAAGGTAGCAAAGAAAATTTGAACAGAAGGCAGCAAAGGAAACAAAGGGGATTGGGATTGGGTTTCCGTGACGGTTATTCGGTAGGGCTTCAGCGTCTCCTCCAATCGTCCTCGTCCTCGAAGTCTAAATGGTGCAGCCAAATGCAGCGCCCCGTATCGCATGTTGGCCAATCGTCAATTTTGCTGCGCCGCTTGACGTTTCGAACAATGCTCTACAGAAGGTAGCGAAGAAAATTTGAACAGAAGGCAGCAAAGGAAACAAAGGGGAGGTCAGGTTTCCGTGACGGTTATTCGGTAGGGGCCTTCAGCGTCTCCTCTAATCGTCTTGGTCCTCGAAGGTCTAAATGGTGCAGCCAAATGCAGCGTTCCGTATCGCATGTTGGCCAATCGGCGAATATTGCTGCGCCGCTTGAACCGCTTCGTTATCTTCACGCCATTCGT
>Ga0210387_10004718_pt1 | contig 10435 bp, 12 predicted proteins | sample IncBWC7OmetaG_FD_160108 | JGI IMG/M metagenome (GOLD analysis project Ga0210387, IMG submission 160108) | Forest soil microbial communities from Barre Woods Harvard Forest LTER site, Petersham, Massachusetts, United States - Inc-BW-C-7-O ...
TCATGGCGTCGACTAGGTCCTTCATCAGCGCGATGAGCGGGGAGATGACCAAGGTCACGCCGCCCAAAATGCGCGCCGGGATCTGGTAAGTGATCGATTTGCCGGCGCCGGTCGGCATCACCCCGATGCAGTCTCGTCCGCTCAGTACGGTGTCGATGATCTCACGCTGGCCCGGTCGGAATGCGTCGTAGCCGAAGGCCTCTTTCAACACCGCGCACGGGTCGCTCTCCTTATGCGCGACGGCACCCTCAGCGAGCAGGGAAGCGATTCTCTTCAGCATCTCGAGCAGGTCGGGCGAAAATGCGTTCGGGTTGCGCTTCCACGCCAAACGCAGCTCGGAAAGCTCTGCCTCGCAGGCGCGTTGCTCGCCGACGGACAGCGTGCCGCCGACTTTGTCGGCCAGGGCCGTGGCTGCCTCGCGCACTGAATCGAGTGTCATTGCGCTCAAAATAGGGGTCCGCGCAAATCGACGGGTCCGTCGGGCCAAGGCCGGTCAGCCAGTGCTCGCACCAAGGCAGAGGGGTGTGGCGCTACCTCGACGCGTTGCGTGGCCGGGTCGAGTCGCGCGATCGTCGCGCTGATCGGTCGATAGCCGCTCGACCCGTAAATCTTCGAGTCCCCGAACAGGACCGCAAAGAGGACGCCTCGCTCGAGCAAGCCGTGGTGTGCCTCTTCCAGTAGCCGGTGAACGTGGCCACGTCCGCGCTGCTCGGGACGCACACAGACCTCGGCCATGCCGCCGACCGCCACGTCCGCCCCGCCGACGCCGACGACCTTTTCGTGCACGGCGAGGTGCGCCACGAGCTGGCCTTCGACGGAGCGCAGCATGTAGCGGTGTCGCGGCAATTCCTGCGCGTAGCGCCGCTCGCGAAAAAAAGCGTTGTGCGGCTGGTCGAAGCAGCCGCTGATGAGCTCGATCAGCTCACGATCGAGCGCCGTTGAGACGTCCGGCTCTCGAACGTGCTCGAGGCGCAGAGTAGAGTCGGCTCGGGGCATGCGGCGCGCGCATTCTGCGCTGGAAAGACCACGTTCGCCAATCGCGAAGTCCCGGAATCAGTCGCGGCCGCGCTTCACGCTGCGTAGCCGCGTGCCGTATTCGACCGAGAGCCGGATCTCGTCGGCCGCGATGTCGTCCGGAAAAAAGGCTCCGGAGATTTTTGCTGAGCCGAGGCTCGCGCCTTCGAGCAGCGCTTGCCGCAGGTCGACGCCGCGCAAATCTGCGTCGCGAAAGTACGCGTCCCGAAGATCGAGGCCGTGCGCGTCGAGTCCTCGCAGGTCCGAGCCGCGAAACGTGCAGCCGCGAAAGTCGTAGCTTTTCTCGGCCTCGCGCTTTTCGTTGAACGAGGCGACTTCCTCATTTCGGAGCAACTTGTATAGGGGGTCCGAGCTACGCTTGGGGTCGGTCATGGTTGCAGGAAAAAGGCTTCGAACTGCGCTACGGGTGCTCGAAAGCGGAACTTAAGCGTGCACGGGCCGACGCATACAGCGGTGTAAGTGGAAAACCTCCAAGTGTTTCACCACGTTGGCGGCTGCACACATCGATTTTTCGGCCGCTGTTGCTATACTCGGAGCTTCACTCCGAGGGAGTCTTAGTCAGTGAAACCAAGTCGCTTCAGCCACTGGCTCCGCGTGAGCCTCCTGCTTGGTCTGTGCTCGTTTACCGCCTACGCCTGTGGTGGCTCGCAGTTCTCTGCTACCGGCGGCGGAGGCTCCGGTGCAGCGGACGCGGGGATCACGGGCGACTCGAGCTCGGGTGGCTCGAGCAGTGCGCCGCCCAAAGCTTGCAGCGGACCGGAAGACTGCGATGACGGTGACCCCTGCACCGTCGACCAATGTGGGGCGGACGGCACGTGCAAGAGCGCGCCCAAGTGCGACGCGACCCAAAAATGCTGCGCAGGCAGCTGCGGGGAGTGCTGCGACAAGACCGATTGCGACGACGGTGTGCAGTGCACGGATGACGACTGCTTTGCTGGAGCGTGCACTCACGCGCCCGATGACGCGACGTGCGGGACCGCCCAATATTGCGCGGTCGGCTCGGGTTGTCGGAACAAAGAGGTGTGCGCGGCGGCCACGGCCAGTACCGACTGTGACGACATGGATCCGTGCACTACGGACGCCTGCACCAACAATTTGTGCGAGCACACCGCGACCGATTGCGGGACCGGCTCGCTGTGCTGCGCGGGTGTTGGTTGCGCGGAGTGCTGTGAGGACTCGCAATGCAACGACATGAATCCGTGCACGACCGATCAGTGCGTTGCCGGCAAGTGTCAGCATCCCGCGACGTGCAACGGCACGACCGCGACCTGTTGCGCCAGCGCGGACGGGAGCTCGGCCACGTGTGCGTCTTCTTGTTGCTCCGCGAAGGATTGCGACGATCAGCAACTGTGCACGAAAGACTCGTGCGCGGCTGGTGTGTGCGCGCATGAGCCAGACACCACCGTCTGCGCGGCGGGCACGACCTGCAACTCGACCACGCAGACGTGCGTGCAAACCGCGCAATGTGCCAAGGACAGTGATTGCCCCAACAGCGACCCGTGCTCGACAGTGAGCTGCGTCAATGGCAAGTGCTCGTCGCCGAGCGGCTGCGCGAGTGGCAAATGCTGCGCCGGCGTCGGCTGCGCCGCCTGCTGCGCGGACACGGATTGCGACGACTTGATCGCGTGCACTACGGACGCCTGTTCGAACGGAACCTGCACGCACACTCCGAATAATGCAGCGTGTGGCACGGGCCTGACCTGCGACCCGAGCAACGGCGGCTGCATTCAGTGCAAGGGCGACTCGGACTGCAATGACAACAGCAATTGCACGACGGATACCTGTGATCTCACGGCGCACAAATGCGTGCACACGTCGACTTGCGCGGGCAGCACGCCTTTGTGCTGCGGCACCAGTTGTGCTGGCTGTTGCGTAGACAGCGACTGCTACACCAGCGGTGGCATCACCACGGCCGCTACGCCCGTCATTGGGACCAAGTGCACGCAGAACTACTGCAGCGCGGGCAGTTGTATGACGCGCGCGGTCGCCTGCAGCGGCACCGTCGCCAGTTCGTGCTGTGCCAATGGCTCGGGTTGCTGTGGTGGCATCCAACCCGAGTGAGTGCAGTGAGCGCTCACAGTGTCGTCTTGAACAGCAACGCGCGGTAGTAAGCCAGCTCCGCGATTGAATTCTTGATGTCGACCAGCGCGTCGTGCTCTCCGAGCGTCGGTTTGGGGAACACGCCAGCATCGCCGTACCAAAGCTTCGCCAAGATCTTCAGCGACGTCACGTCGACCGTGCGATAGCTCAGGTAGCCGCTCAAGCCGGGCATCCACCGGTCCACGAAGCGCTTGTCTTGCCCGATGCTGTTCCCGCACAAAATAGCCTGAAACCCACACCAGCCTGTCACGCGCTCGAGCAGCTTTCGCTCTGCTGCGCCCAGATCTATTTTCGATGCGCGGACGCGCGCGGTCAGCCCGGTGGTCTCGTGCATGTCGCGCACGAAGGGGGTCATGGCGCGCAGTGCTTCCTCCGGCTGCCAAATGTCGCACACGAACTCTTCGAGTGGCTGAAGGTTTGCGTTGGTGATGATCAGTGCAGCTTGCAGGATGACGTCAGTCTGCGCGTCGAGGCCCGTCATTTCGAGATCGAGCCAAGCCAGATTTCCGTCCTGCTGTGTTCGTACGATGCGGTCGCGCATGTGCCCCTTGTGCTTGATCGTTGAGAAAATGGCCGAGAAAAGCCTACGGCCGAGGCTTCTCTCTGGTCTTTGGTAAGACGATGATGGGGTCCTTCTTGCGTCCCCGGTACACCACGAGTGTCTTCCCGATCACCTGAGCCACGGTGGATCGTGTGCGCTTCTCGATCTCGGGTGCGAGATCCACCACTGACGCTTCTTCGTTACCCGTGACCTTGATCTTGATGAGCTCGTGAGTCTGGAGCGCTCCCTCGATCGCCGTCAGCACCGCGTCGGTCAGCCCGCCGTGGCCGATGTGCACGACTGGTTTGAGCGGATGCGCGAGCGCGCGCAGAAAACTGCGCTGTTTGCCGGTGAGTACAGAAGAGTCGCGTGGCGGCGTCACGCCCGCCTCTTAGCCCAAAACGGCTCTCGGCACGAATCATAAGTATTTGGCGCAGTCCACCGCAGGCGTGCCTGGATGTTTCGGCATTTTCTGGCCTGGGCGTCCGAGCTTCGCGCGGCGTGCCCGGCTCGAGTCTTCAATCGCACGGGCACAGCCGCCGACCTTAGTGTTCAGATCGGTGATCAGTGCGGGCATTTCGACCGCACTGACTCACTCGTGCTATCCGGTTAGGGGCGTTTCCGCGCCGAAGCTCAGGGCAACCAGGTTAGCGTGCTGCCCGCGACAGAACCGTTCTGAAGCGCCAGCGCGCTCGCATTGCTAGTGAAGTCCCAAGGACCAATCGCGTCTCCGGTTGCGGTGATCGAGTCGATATGGATCGTCGAAGTGACCCAAGGGCCCGTTGTCCCGGCTGGCAGAATCTGGACGGTGACGGACGTAACGACGCTCGCGTCGAAAGTGCCGGAGCTCACCACGGCTAGCGTCATGTCTTGCATGCCGACCGAGCAGTTCGAGATGTTGTTGAACGTCTTGTAGAAGGCGCCAAAGTCGCCCGCAAAGGTCTGGGCACTGCCGTCTTGCACGAAGATTTGCAAGGCGCTGTTCGCGTCGCCAGAAACCACGCAGGCGCGAAGCGTCAGCGTAACGCCCGTTAGATTGGTGGCATTGATCCCGATCTGAACACTGGTTTGGTCTGCCACCAAGGCCAAGGGTGAAGTTACAACCGCGCAGCCGCCGCACGGCTCCGTGCCAGTCGCGCCAGCCTCTCCCGTTGCGCCACCTTCGTCAGCAGCACCCGCGAGACCCCCCGTGCCAGCGGTTGCGCCGCCGGAGCCTGCTGTCGCGCCGCCGGAGCCTGCTGTCGCGCCGCCGGAGCCTGCTGTCGCGCCGCCGGAGCCCGCAGCCGCGCCACCCGAACCTGCACTGGCACCGCCGGAGCCCGCAGCCGCGCCCCCGGTGCCGGTGCCTGCTTGGCCTGCTGCCGCGCCGCCTTGACCTGCGCTCGACGTACCACCGGAGCCGGCGGTCCCGGGCGAACTATCGTCGCTGCTCGAGCAGCTCGGCGCGAGCGCCGTCAAAGAAACGAGGGCGATCACGGCCACAAGCGAGCTCGTATTGTATTTGAGTTTCATGGTTTACCTCTGCAGTAGTGTTTTTCGGAATCGGTCGCGGCGGTTCAATTCGCGGTAGCCGCGCGCGGCCCACCGCAATGCTTCGACGCCCGCCGACAGCAACAGAACCACCGCTCCGCCTGGTACCGGTACCAGCTCCGGGTGTCTATGCTCGAGAGTGGTCCCCGACGCACAATTATGGCCGCATCAGGTCGTGTCTGTAAAAATCTGGTGAAAATGGCCGAATCAACCGAAAGGCCAATACTCCAGCGGCCTCTCAGTCGAGCAAATCCGCCTCGCCGCGTGCTGTGGCATGCTCGGCGGCTGGAGCAAGAGAACGTGCGCATTCTGTATGGTGTCGTCGGCGAAGGCATGGGTCATGCGACGCGCAGCCGCGTCGTCTTGGAGCATTTGTTGCGTGCGGGGCACGAGGTGCGCGTGGTCGTGTCGGGACGCGCGCACCGCTTCTTGGTCGACCGCCTGACGGGTTACCCGAACGTGAGCATCGAGGAAATTCATGGCCTCACGCTCAGCTACTTCGGCAACGCGCTGGATCGCTCGAAGAGCTTGTTCGAAAATCTGCGCAAAGCTCCCAAAGGCATTCGCAAGAACGTCAAAGTTTACCGAAAGGTGGCCGAGAGCGGCTTTCTGCCGGAGCTCGTGATCAGTGATTTCGAGTCCTGGGCTGCGCTGTACGGTCTCAATCATCGCGTCCCGGTGGTCAGCATCGACAACATGCAGGTCATCAATCGTTGCCGCCACGACGAGAGCATCACGTCAGGCAAGGGTTTCGACTTCGATCTCGCGCGCGTGGCCGTGAAGATCAAGATGCCCGGCGCCTATCACTACCTCGTGACGAGCTTCTTCTTTCCGGAGGTCCGCAAGAAATACACCACGCTCGTGCCGCCGATTTTGCGCCCCGAGGTGGTCCAGGCCAAGCGCGAGCCCGGCGCTCACGTGCTCGTGTACCAAACGTCGCCCACCAATCAGAGCTTGGTTCCGACGCTGAAAAAACTGCCGTATCGCTTTCGCGTTTATGGCATGGGTCGAGAGGGGCAAGAGGGCAACGTGACCTTGTGCGGCTTCTCCGAGAGCGGGTTCCTGGAGGATTTGCGCACGGCGCGAGCCGCAGTTGCCGGAGGTGGCTTCAGTCTGTTGAGTGAGGCAGTGAGCTTGAAAGTGCCGCTTTTGTCCGTGCCAGTCGCGCACCAATACGAGCAAGAGCTCAACGCGCGCTACCTCGAAAAACTCGGCTATGGCGCTTGGGCACGCCGCTTGGAGCTCGAACCGTTGCTCCAGTTCTTGGATCGAGTCGACGGCTATCAGAAGACGCTCGAGAGCTACCCATCGCCTGACAACACCGTGCTCTTCCAATGCGTGGACGAGCTCATCGAGCGCGTTGCGCGTGGTGAGGCGCGCCCGATTCGGCTCGACGCCGAGGCGCCCGGCAAGTACGAGCTCGACGACCGCGCGTCAGCCTAGGTCACGCGCGGCGATCAGCGCGGCGTTGTAGCCGCACATGCCGTGTACGCCGGCGCCAGGGTGCGTGTAGCTCGAGCACAGGTACAACCCCTTGACCGGCGTTCGATAGCGAAAATACGGGAAAACCGGCCGAAATAGCAGCTGCTGATGCCAGGCGTTCGTCCCGCCGCCGAGATCGCCAGCGATCAAATTGGCGTTCATTGCTTCGAAGTCGGGCGGCGCGCTGACGTGCCGTTCCAGCACGCTCTGGCTAAAGCCTGGCGCCAACCCCTCGATGCGCGCGGTGACGCGATCTGCAAATGCCTGTTTGTGTCGAGCCCAGCCGCCCTCTGGGAATGACGGCACGCGCGAGTAGCAATACAGCGTGTGTTGTCCGAGTGGCGCGCGCGTCGGGTCGACCAAGCTCTGTTGGCCCATGACGAGGTACGGTTGTTCGGGAAGCTTGCCCGCGCGCACGTCACGCGTAAAGCGTGCGAGATCAGGTAAGCCTTCACAAGCATGCACGACCGCGCTTTCACGCGCCGCGGGCACCGCCCAGGGCACGCTGCCCGAGAGCGCGAAATCAACCTTGAACGTGCCAAAACCCTGCTTAAATGAGCGCATCTTGCGGAGCAGCCAGGACGGCACGTGCGCGGAGTCGAGCAGCTTCAGATACAGAGTCGGCGCCGCGGTGTCGGCGAGCACGCCGAGCTTTGCTCGAATTTCTTCGCCGTCTTCGAGCAACACCGCGGACGCACGTCCCCCGCGCACGACGACACGCGCGACCTGCGCACCGAGCCGCAAGCGCCCACCACGACCCTCGAGCAGCGTGACCATCGCATTCGTGATGCTCTGTGCGCCCCGTTTTGGAACCGCGTAGCCGCCGGTGGTGGCGGTCATGCCGAGCATGTAGCCAAGCGGCGCACTGAACCAATCTTCCGGACCCACGTCGACGTGCAGCCCTAGGCTCGGTAAGACGCGGCGCGCCGCCTCACTGCGAAACAGGTTTCTTGCAAGGCTGGCGGCGCTGCGCGCGAAGTACCACGCAATTTTGGCCAGGTTCGCCGGGCCCAAGCGCAACGCGGGCGCGAGCGACGGAAAGGGTCCGAGCAATGTCTTTAGCAGATCCGATTCCGTGCGCGCGTGGAACGCCGCGAGCTTGCGCCAAGCCTCGCCGTCCTTGGGCGTGCCGAAATGCGCCGCGCTCAGCTCCGGATCGCGAGCGATGCACGCGTGCGTGCCGTCCAGCGCGGGGTGACAGCTTTCGAACCGCGCATGCCCCCACTCGACGCCCGCTTGCTCCAACCCGAGCTCGCGAAATGCCGGGCTGGTCTTGCCGAACGGAAAGAACGCAGCGCCGACATCGTGCACGAAGCCAGGTCGCGTCAGCTCCTCCGAGCCGAGCGCACCGCCGGGACGCTTGCTGTTTGCCTCCAGCACCAGCACCCGAAAACCACGCTGAGCCAGTGCGTTGGCCGCCACGAGCCCATTGGGTCCGGAGCCGATCACGATCACGTCGGGGTCGCGCACCGACCGAAGACTACCTCTGACCCGGCGCCCGCCCAACCGTTTGTGGCGCGAGCTCGGGCTCACCTCGGGGCTCGTTTGCTCGTACTTCTTTCCATTCAAATTTAGACGCGCTATGAAGGGCTGTGCTTGCTCTCGGCGTCGACCCCGGCACTTTGCACCTCGGTTGGGGTGTCGTATCGCGTGAGGGCAACCGGCTTTGCCACGTCGCGCACGGTGTGATCCACCTGGACGGCCGCACGGCGATCGCCGATCGCCTGACGCGCATCGAGATCGAGCTGGGTGCGGTCATCGAGCGCCACCAGCCGGAAGTCGGCTCGGTGGAGAACCTTTTTTTCCATAAGGACGCGCAGGCTGCCGCCAAACTCGGGCACGCGCGTGGCGTCGTGCTGCTCCTCCTGGCCCGTGCAGGGATCGAGATTGCCGAGTATCCGCCCGCGCGCGTCAAAAAAACGATCGCGGGCTCAGGTCAGGCGGAGAAATCACAGGTCGCGTTGATGGTGCGCGCCATGCTCGCGCTCGACGCCCTGCCGCCCGCCGACGCGGCGGACGCGCTGGCGCTCGCGATCACCCATTTGCGCATCGGGGCGCTGATGCGCGCGCTTCGTCCGAGCGACAACGAGACTGAGAATCGCGTTTCGGCGAGCGGGCTGCGCGCGCTCTTGGGCAAGAAGCGGCGCACCCGCGTCGCCGGCCCCAAGTTGCCGAAGCTCTCGCGCATTCGTTGAGCGCGCGCGCCGTGTGGCAGCTTGCCCGCGGTGCACTGGGCCCACGCCCCAAGCAACCGAGCTCAGGCGTCGCGCACGGCCAAGGCGGCGAGCTTGGGAATGCCCGCGCGCGCGAGCTTGAGGTAGCGCGCGTCGAGCTCGACGCCGATGCTGGCGTACCCCACCGCGAGTGCGGCCGCGATCGTCGAGCCTCCGCCGAGGAACGGATCGAGGATCGTGCCGCGACCGAGCGGCAACGCCGCGCGCACGATCTGACGCATGAATGCCTGCGGTTTGAGCGACGGGTGAGCGGCGAGCCGGCGTTCCTCCGGGCGCGTGGGTGACGAGCGAATGACGTCCGTGAAGGGCAGCGCGTCCGACGGACGTCGCAGGCCGCCCGTGCCCCATTTCCGCAGGTTGTCCTGAACGCGCCCCTCGCAGGGTTTTCTGAATAGTCCCCACGGCTCCCACGCGGAGCGCGGCATCACCGTTACGTCGTTGAACTCGGTGTGGGCGTTCTTCGGACGATCTCCGCCGCGCAGGGTTTGCACCAGGCGAATCACTTCCCCGCGTTTCTCGAAGCCGGCTCGCAAGAGCGGGCCGTAAACCAGATGCGACAAGAGCGGGTGGCTGGCGATGAATAGGTGCCCGCCCGGCACGAGCACGGACAGCGCGCGCTCCGCGAACAGTGCGAAGAATTGCTCGAGCTCGTCTTGCTCAGCGCTCGTGAGCACGGTGAAGCGCGGCAACGGACTGCGTGGTGAGCCGTCGAGCGCCGGGGGAATGCGCCACACTCCGCCGCGCCCGCTGCGCAGCTTTCGTTTTTCGGGCTCCGAGTATTCGCGCAGACCATAAGGAGGATCGGTCACGATCGCTTCGATCGAGCTTGGCGCTCGCGCTTTCATCCATGCCAAGCAGTCGCCACGGTGCAGCTCGAAGTCCGCGCCCGAGCTGATTTGCGCCCGTTTGGCGCGAGCATTTTGCGGCGACATGCTTACAGTGTTCGTGGAATAGTGCCGTTTCGGCAAGCTTCGGAATTCGGGCAGCGTATGGAACGTCTGAATGATTGCAAGGCCCCGCGTAAGCTGCCATCTACCTGGTGCGCCAGCGGGGCTGGCTGACCGGGCCCGAGCCTGGCACTAAGGAAGAAAGCCATGATTCGCCGCTCTTTTCTGTTCGGATTTTTGGGTTTCGTCGCGCTTGCTGCGCCCGCCGGCTCGGCTTTCGCCGATGGCGCGGCGCCCGCGCCCAAGCCCGCCGTGCCGGCCAAGGGCGCGCCCGAGCTGACCGCCGAGCAGATCGCCGATCGCGTGCAGAGCTTCTACGACCGTTCGAAGACGTTCAAGGCCGGCTTCAAGCAGCAGTATCGCGTCCGCGCCTACGACAAGACCATCGACAGCCAAGGCAGCGTCGTGTTCGAGAAGCCCGGCAAAATGAGCTGGCGCTACACGAACAACGGCAACCGCGTCGTGTCCGACGGCAAGCTCGTCAAGGTGTATGAAAAAGAGAACAAGCAGATGTACGAGCAGCCGCTCGACAAGAGCCAATACCCTGCCGCGCTCTCGTTCTTGGT
>Ga0210387_10004719_pt1 | contig 10434 bp, 7 predicted proteins | sample IncBWC7OmetaG_FD_160108 | JGI IMG/M metagenome (GOLD analysis project Ga0210387, IMG submission 160108) | Forest soil microbial communities from Barre Woods Harvard Forest LTER site, Petersham, Massachusetts, United States - Inc-BW-C-7-O ...
TAGCTAATCACTCCCAGGAAAACCAGCGACGCGCCGGTCCACACTGCCCAGTTCCAGTTTCGTTTCATCGCTAACGCCTCTCCCCGCTCCACTCCAAGTACGACTTCCAATCTGCCTGCCCGGGAGCGCGGATTTGAAACTTGTGCACCTGAGTCTAGCCGAAAATGCTATTTCGTGAGGAGGTCTTCGGGCGCGGTCGAGGGCCGCCACTCGTGGTTGCGTTCTTCGAGGGAGCGGATAGAGGCGTAGCCGTTCTACCAAAACCCTTAATTCTCAATCCTGCAGGCACAGAAAGCCAAGTCCTGATAAACGCTAATGTGACGACCAACTATCACCGTCTCTTGAATGGGCTTCGGGGAGATCTCCTCGAAGCCGACTTCTGGTCCGGATTGGCAGCGGGACTCAGGAATTTTTTCGTCAGGGGACTACATGGGCTCGTCCAATTCACGCCCTTGGCATTGCGCGAAGAGGTTCGAGAGCGCGCTGAGAGCTGTCGCAGGGCACACCCCTCCTCCAGAGAAAGGGATGCGCCATTTTTGCCGTCGCTTGAACGCAAGGGTGGATGACGAATCGCTCTTTGCTTCTGGCGGCACGGTATCGGCGTGCATGAGTCTAGCTTCCTCAGGCAGAAGGGACAGCTGTGACATCAGAGCAAGCCGCGTCTATTCGATTCCCCAATATGCAGCCGGGTTCATCCGCGCTGCTCCGCCCACCAGTAAGAGACCCAGCTTGAACTGTCGCCCATTAGAATTCCGCCTTCCGAGGCGCTTCGACGCCCCCGCTGCCGTGCTTAATTTTCATGCCATCCTCCCCGGCAACTTGCTGGCGAGTCTTCCGATCAGAGGTTCCTCGCCGTCAGTGCTGAAATTCGCGGGGGTCATTGCTTTGAAGGCAATTCCCAGGAGAATCTGCGGCGTTCAAAGTCGAAAGCAACCTTCCAGAACTGAGGCCCTCTAACACCCAGGACGCCGTCAAAACGGTCTCCGCCATCCTTCCGGTCGTCGATCACAAACGCGATCTGCTCCCCGATCTTTTCGTTGCCTAGAAATACCCCGGGAATCCGCACTCTCCTGCGCTGAAATGCTCCACTGACGTCGGCAACCTTTTCGGTCCCCAACTCCTGAAAGCCGATAGAGTCAGGCAGTCGGCTGTTGAACAGCATCAGGTCCGGACCGCCCGTGTCGATCGCGAGGAGTAGCTGACGAGTTTGAAATCTCATTCGAACAGTCACAATGGGTGGACCCGTTTCAAACGAGGCGGAAAAGGACAGGCTCTCGACGGGGCCGAACAAGATTTCCTTCGCCCTGTAGTCGATGGTAAAACTGCTTTTCCGAAGGACATCTAAACCGACGATTGCGTCCACCTTGTACCCGGTGGCTCTCTGCAAGAATGAAAGGTCTTCGCTCAGAACCGGGAGGGACTCGGCATGGACCGGGCCCAGAAGTAAGTTGGGCAGGACGACCCGCCGCGTCTGAATGCTTTTATTCGACAGGTTCACCCTGCTGGGTTCTTCGGCCAACCCAAGCTCGTGGGCGATCTTCTGGTCGACGACGCTCGGGTAAGCCCCTGTGTCTATCAGGAAATTTAGTCTCCGGTTGCCGATTGATCCTTCAACCACGACCAGGTAGCCCCAGTGCAGGCGAATCGGGAGTTTGATTGGGCTCTGTGCGAGTGAGTGCGTTTCCGGCAGATCAGGATTTATGGGCTGAGCCCCACCCAGGCTAGGGTTTGACAGTGCGAGGATCAGCAGCAAACAACTGGAGAAAATCGGTCGATTCATGGCGTTCACCCTTTCGGCTTTCGCGGTGACGCCACGGTCAATTACAACGGCAAATACCTCAATGAACTGCGCATACTTTGCTTAGCTATTTGTTCTCCACTGACAAGTTGTTGTCGGTACGCGCTTTGAATACAGCCCATACAGCTTTGGGAGTTTGAGAAGTTGGCCAAAGGTGCTAGAGTTCGAGTCAACAAGCTTGGGGTTCCACAATGGACAATGGCGACGGTTCTGCGCAGATTGTTCGTTTCGGATTGTTTGAAGCGGATTTGAAGACTGGGGAACTGCGTAGGAGCGGTGCAAAGGTGCCTTTGCAGGGCCAGCCCTTTCAGGTCTGTGCCATCCTGCTGTCCCGCTCGGGCGAGTTGGTCACTCGGGAAGAATTACGTAAGCAGGTCTGGCCCGAAGACACGTTTGTCGACTTTGACCACGCGCTTAATACGGCCATTACCAAGATTCGACTCGCGCTGGGAGACGAAGCCGACAATCCCAGGTTTGTGGAGACTCTGCCTCGCCGCGGCTATCGTTTTATTGCGCCGGTGGTCAAGCCGAGGTCGCCGGAGCCCGCTCCGAGTGCTCCGATAGCGCCCTTACAGACAGTCAACGCGAAAGTAAGGTGGATATTCGCTGGGGCCACCTTGTTCGCCTTGCTCTCCGGGATTGGAATCTGGCGGTTTGCGCGTAATCGTGCAGAAGCTGCCCTGCCTCCACAGGAAGTGATGCCTATAGCCGCGCTGCCCGGCTTTGAGAGTGATCCGGCCTTCTCTCCAGACGGCAACCAGGTCGCCTTTGCATTCGGAGCAGAGGGTAGGTGCGGGATTTACACCGTCATGGTCGACGGCGATAAGCCATTGCGCCTGACTAGCGATCCTGGCGATGCTTTTCCAACCTGGTCACCGGATGGCCAGCGGGTCGCCTTTTACCGCTTCTCCGAACATGGAACAGCGATTTACACAGTTCCTGCTCTGGGCGGCACGGAGCAAAGGCTGCACACAGGGTCCTCCGGCTCTGGTCTAGGCTGGTCGCCCAATGGCAAGGTCTTGGCTTTTTCGGAGGGCCAAGAGGGCCAAGAGGATAAGACCCGCGCTTGGATTACGTTGCTTTCCCTCGCCGACTCGGCCGTCCACCCGCTGACTTCGCCGTCAAACCAAGAGTATGATTCTGCTCCCGCTTTCTCGCCCGACGGATCGAAACTGGTGTTTATTCGTGGGATCGTGGCCGGAGTGGTTTCTGATCTATATGTGGTGTCGGCCACTGGTGGAACACCGAAGCAACTCACCTTCGACAAAACCTGGATATTTGGGTCGCCCACCTGGACGCCGGATGGTCGCGACATCGTATTCTCTTCCGGGCGTGGGGGTCAGGGCGCTCTTTGGCGCATTCCCGCTTCCGGAGGAACACCACAGCCAGTTGCGGGTGTGGGTGTAATCGCCTGGGCTCCTTCCATTTCTCCAAAGGGTAATCGGCTCGTGTATCAGCAGATGTCTTTTGCAGACAGTGTTGTTCGGTTGAACCTGACAGACAATAACCACCGTCAGGGGGACCCCACAATCCTCAGATCAGGAAAGGGCATAAACTGGCGGCCCCAATTCTCCCCCGACGGCAAGAGGTTTGCATTCGAGTCGAATGCTTTGGGCTATCCGGAGATTTGGGCTTGCGATAGCGACGGATCGCATTGCGCGCCGTTAACCTCATTGCGGGGTACCGCTGGAGCCCCGCGTTGGTCGCCGGATGGCCGTTACATTGCCTTCGAGTTTCGCCCAAAAGACCACAGCGAGGTCTATCTCCTCGAGGTCGGCGGTGGCCCACCGCGATTGCTACCCACTCTGCCTGGATCTGATAACGGAGGGCCCAATTGGTCGCGTGATGGAAAGTGGATCTACTTTTACTCCGACCGGGGAGGCGAGCCCTTTCAATTGTGGAAGGTGCCTGTCAACGGAGGTACCCCTGTCCAGTTAACCAGGAATGGCGGCGTATTTGCCGCCGAATCTGCGGACGGACAGTCTCTTTATTACGCGAAGCTCCAGGTCTCAGGCCTATATAAGATGCCACTGCAGGGTGGCGAAGAAGAACGCGTCCTGGATCGGGCCGGCGGGGGTGAGTGGGCTAACTGGGCCCTTGCCCGCAACGGTATTTATTTTCGCGATGCAAAAAAATCGAAGGACGATAACTATATCGGAATGCTGAATTTTTTTGACTTCGCGAGTAGGAAGATCACCACGGTTTCAACCTTGGACCAGCCACGCGGGTTGGGAATAGGGTTGTCAGCCGACGGCAGATCCGTTCTTTACAACGATAAAGCTAATGCGGAATCGAGCATCATGTTGGTGAAAAACTTCCATTAGCGCTCATCGCCAGAAGGTGGGCAGAGGCAACGAATGTCTGCAGGTTTTGTGATGCCGAAGCCCCATTCGACGCAGAGAGCCTTTGCCATTGCGCTATTGGCAGTGTGCCTTGCGGGCTCTGACTCGGCATGGAGCCAGGAAGTGACTGCCGCTGTGACTGGCAGCGTTGTAGATCCCACAGGCGCAAACATTGTCGGCGCAACCCTTACAGCGAAAGATACAGAACGAGGAACTATCTACAGCGCACAAACGAATAGTGCCGGCGTGTTTCACATACCACGCGTTCTGGTCGGGACGTATGAGCTGCAGGTTGGAGCGTCGGGATTTCAGACCGAGGTATACCACTCGATTACGCTCGTCCTTAACCAGACTGCGCGCGTCGATTTCCAGTTGAAGATCGGACAGGCTACAGAGGCCGTCGAGGTTACCTCGATTGCTCCGTTGCTGCACACCGAATCAACAGAGCTGAGCACGGTTATCGACGCGCGTACCAATATTGGTTTGCCCCTGCTCACACGCAACTATATTCAGTTAGCCCTGCTTGCGCCCGGCAGCGTGAATCCCGATCCTCAAACGCTGACCAGCGGAGACGGCCCGTTGGGCGCCGGCAGACCGTATATCAACGGAAACCGTGAGCAGGCGAACAATTTCCTGCTCGACGGCATGGATAACAATCAGGTGTCGGACAACCTGGTCGGATTTACCCCGAGTGTGGACGCGATTCAGGAGTTTAACCTGATTACCCAGAACGCCTCCGCCGAGTTCGGAAATTTCCAAGGCGGCATCATCAGTACTTCTATCAAGTCCGGTACCAACAGCTACCATGGCAACGTCTTCGAGTTCTTCCGGAACGATGTCCTTAATGCCAACAACTGGGCCAACAATTTTCGGGGGCTTCCGAAACCTACCCTTCGATGGAACATGTTTGGCGCGACGTTTGGCGGGCCGATCGTGAAAAATAAATTGTTCTTGTTCATCGATTATCAGGGACAGCGGTTCGACCACCCTGCTTCCAGCAGTCCAATTACGCTCTTCACCGCAGCCGAGCGGCAGGGCGACTTTTCGCAATTACTGACGAATCAAGGCGTCCAGCTCTATAACCCTCATCAGCTCGACGCAAACGGCAACCGGACACCATTTCCGAACAATCACATTCCCTTGAAGTTGATGGACCCGGTGGCGCGAAACCTATTTTCTTCTGGTCTTTATCCTTTACCCATCAGCGGCGATCTAGTGAACAACTTCATCAATACCACTCGAAGCTACAACAATGTAGACCAGGGGGATGTGAGGGTGGATTACACGATCACACAAAAGGACCGGCTGTACGGTCGGATTTCAGAGGGCTTTCAGGACAACCCGGTAATTAATTCCTTCCGACTGTTTTTTGATACCTTCAACCAGGCGCGCCTGGAAAATGGCGTGGTCAATTGGACCCACAACTTCAGTCCCAATGTGCTGAACGAAGCGAGTGTGGGCGCGAACTATGTCCGAGTGAACGATGGGGGATTCGATAACGGTTTTGGGAATCTCGGCGAGCAACTTGGGATCGCCAACGCCAATGACCACGGTCCCGGTCTTTTGGCTATCAATATTTATGGGGCGGTTTGGCCCCCATTTGGCAGTCAAAATATTGGCACGGCACAGCTTTTTGCGGACACCGTGTTTCAGTACAAAGATGACCTCGTCATCACTCGTGGCCGCCATGTGTTCCACACTGGGCTCCAGTATTGGCGGCAGCGCATCAACACCTATGAAGCAGGCACGAACGGTCGAACCGGGTTTATGAACTTCAGTGGACGCTTCACTGCGGGTCCCGACCAGTTGGCGGTGCCGGGCGGTGGGTCGGGCGCTGGTGAGGCTGATTTCTTTCTTGGACTACCTGAGTCGTTCGGCCGGGGGATTAGCAGTACCGGAACATGGGGCCAGCGCGCCAATGTATTCGGCATTTATCTCCAGGACGACTGGCGAGCAACCGAGACTCTCACGTTAAATCTCGGGTTGCGTTACGAGAATCACAGCCCGTGGGTAGAGGTGCAAAACCGGCAGGTCAACTTCGCACCTATCACTGGGAAAATCCAGATCGCGGGTCAGCGCTGCATCTACAGCAACTGTCGCGCCCTCTACAATTCCCACAATGGTGGCTTGGACTTTCAGCCGCGAATCGGCTTCGCCTGGACCCCGTCGTTTCTCGACAGCAAGACCGTACTGCGCGCTGCGTATGGGATCTCCTCGTATCTGGAGGGCACAGGCAACAATCTCAGACTCCCCATGAACCCCCCGTTCACCAGCCCTGAGTTCCAGACGAATTATTTCACTAGTAATCTCCCGGCAACCACGACGGGGCAAGGTTTGCTGCCGCCCACCACCAACCTATTTCAGAATGCGGTAATTCGTTTGTGGGATCCCAATATCCAGCCTGCCATTTCGCAGCAGTGGAATCTTTCCGTTGAGCACGAGTTCACCGGTTCGACCACGTTTCAGGTGGGTTCTGTCGGTCAGCACGGTACCCACTTGATGGTCGCCATGCCCTACCTTCAGAGTCAGTTGCACGCGGACGGCAGTATCACTCCGAGTCCCTTCCTTTCTGGGAACCCCACGCTTCGGTCAGAGCTATCCGAAATCTCTGGAACCGCTTCTATCGGCAATATGAGCTACAACGCACTCCAAGCAACCTTGCAGAGGCGCTTTAGCAGCGGGTTCCAAGGGCAAGTCGCGTACACCTACTCGAAGTGCATGACTGACTCGATCGGATATTTCGGTTCAGCGGGCCAGGCAACACCGGCCTCGGCTTACTGGCAGAACTTGTACGATCGGGGCGCCGAGTGGGGACCTTGCTACTACGATGTTACCCATCTACTCAGTGGCTCCGCGGTCTACCAACTTCCGCTCGGCCGCAATAAGCTATGGGGCAAGAATTTCAATTCGTTCGTCAATGCGGTTATCGGGAACTGGCAAGTGGGCAGTATCGTTCGAGCCCACGGCGGATTCCCTCTCACGATTTTTTCGGACGACGCCTCTGGCACCAATTCCCGCGGGTCGCGGGCCAACTGCAATGCACCTCCTCACGTGTTTGGCCGTAAACCTGCTGTCGACGCTTCGAGCGGTCAATTCATTGGCTTCCAGTGGTTCGATCCCGCCTCGTATGGCCCGGCCGTTCCGGGTACGTTCGGAACCTGTGGTGTGGGTACAGTGCGGGGTCCGGGTCTACGCACCGCGGACCTTAGCGTCCAAAAGGAATTCCTTTTGAGCGAATCTAAGACGTTGGAATTCCGGGCGGAGTTCTTCAATGTTACAAACACTCCCATTTTGATTTCTCCCAGCACGTGGCTGAATTACAAGCTCGGCCTGATCGACAGCTCGCAAGGCGAGCGCAACATACAGTTCGCGTTAAAGTTCTCTTATTGACAGCTGCATTCTTGGCAGAACGCGACGGGTCCGAATCCCCTGCTAATCTGGCCAGTCAGCGTTCGATGTACCCCGGCCTCGTCATCATCCTTGTGAATGGTGGTTGCTATACGATGTAGTTCGTCACACAATTCGTTAATCACCTCCTGTCTCTCCTCGTATCTGCGACGTTCTTCGTCGGTCAACGTCTCTATCTCCGACGTATCGGCTTGCTTATTTACAAGATCAGCGAGTTCGCGTCGAAGTTGTTCGGGATCACGGTTCATCGCACGCTCCTGGACGAACGGCACAAGTTAAGATGGTGGGAATTTGGCGCCGGTTGGTCTGGCGTCAAATTGCGTCGGCTGTGTGCGGAAGTGTGACTACAGTATCCACAGTATTGCTCGTCCCTCCGTGCACGCTACGTTACGAATGCACGCTTGATGGCTGGTCATGGGTTAACGTAGGCAGCGCGTCGTCTTCCTTCGTCGTCACATTCGCCCTCACGACCGCCTACTCACCATACTTCGACTTTTTCAAGCCGGACGATCCACAACGTTCGGCGTTGCGGTAATGGCTGCTGACTCCATCACGCTCTTGATGGCGAACACAGACTCCAATTGCGGTTCTGGCCTAAAGTGATTGTCGTATTGACCCGGACCTTCGAACACCAATACATTCAGCTTGTGTTGGGTCCACAGTAACGCCGTCCACGCCGCGATTTACGCTTCACAGACTCGCTAGCGTTCTAATGCGTCCTTCAACTCGGGCAGACTCTTACAGTAGTCCCGCCCAAGATTGAGCGGAACTTCCGAGCTGTAGTCAAAAGCTAAGTCAACGGGAAGACAAACGACCCAGACGGCCTACTGCATTGATGGTGGGGATCGGCGAAGAAACCCTCGTACGCGGCTCCGTATTCCGCATTGTGGAAATCGCAGGAGGAATGTGGATCGGTGTTGTAGTTTCTCAGTATTATTCGGCGCAGGACATGCGTTCAACCCAGGGGCGACAGTCACAAGCTCCACCAGCATTAAAGCATGAAATGTGTCGTGGAGGGTCGATGCAATTTTGGCCGAGATGAGGCCGTTCCCCTGCGCATCCACCAGCAGCACGCGTGCCGTAGTCTTCAACTCCGGAAGATCTTCCGCGATACGCAACTGCTCGGAGCCTTTCGCTTTTTTGTATTCGAGAGGCGTTGGTGGCTCGTGGTTCAGTCGATTTTCCAGCCAGCACACATGGTCATCCACCATATTGCGCGCCGATTGCCCAGCCGGCAAAGGATCAAGATAAAGCTTTGCAAGTTTGAGCGCCCGGGCGATGCGGCCGTCGATGTTGTAGCGCTGCTGAAAGCTGATGTATTCGAAGAGGTCGCCGCCAACCGTCGCCGCGGGAACGGAGTTGCCATACATATCGATGCCCGCCAGTTGCGGGATCGCGCCTTCGACCGGCATCAGTCGCTTGCGAAGATATTCGTCGATTGTGGGACCGGACGATGATTGATTCATGGCCAGAGATTTGTGTCGCCTAAGATAATGATTATCGGTGGTAGCCTTGTCTTGTGGCAAAAGAATAGGCCAGCAAAGTTCTGTCGATCGACGGGCAGGAAGTCCACATCACGAGCCCCGAGAAGTTGTACTTTTCTTCGCAAATAAAAGTCACCAAGCTCGAACTTGTTCAGTACTATCTTTCCGTCGCTCCGGGTGCGCTGGCGGGGATTCAGGATCGACCAATCGTTCTAAAACGTTTCGTCAACGGCGCCGAGGCGGAGGCATTTTATCAAAAGCGCGCGCCAGAGAAGCGACCAGCCTGGTTGCGTACGGTCACATTATCGTTTCCTTCCGGTCGAACTGCCGAAGAAATCGTGGTCGATGACACGTCCGGACTTGCCTGGATCGTAAACCTGGGCTGCATCGAACTACACCCGCATCCGGTGCGCTCCGGCGACCTTGATCATCCGGATGAATTACGTATCGATCTAGATCCGATTCCCGGCGTTAGTTGGGATGATGTTCGCCGCGTCGCACTCGAAGTTCAGGGCTTTCTCGATGAAGTCGGCCTTCGAGGCTGGCCGAAAACCAGCGGCTCGCGCGGCATGCACGTTAACGTGCGCATCGAACCGCGTTGGACGTTCACGCAGGTTCGGCGTGCGGCTGTTGCCTTATCGCGAGCGATCGAGCGCCGCGCCCCAACACTGGCCAGTTCGAAGTGGTGGAAGGAAGAGCGTCATGGCGTCTTCCTTGACTACAACCAGAACGCAAAGGATCGGACCACATGCTCTGCCTATTCAGTGCGTCCGCTCCCAGATGCACGCGTTTCGACTCCTCTTTATTGGGAAGAAGTGCCCGATTGCAATCCGGCGGACTTTACCATCTTCACAGTTCCTGAGCGCTTCGCGAAAATCGGCCATCGGCATGCTGAGATGGATGCATCCCCTGGCTCCCTGGAAAAATTGCTGGAACTAGCTGATAAAGATGAAGCGGCCGGTATCGCCGACGCGCCCTGGCCTCCGCACTTCCGCAAGATGGAAGGCGAGGCTGCGCGCGTAATGCCTTCCCGCGCGAAATCTGCCGCAAAGAGCGTAGCAATAAAGAAGCCGCGCGTGAAGATGCCGTTGATTACGGTCGCGAATTCGCCCGATAAAGCGGCCGCACTGGCGGGTCTTGAGCGATGGAAGGCCAAACATGCGGATATCGCAAGGCTGCTTGCCGTGGACGATGTACTGGTCGATTCCATGCGAGGCCGCTCATCCACGTGGACACGCATCCGCATCAACCTGCGTCATGTCCCCGAAGAACAACGGCCGCAGCAGGAAACTCCAGAGCCAGACGATGATCCCACACGGGAGTGGCGGGAGCGTTGGAAGCACAGGGGTCCGGAATAGTGGCGTCCGACTAGTGATTGTTGGGTTTTCCCCGCCGGGGTTAA
>Ga0210387_10004720_pt1 | contig 10434 bp, 11 predicted proteins | sample IncBWC7OmetaG_FD_160108 | JGI IMG/M metagenome (GOLD analysis project Ga0210387, IMG submission 160108) | Forest soil microbial communities from Barre Woods Harvard Forest LTER site, Petersham, Massachusetts, United States - Inc-BW-C-7-O ...
TGACTGTGGGCTCGGTGATCCCAGGACCATAGGCGGCCGATCCACGGCAGAACGGATTGAGCCAGACCGTCACGGTCGAGGCATGCCGGCCGGCGGGGGGAGATTGCCGATCGATGGTTTGGACTTCGGGCTGTGTGGGCGCTGCACCCCTCAGTCGCAGTTTGCAGCCGGCCTTCGCGGTCCTCTGGAGGGCGACCTCGAGGGTAAGCCCACGGAGTTGCGGGGCGTGGCACACCCTCCTCGTGATCGCCGGGTGGCCAGCTGCGTTCACCGGGGCTACACAGAGCGCGGTCACGACGACGAGCGACGCAACGCCCGCGAGCCGAACCTGACCTGTGCCATGTGTCATGGGGCCGATGCTACCGAGGCATGGCTGCGCACCGTCCGTTAGTTCGTCAGGCTGAGGGTGGAGAAGGTGGTCAGGCTCCTCCCGGCGGGGCTGATAAATCGAACGTCAGGAAGCCGCTGCGTGAGCAGCAAGCGTAATTCTATACGAAGCTGGCGACGGAGGCGCTACAGGCCGCATGTGTGGACCTCACTCCTCCCCATCAGCAGGCTAGCTCAGCCGATCGGCAAACTGCCGCGGCGTGAGGATCTCGACGGCGAGTTGACTGGGATCGATGGCGAGCAGGTCAAGGTCCCCAGTGATGATCGCCTCCGCGTTACTGGTGTCCGCGAGTGCGACGAGGTAGTCGTCGCGGGGGATCGCGACAGACGGCTGGGTGGGGGCCGGGAGCATCAACCAGCAGGGTTGTCTGTGCGGCCAAGTCCGCCACGAAACGGGCCGCCTCGTCAGGGGAGACGTACTTCTGCAGACGGGGCCGCGCGAGCACTATCGTGACCTCCCGCAGAAGTAGCGGCGATGTGATCAGCTCAACGCGACCGTCGAGCGCTGCATCGAGAGTCAGCACCGATGGCGCTCGCGGAGAGCGGGCGATTGCGGCGGAGACGAGTACGTTCGCGTCCGCGACGACGCTCTGCATCAAGCGGCGTCGCGCTCGGCGCGAGCGGCGTGCAACTCCTCGCGTACAAGCGCCATCGCGGCGTCTTCGTCGAGATCGCTGCGCTCGCGGATGCGGGCGACCAGCGAGCGCAGGTCATATGCGCGGATCGCGCGATCGACGATCTCGCCCTCGCTGACATGCGCTTCAGCGGCGCTCGAGCGCAAGATCGATGCGACCTCTGAGTCAAGGTCAACGTTTATGTGCTGGCGAGAAGCAGCCATAAGAGAAAGGGTATCGCGGCATCGTCCCTCCTACGTCGCGCGCGACGCGGCCTGAAGCGGCTCGCCGAGATCGTTCTCGAGCAGGTGGACGTAGGTGTCGAGCGTGAAGCTGGCCGAACGATGGCCGAGCCACCGCTGCACCTGCACGACGTTGCGACCCTCCGCGAACAGTCGCGACGCGACGGTGTGGCGGAACGTGTGGAAACCAGCCCACTCGACACCCGCCGCCTTACATGCAGGTGCGAGCACTCGCATGGCCAGATGTCCGGGTCCAGTACCGTGCCTATGGTCGTGCAGAACACGAAGACGTCTGGCTTGGTGCCGAGCGCACGGAGACGATCAGCCAGCGCAGGCGGGATGGGCACGTCGCGCTTGGAGTAGCGAGACTTCAGTGGGCCGATCACGAGACCCTCGCCGCGGCGGCGGCGCACACGCTGACGGACCTTCACATGCGGGTTGATCCGCCGCCCCGAGGAGGACTGGGTACAGGCAGAGTGCCCCCACGAGGCGCTCATTCCCGAGGGCTGGTTCGCGCGCACTCAGGCCGATATGGCTCGCCGCCGCACGCGCCAGAGCAACCAGCGACGCCGGCCCCAGCAGCGATTCTTCCTGCTGCGCGGCGTCGTGCACTGCGCCACCGGGCACAACGCCCTGCGGATGCACGGCAAGGAACGCAAGGGCATCACCTGGCTACCGCGCCTCCTACGGCGACAACGCCGCGCAGGCGCTCGGACACGGCAAGTGGCAGTACATCCGCGAGGACCGCCTCACCGACCTCATCAAACCGCTTCTTTGGGACCTACGTGTTCGGGGCGAACGCCGCCGCGCACCTGCGCGCTCAGCACGCGGCGCTCACACCATCCATCAAGGATGAGAGCGCCGAGCAGCGCGAGCGGCTGACCTCCCAACTCTCAGACATCGACCAGCGCATCGAACGCCAGCTCGCCGCGATCGAGTCAGGCGTCGATCTCGTGCTCGTCGGCGAGCGCATCCGCGCCCTGAAGGCCGAACGCGAACAGACCGAGACCGCGCTCGCCACGCTAGACCTTGAGCAGCGCCAGCGCACCGTCCTCGACCTGGAGGACGCCTGCGCCGTCCTCGACTCGCTGCCCGACTTCGGCAAGCCGCTCGCCAAGGCCGACCCCGAGCTTCGCCGCCAGGTCTACGAGGCGTTCCACTTCGCCGTCGAACTGGACCGAAACAAACCCGAGGTACGACTGAAAGCGCGCCTCTCAAGCACCGCAAGCGACCTCGACGACTTCGCGTCGATGGTCGCAAATAAGGCCATAGCGGGGGAGCGATCCGCTCTTACGGGCGACCGCTCGGTGCCCGTATCAACGGGTCGCTCCGTGGCCCAGTTGACCGGGCGACGAGTGAGCCCCTCGCGTCACCTCTCGCGATGGTCGCTTCCTGCACCGCAGATCGGCGTCAGCGTGAGGTGTGTTGGGGCGCGTGCCGCCACCTTCGTCGCTGCGCGATGGAACGCCCTGGCCTGGGCGGGCGGCGCGCACACGAGGTAGGCAACCCACGGGCTGCAGATAGCGAACGCACGCCGCCCCGGATGTCGTTCCGTGAGCTCGCCAAGCAGCGCCTGCGTGAACTCGCCTCGGGGTCGGCGCGGAAAGTGCTGGTACACAACCGCCGAACGCTGGCAACCTAGCGCCTGCTCCAACTCCTCCCAGTACAGGTACTTGCAGCAGTTGCGGCGCCCCAATCGGACACTCCTGACCTGAAGGCCGTTGTCGGGATCGAAGAACACGAGGTCATCGGTGCCGAGGCAGCCGACAATCCGCTCGAAGTGGGCGACCCGCTCGGCAAGCTCATCGCTCAGCAGTGCGCCATGAAAGCGGGCGCTGGGCAGGAGCGCCGCATCCTGCACTGCCCGGACGCTGCGCCGCCTCCTCTGGATCATCTCCCCCAACGCGTCGAACACCGGCGGGTCGAGCGCTCGGAAGCGCTCGGGCTCTCTCAAGTAGGCCAGCCGAGCGCCATCACTTCGCCCGTCTCCGGCGGTGCGCATCCAGCACACCTGCAGCGTGCCACCGTGTGCAGCAGCGAGCGCCCGCAGCAGCGCGTACTTCAGGTAGTCGTTGATGTCGCCCGCATACTGATCCTTCATACCGGTTCGCGCTGTCAGCCGTCCGTCACGCCGTCTAGCATCCTGTCATGCCCTTCGCGGACGCCTCACGAGGGATCTGAGTGCCGGTCAGCATCGTCGTCGGTGGACAATACGGCTCGGAGGGGAAGGGCAAGGTTGCCCAGTACTACACCAGGCTGCTCGGCGCGAGAGTAGCTGTGCGCGTTGGCGGGACCAACTCCGGGCACACCACCCTCGCTCACGAGCACGACCGAGTGGTGCTGCGCCAGCTCCCCACTGCTGCGCTTGAGCCCGATGTCCTCTGCGTGCTCGCGGCCGGGTCCTACATCGACCTCGACATCCTGACCGCCGAGATCGACCGTCTCGGCCTGGAGCCTGGGCGCCTCGTGATCGATCCAGGAGCGATGATCATCACCTCCCTCGACCGCGACGCCGAGAAGGTCTCGGACCTCAAACAGCGAATCGGCTCGACCACGAGCGGCACCGGCGAGGCCGTCGCTCGGCGGACCCGGCGCGTCTCCGTGCATGACCTGGCTGGCGCCGCCCGGGAGCTGGCGCCCTATCTTGCTCCTGTACGGCCGCTGCTGCGAGGAATGCTCGACGCGGGCGAGCACATCGTGATCGAGGGCACTCAGGGCTTCGGGCTCTCCCTGCTCCACTCTCCACACTTCCCCAAGACCACGAGCCGTGACACGACCGCAGCCGGCGCGCTCGCCGAGACCGGCCTCAGCCCGTTCGATGTCGAGAACATCGTGCTCGTCCTGCGCTGCTTCCCGATCCGCGTCGCTGGGGACTCCGGGCCGTTCGGAGCGCAAGAGCTCGACTGGGAGACCATCGCACGCGAGGCAGGCGCAATCGGTAGCCTCGTCGAGCGCACCTCGGTCACGAACAAGGTGCGGCGTGTCGCGCGCTTTGACCCCCAGATCGTGCGCGAAGCAATCGCCGCGAACGCCCCGAACGTGATCGTCCTGAACCACCTTGACCACGTCGATGCCGCCGCGCGAACCGGCGTGACGGCGAGGGCTACGGAGTTCGTCGCGTGGGTGGAAGACGAGATCGGTCGCCGCGTCGATCTGTTGGGCCACGGACCGTACAGCCTCAACGAGGCTATGTATCGTGAGCCGTCTGTGGTTTAAGTGCAGGCGGATGGTCGGCGAGCAGCCACACGAACCGAAGATCGGGCCGCTCCCTGCATTCGCCGCGAGTGACGGAGAGGCAATCGCTCTCTTCGAGCACACCCGCCACAAAGACCCTTTCCCCGACATCGCACCGGCACTGCTGAACACCGCAGACCTGATCGACTACATCGCAGCGACCGGCATGCTCCACCCGTTCACCATCGACCGGGCGAAGCCGGCGGACATGCTCAAGCCCGCCTCATGCGGGATGCGCTTGCACGGTGAAGTCCTCTACTTCGAAGGTCGCGAGCCGAAGGAGGCTAGGAAGATCACCCGCACGCTCGAGCCCGGAGAAGAGCTCGTGCTCGAACCGAACTCGATCACCTACGTCACGCTCGAGCCGGTGCTGCGTTTGCCCGACTACATCGCGGCGCGCTTCAACCTGACGATCCGCGAAATCTACCGCGGCATCCTTGTCGGCACCGGTCCTCTGGTCGACCCCGGGTTCGTCGGACATATCTACCTGCCGCTGCACAACCTGACCTGCAACGAGTACGTACTCACCGGCGGCGAGCCCGTCGCCTGGATGGAGTTCACAAAGATATCCCCAAACAAGTCCTGGCATGACACCTACAACTCACATGGACGGTGCGCGCCGTACGTGCCCTTTCCCGATCGAAAGCGTGAGCTGACACTCGACAAGTACCTCGCCCGGGCATCCTCGAAGCCGATCATGAGCTCAATCCCCGTCAGCATCGAAAAAGCTGAGCGCTCCGTTGATCGTGTCCGTAGGGCGGTGCAGCGTCAGGTCCGCATCGTTGGCGCGTTCTCGTTCCTCGCGCTTGTCGCGGTCGCGATCGCCTTGGCCGGCGTCGTAATCACCGTCGCGAATCTCGTCGAAGACTCCAACTCCTCCCGCACTGACCTGACCCACCAAGTCAGCAACCTCGAACACGAAGTCGAAGCGCTGAAGGCCCAGCAGCAAACAAAACGCTAGGACGACAGCTCTTGAGCGCTGCCTCGAAGACCGAGCTGAGGCTCAAGTGTCCCGTCCGCGCCGGAGGCGAAGCTATGGTCACGCCGCCGAGGCGTCACGACCATGATGACCACCGCGAGCCCCCCCACCGAGACCTCCGTCCTGCACGAGACCTTTGTCCATTTCGAGGGGATTGGCGCGAAGACCGAGCAGCGGCTCTGGCGCGCCGGCGTGCACGACTGGGAGACGCTCGAGCACACCCCACTCGGCCGGCGCGCGGATGTCGGTCGAGCAATCGATCGTTCCCGCCGGGCCCTGGAGAGTGGCGACCTCGACTACTTTTTTACGGCTCTCCCAGACTCCGAGCGCTGGCGCGCTTACGCTGACTTCGGCCCGAGATTCCTCGCACTGGACATCGAGACGACGGGCTTGTCGAACGTCTACGACGAGGTCACCATGATCGGGATCGAGCGCGAAGGGGAGTACCGCACCTACGTCCGCGGTGCGAATCTCGATGAGGCCGCCGAGATGTTGGCCGACGCCGCGGGGCTGATCACTTTTAACGGGGCGCTGTTCGATCTGCCGTTCATCTCCCGTACCTTCCCTGGGCTCGTGCTGCCAAGCGCCCACGTTGACCTGCGCTTCCTCGCCCGCCGTGTCGGGCTCTCGGGCTCGCTGAAGCGGATCGAGCACGAGACCGAGCTCGACCGAGAGCGGACCCTGGTCGACATCGCGGGCTATGAGGCGACTGTGCTCTGGAGCGAGTACGACTACGAAGGTCGCGCCGCCTCGCTGCGGAAGCTGATCTCCTACAACGCGGCCGACACGTGCGTCCTGCGCGCGCTCGCAGACCTCGTCGTCGCGCGGCTGTACGCGCGGTTGTGCGAAGACCGCGAGCCGCCCGACGAGCAGCAGCGGCTGTTCGACATTGCCTCCATCCCTGTGGCCAGACCCAGGGCTTCCGCGCGGCCAGTGCGTCCGCCTGCGATCAGCTCGCGAGGGGGAGCGCTCCGCGTCGGGGCGCAGCGCCTCGCGCTTCCCAAACGAACCGGGAGCGAGCCCGCGGTCACGATCGCGGGTCTGCACGAGCGGATGCGCGATTCGGCGGCCCGGATCGTCGGGATCGACCTCAGCGGCTCCGAGCAACGCCCGAGCGGCTGGGCGCTGCTCGAAGTCTCGCGCATTATCACCGGCACGCTTGCGAGCACCGAGGAGATCGTCGAGCGCACCCTCGCCTGCAAGCCACGGCTAGTCTCGATCGACTCGCCGCTGGGGCTCCCCACGGGGCGCGACTGCACCGATGACGACTGCGAATGCCGCTCGGCCGGGATCACACGCGAGTGCGAGCGGATGCTGAGGCGCCGCGGCGTGAATGTCTACCCGTGCCTTATCCCGAGCATGCAGAAGCTAACGACCCGCGGCATCGAGATCGCCGCCGCGCTGCGGGCGGAGGGCGTCGAGGTGATCGAGAGCTACCCCGGCGCTGCCCAGGACATCATGCGCATCCCGCGGAAGCGCGCCTCGCAGACCCAGCTGCGCGCCGGTCTCGAGCGCTTTGGCTTGAGAGGTCTTCGCCCGAGCGGGCAGCTAACGCACGACGAGCTGGACGCCGCAACCTCGGCGATCGTAGGCGCGTTCTACCTGGCGGATTCCTACGAGGCGCTCGGCGGCGAAGAGGAGGGACATCTGGTCATCCCCACACTCACTAACCCAACTACCGCCCTCATGGACGAAAACCCCCCACTGGGCTGCGCAACGCGAGACGAGAATGCGTCCTACGAAGGCCTGTGCATGCTGATCGGCGAGCGAGCACGCGAGTACGCAGGCGCACTGCGCGACCTCGATCTGCTCGTCGGCGAGGACATGGAGGACTACTGGCGAGAGCTTGGCCAGCACGGGGCGAGGCTGCGAGTGGCGTCGATCGAGGAGCCTTGCGTGCGTCTCGCGCGCCGGCCCCGGTTCGTTGACCTGGAGCTGCATGCCGACGATCCGCGGCGTGCGCGCCGTCTGCGAACCTGGGCCAAACAATGGAGCTAGCGGACGGAGCCACCTCAGCGAGATTGGCACAGCGATGATCGTCGCGCTCGAGGGACTCCCCGGCGCGGGCAAGACAACCACCGCACAGCTACTCGCCACGAAACTTGGCTACACCCCGCTTACGGAGTCAACTCACAATCATCCGTTCCTGGAGTCCGTGTACCGGGACGGCGAACGCCACGACCTCGAGATCGAGCTTGCTTTCCTACTGCTGCACTCCAGCGCCTGGCGCGCGATCCGTCCCGACGCAAACACTGTGAGCGACTTCACGCTAGTCAAGGATCTCCTGTTTGCACGCGACACACTGCGTGAGCCAGCTGACCTGTCGCTGTTCGAATCCGCTTACGAGCGGCTGAACCGTGGCTCGTGCCCAGCCGACATCGTGATCTATTTGCGCGCGACGCCCGAGCTTGCACTCGCTCGCGTTCGCCGCCGCTACGAGCAGGACACGCATCGGCGCTTCGAGGAAGCGATGGAGCTCGACCGCCTTGAGCGGATAGAGACCCAATATGAGACGCACCGCCACGAGCTCGGCGCGCGCGTTCTCGCGCTTGACCTCGCCGAGATACTTAAGCCGCATGAGTCCGAGCAGGCTTCTAAGCGGCGTGTAGCAGGGGAAGCGTTGCGCCTAATCTCCGCGTCCTGAATCCAACGAGGCTTCGCTAATCTCGCCGAAAAGCGATCGGGTGAGGTTGGCCAGCGAGTGCTCACTCACCCTTGTGCCAGGTGATCGCGGGCACACCAATATCGTGCCATAGCCGCTGGCCGCAACGGCGAGGTGGATGACCGTCATCGGTAGCGGTTTGCAATCCGCCTCTGGTTCTGCTCTGATCGATTGCGCCGACAGATGTCGTCGGCGTAGAAGCCAATGACGAAGAGACCAGAGCACGAGAAGGGCGAGCGGAACAACGCCGACGCTCGTCCGCGTCATATTCGAAAGAGCGTGTGGGACAACGCCGAGATCGTCGTCAACATCGAGTGCACCGAGCCCGGCACGGCTCTCGACGACCACCTGCGCAAGGAACAGACCCGTGCGCTGCTCGATCTGCTGGCCGACTACCTGCAGAAGCTCGACAAGGACGGCGACGCCGAGCCATAAGTCGCCCGAGGCCTGGAGGGCGAACTACCGCTACTGCCGGCTCGCTCTCGTCCAGCGAGGCGGTGCCTGCTGAGAAGCCTCAGACAACTGTCATAGCGGGGGCGGGATTCGAACCCGCGACCTTCGGGTTATGAGCCCGACGAGCTACCAGACTGCTCCACCCCGCGTCGCTACCGATGCTTTAGCAAAGAACCGCTCTCCAGCCCGGGCCGGCCCCCAGCCAATAGCATCACCCCCATGCGAGCGGCGGTGGTCGACATCGGTACGAACTCGACCCGCCTGCTGATCGCCGACGTCACGCCCGACGGAGGCGTGGTGGAGATCGTGCGCCGCTCGGTCGTCACGCGCCTGGGCGCGGGCGTGGACGCCGGAGGGTCGCTCTCGGAGGAGGGCTGCGAGCGGGTCATCAGCGCGCTGTCCGAGTTCCGCGAGCAGATCGACGCCAACGCCCCGGCCAACGCCGACGAGGAGCCCTACCGGAACCTCGCGGTGATGACCTCGGCGGTGCGCGATGCGCGCAACGGGCCGGAGTTCGCCGCGCGCGTTCGCGACGAGTGCGGCCTGGATGCGCACATTCTCACGGGGGAGGAAGAGGCCAGGATGACGTTCCTCGGTGCGATGTCCGGCCGTCCCGGCGCCGTGAAGCCGACGGTCGTCATAGACATCGGCGGAGGATCGACCGAGTTCATCGTCGGCGTGGGCAAGACGGCCGGATTTCACGTCTCGCTCCCGGCGGGCGTGGTGCGGATGAGCGAGCGTCACATCCACGGCGATCCGCCGCGCTCGGCCGACCTGCAGGAGCTCGCGGTCGATGTCCGGACCGTCTACCAGGCCGGGCTGCCCGTCCAGGAGCGAGCGCCGGTCGTCCGTGGCATCGCGGTGGCCGGCACCGCGACGTCGGCTGCGGCGATCGACCAGGAGCTAGATCCTTACGATCCCGAGTGCGTGCACGGGTATCCGCTGCTGCTGGCCACGGTCGAACTGCTGCTCGCGCGCCTCGCCGACATGGATGAAGCGCAGCGACGGGCGGTGGTCGGCCTGGATCCCAGCCGGGCGCCTACGATCGTCGCCGGCATGGTGCTGCTGTCGGAGGCGATGCGCGCGTTCGACCTGGACGAGGTCGAGGTCTCCGAGCACGACATCCTGCACGGGGGAGCGCTCTCCATCGCACTTCAGAGCAATTCAGTTCCCCACGGCAGTTCAGACATCTGATACTATATTCCGGCGAGGGTGTGCTAGAGACACATCCCTCGAGCTGGTCCATACAGGCCCGGATTGCGCCGCAAAGTGGCGCTCCCGTGTTCGGGCCGACCGGTCCCGGGGCACATACCCCTGCCTGTTCCTCGGGGCCCCGCCCCCGAGGAAGCCGCCCCGCCCGGGCGGCTTCCTCACGAGCGGACGCTAAGTAAAGCGCCCCGCAGCTGAAGCGTCCACGTAGAAGCGACCCGACGCGAAGCGCCACCGAGACGGCGCGTGAAGCGCTCGGCAGGAGCGTCGTGGCCAAGCTCGAGCTTGGCCACGAACCACCTCAGGCCAGGTTGGACTTGCGCGGGTAGATCACGTCCGGGTCGGTGAGCACGTTCACGAGAGCCGGTGCGCCCGCGGAGAACGCGCGCTCGATCGCCGGCACGACGTCCTGGGGACGCTCGACTAGCTCACCGTGACAGCCCAGCGCCTGGACCACCTGGTCATAGCGTGTGGCCGGCCGCAGCTCGGCGGCCACGGAGTATCCGTACAGGAACTCCATCGGGTGCTTCTCCAGCGCCCAGATGCCGTTGTTGCCCATCACACCGACCACGTTCACCCCGTGACGGGCGCGCGTGTCGAACTCCATTCCCGAGAACCCGAACGCGCCGTCGCCGAGCCGCAGCACGACCTGAC
>Ga0210387_10004722_pt1 | contig 10433 bp, 8 predicted proteins | sample IncBWC7OmetaG_FD_160108 | JGI IMG/M metagenome (GOLD analysis project Ga0210387, IMG submission 160108) | Forest soil microbial communities from Barre Woods Harvard Forest LTER site, Petersham, Massachusetts, United States - Inc-BW-C-7-O ...
TGTCGGGACCATCGTCGACTCATGAGCCCTCCACCGACCATCCCGCAGATCCTCAAGGACACCAAAGCCTCGATGGACAAGGCGCTGGAGAACGCGAAGAAGGAGTTCACGTCCATCCGCACCGGCAAAGCGAGCGCGTCGCTCCTCGACACGGTTCGCGTCGAGGCCTACGGCCAATCGATGCCGCTCAACCAGCTGGCGAGCGTGAGTGCGCCCGAGCCACGGCTCCTGCTCGTGACGCCTTGGGACAAGGGGCAGACCCACGCGATCGAAAAAGCGATTCGCGAGTCGGAGCTCCAGCTCAACCCGCAGAATCAGAGTGGCGTGATCCGGGTGCCGATCCCCTCACTCAACGAGCAGCGGCGCAAAGATCTCGTGAAAGTCGTGCACAAGCTGGCCGAGGAAGGCCGCATCGGCGTCCGTCACGCACGAACCGAAGGGCGCGATCGCTTGAAGAAGCTCGAGAAAGTCTCCGAAGACGACGTCAAGCACGGCGAGCGCGAGCTGCAGAAGCTCCATGACGACTTCATCGGCAAGGTCGACGAGCTGGTCAAGCATAAGGAAGCTGACATTCTGGAAGTCTGAGTGAGCAGCTTGGCTCAGTCACGGCCCGCGATGTCGGAGCTTGCACGCCGGGTGCTGTTCGCGGTGGTCGCCGCTCCGGCGACCGTGTGGCTGATCTACCTCGGTGGCCCCTACCTCGGCATCCTCTCGGCCACCGCCGCCGCGCTCGGCGCCTGGGAGCTGTATCGCATCGCCCGCGCCGGCGGCGTCGATCCGATCGACTCGGTGGGGATTCCGTTCTCCGCGCTGCTGCCACTCCTGGCCTCGCTCGCGCCGCGAGGCGTCTTCACGCTCGACCTCGGCGCCAGCGCGGTGGCCGTGCTGATCATGTTCACGCTCGCGATCTGGCTGCGCGGTGCAGGGCAGCGCCCGCTGTCGGCCGTCGCCGTCACGCTGTTCGGTGTGGTCTACACGGGTGGGATGCTGAGCTTCGGCGTCGCGATACGCTATCACAACTACGCGGTCGGCCGTATATCGGGCACACTGCTCTTGCTGCTGCCAATTCTGCTCACGTGGATGAACGACATCGGCGCATACGCCTTGGGGCGTCTGTTCGGGCGCCGCAAGCTGATGCCGACCGTAAGTCCCGGGAAGACCGTCGCCGGCGCCGTCGGCGGCATCGTTGTCGCCGTCGTGTTCTGCTGGGCGTACGTGCGATGGATTTTGGCGCCCTACGGCGAGTTGGGCATGGCCCCGTGGGCCGTCGCGCTCGTCGGGCTCGCGCTGAGTCTCGCGGCGCAGGTTGGTGATCTGGCCGAGTCGCTCTTGAAGCGCGAGGCTGGAGTCAAGAACAGCTCCGGACTCATTCCCGGACACGGGGGCGTCTTGGACCGGCTCGATAGCCTGCTGTTCGTATTGCCAACAGCCTATCTGTTGTTCGGCATCCCCGGGATGCTCTTGCCGGTTCCGAGATGACGCGTGGCGTCGCGATTCTCGGCTCGACGGGGTCGATCGGCACGAGCGCGCTGCGTGTCCTCGACCGCCAGCGCGCTCGCTTTCACGTCGCCGCGCTCACGTCTCGCGCCAACGCGACGTTGCTCGCCGAGCAGTCGCTGCGCTACCAGCCCTCGTTCGTAGGCTGCGTCGAACGAGATGGCTCCGCGTGCCTCATCGACGCGGCCACTCGCCCTGACGTGGACATTGTCCTGAACGCCGTCGTCGGCGCGGCCGGCCTCGATGCGACTCTCGCCGCGCTCCACGCTGGCAAACGTGTCGCGCTAGCGAATAAAGAAACGCTGGTGATGGCCGGCGACCTCGTCTCGAAAGCCGCGGCTGCAGGTCACGGCGAAATCGTACCAGTAGACAGCGAGCACTCCGCGATATTGCAGTGCATTGGCTCGAGAGCGCCGAACGAAGTGAGGCGCCTTGTCATCACCGCATCGGGCGGCCCGTTCAGAGGCTGGTCGAAAGAGCGCCTGGCCCAGGCGACCGTCGAAGACGCGCTCCAGCATCCCACGTGGAAAATGGGCCGGAAGATCACGGTCGATAGCGCGACGCTCGCCAACAAAGCGCTTGAGGTGATCGAGGCGCACTTTTTATTTGGGGTGCCTTACGACCAGATCGAAGTGGTCGTCCATCCCCAGAGTATCGTTCACTCATTCGTCGAATTCCGCGACGGCAGCGTCCTGGCACAGCTCGGCCTGCCGAGCATGGAGCTCCCGATCTTGTACGCTTTGACACACCCCGAACGCGTCGTTGATGACGGGGTACCACGCTTCAACCCGGTGGCAGCCTCACCGCTGACCTTCGAGCGCGTCCGCACCGACGACTTCCCGGCGCTCGCGCTCGGTATCGAGGCCGGCCGGCGCGGTGGCGCCGCCCCAGCGGTATTCAACGCGGCGAACGAGCAAGCGGTGGCGCTATTCTTAGAGGGACGGATGTCATTCGCGGGGATCCCCACGGCCATCAGCTCGGCACTCGACGCACTCGGCGCTCACCCGGGAACTGACCGGGAGGCGCTCCTCGCCGCCGACGCCGCCGCGCGGGGGCACGTGCTGAGCGCCGCCATAGGGGCAGCAGTATGAACCATTTCTGGGATGTCCTGCGGGATCACGTGCCGTGGCTCGCGCCGATCCTCGTGTTCGGCGTCGTGATCTTCGTGCACGAGCTCGGCCACTTCCTCGCCGCGAAGATCACGGGCGTCTATGCTCCGCGATTCTCCATCGGGTTCGGCGCCGCGCTGTGGCATCACCGGTGGGGCGAGACCGAGTATCGGCTCGCGGTGCTCCCCTTGGGCGGCTACGTCCGCATGGCCTCGCGCGACGATGAGTCCATGGCGATGATCGAGGGCGGCGGCGAGACCGGACCCGAAGTGCACGGGCCGGACTGGGACCCGAACGCGATGAAGCCCTTCGGTCCGAAGCCGGTGCCGGAGGATCGATGGTTCGAGTCGAAACCCCTCTGGGCGCGGCTCTTCATCATGCTCGCCGGCGTCACGATGAACCTCGTGCTCGCGTACGTCGTGTTGGCCGGCGTGTTCGCGCACTACGGGAAGCCGTCCGGTGTGCAGACGCCGATCGTCGACTCGGTCGTCACGAACATGCCGGCCGCCACCGCGGGGCTTATCGCCCACGACAGCATCGTGGCGGTCGGTGGTGTCCCCATCCACACGGCGCTCGAGGCCCAGGACCAGCTGCGCCCGGCGATCGGCAAAGCATTGACGATCGACGTTGTGCGCTCCGGGAAGCCCATGAGCTTCACGGTGACACCGGTCGCGGCGCAGGACACCAATGCCCAAACACACGCGGTCAGTACGATCGGCCGCGTCGGCGTGCTCTTTCGGCCCGAGCCAATGGTGCCGGTACCGCTGCCGCAAGCGGTCGCGCTGGCCGGCGAGAAGACGGTCGATCTGTTCGAGGCGATCGTCGAGTCGGTCGGCAAGCTCGTCACCGGTCAGGTGTCGATCAAGACCCTGAGCGGACCGGTCGGCATCGCGAAGTACTCGGTGCAAGCGGCGAGAAGCGGACTCGAGAATCTGCTGCTCTTGCTCGCCGTCATCTCGGTCAACCTCGCGGTCCTCAATCTCCTGCCGATTCCGATCCTCGACGGCGGTCAGATCGTCGTCAACGTCGTCGAATCGATACGCGGCACGCCGCTCACCCTGCGCACGCGGGAGTTGATCCTGCGGGCCGGGCTCCTCGCGATCGCATTCCTGTTCGTGGTGGTCATGTACAACGATCGATGCGTGTTCTTCTCTGCGCTCTGCTCCTGACCGCCCTTCCAGGGGCGGCCCGAGCGCAGATCGGCACCGCACGGTTCGACATCGATAGCGTTGGCGACTCGACGGTCACGTTCACCGTCGGCGCTGCACGCTGGGTGCGAGCCGGTCAGACGGGGCTCGCCGTCGAGCCGCGACGCCATGATGAGCTGATCGCGCGATTGCGGATCATTCATGTCGAGTCGGGCACCGCCGCCGCCGTAATCACGGGACAGACAAGCCGGGTGACGGCCGGACAAGTCGCGTTGATCCGCAAGCCGGCCGCGCCGTTCTATACCGTCGGGATTTTCTGGGTCGGCGCGGCAGTCGGCGCCGCGATCATGTTTTTCGCTACTCGTTAGCTGCCACAGACTAGGCGCACGCGGACGTGCTGCGCCGGGCCCGCATCGTCCGTCACGCGCACCGTATCGCGATAGGTCGCACAGTATCGCGCACTCACGGCGAGCATGTACGCGCCGATCGGCAGCGTGATCGGCTTCTCGGCCGGCGTATGCCCACTCGCGATCTCGTCACCACCGATCGACCGGAATGCATACTCGGCCCCATTCGGCTGCGCATCGAGCACCAGCACACCGCACACGCGCGGCGCCAGATGCACATTGGTCATCCCCGTCGGCGCGAGCGTGACCGTTTGCGTCACGCGATGCGATGGACATTGTTCGTTGCCGCTGTCGGGTAACGCGGCGAGCACCTCGTAGCGTCCGGGTTTGAGGGTGTCCGTCCGCCAGTCGCCGGTTCCGACGACCGTTCCGCCGACACTGAGGCGCGCGTCGGCCGGCGCCATGATGTGCAGCACGGGCTTGACGGGCTCACGGACAAGAGCCGCTGGTGTCGCTTGCGATGTCGTCGCCGGTGTTCCCGCGGGTCTGCCGCCGCCGCCGGCAGTCGGTCGTGCAGGCGATGTCGTGGAGGGCGATGTCGCTGGCGCAGTCGCGGTAGGCGCAGGCGAAGCCGCGTGTGCTGCCGGGTGCTGATGCTTAAGCGTGTACGCCGAAACGAGACCGAGCACGATGGCGGCGGCAGCCGAGGCTTGCACGATGCGCCGCCGGCGCCGCTTGGCCTGCTCCCACGGCGGGACGATAGGCGTCGTGGGCCCGTCGATCGTTGGCGTCGGCATGGCCCGCATGGCGATCGTCTCGCCCTTTTCCGTGAGCAGAGCGCCGAGCGCCTGACACAGGGCCTCGCCGGTCTGATACCGGTCCCCGGGATCTTTCTCGAGGCACGTGAGGATGATCCGCTCCATCCCTTTCGACAGGGATGGATTGAGCGACCGCGGTTTCGCGGGCCGATCCTCGACGTGCTGCCGCGCGATCTCGTACCAGTCCTCGCCGGTGAACGGGAGCACCCCGGTCGCCGAGCGAAACAACGTGACGCCGAGCGAGTAGAGGTCAGCCCGTCCGTCGAGGGTCAGGCCTCGCGCCTGCTCGGGCGAGAAGTACTGCGGCGTGCCGACGACCATATTCGTCCCGGTCTGCTGGGCATAGTTCGAGACGGCCCGCGCGATGCCGAAATCGGCGACGATCGCGTTCCCGTGCTCATCGAACAGGATGTTGTCGGTCTTGATGTCGCGATGGATCACGCCCTCGCGGTGCGCGAAGCCCAGGGCGCTGGCAACGTCGATTCCGAGCCGGATCAGGACGGGCTCGGGCAGCGTCGGGATGACCTCCAGCCGGTCCGGCAGGCCCTGCGGCAGGAAGTCCATCGCAAAGTAGACCGCGTCCTGGTCTTTGCCGACCGCGAATATCTTGATGATATTCGGGTGCCGGAGCCGCGCGGCCGTCGAAGCTTCCCGGCGGAACCGGCTCTCGAACTTCTCGTCGCCGGCGTACTGGGGCTTGAGGACCTTGAGCGCGACCGGGATCTCGAGCTCGGGATCGAATGCCTTGTAGACCCAGGCGAACCCGCCTGAGCCGACGACGGCATCTATCCTGAACTTGCCGAGGGTTCGGCCGAGATAGCGTTCAGGCAACGCAGTACGCCTTTACAGGAGTCCCGTATCCCAGTAAACTTCTGGGCTTACTAGAGATAGCGCTCAAGATGGGTAAGGCGCGGAGTATAATATCAAACATGGCATTCCAAAAAGCACCGACGATCGCGAAGTACCACAGCCACGAGACCGATACGGGTTCGACGCGTGTTCAGGTCGCCCTGCTGACTGATCGCATAAATTACCTGACCGACCACTTCCGCGTGCACGCCAAGGACCATCACAGCCGCCGCGGACTCCTCAAGATGGTCGGCCGTCGCCGCCGTCTGTTGAACTACCTCAAGCGCACGGATCTCGAAGGCTACCGGACACTGATCGAGACTCTTGGGCTTCGCTACTAGGACGCTTTGCTACTGTTTCCCTTTTTCGCGCGGGCGCGACGGCAACTTGTGTCGCCCGCGCTTTTCGCGTTTTTCCCTAAATAACCGATGCAACGTATAGAGAAGACCTTCGCTGGTCGCCGGCTGGTCATTGAGACCGGCCGCATGGCCAAACAGGCCGCAGGCTCGGCCGTCGTAACGTTTGGCGAGACGATGGTGCTAGCGGCGGTCACCGTGAGCGACTCGCAGAGTTCACTCCCATTCTTTCCCCTCACGGTCGAGTACAAGGAAAGAACCTACGCCGCGGGCAAGATCCCTGGCGGCTTCATCAAGCGGGAAGGACGCCCGCAGGACGCCGAGATCCTCTCGGCCCGCATTATCGATCGCTCGATCCGTCCACTGTTCCCTGAGGGCTTCAAGAACGAAGTCCAGGTGTTCGTCTACGTCATCTCCGCTGACCAGGAGAATGACGCAGATGTCCTCGCCCTCCTCGCGACCTCCTTCGCGATGAACGCCTCGAAGATCCCGTTCCTGGGCCCGATTGCGGCTGTCCGCGTCGGTCGCGTGCAGGAGCGCTGGGTCTTGAACCCGACGTTCCAGCAGCTCGCCGGATACAGCGACATGGACATCGTCGTCGCCGGGTCGAAGGACTCGATCGTGATGGTCGAGGGCGGCGCGCTCGAGGTCTCCGAGACCGACTGTGTCGACGCCCTGGCGATCGCGCATGGCGGCATCAAAGAGCTGGTCAAGTTCCAGGAAGAACTGCTCGCCAAGCTCCCGCCGGTCGAGAAGATGGCGTGGACGAAGGCCGAGCGGTCGGAGCTGCTGCAAGCCCGCGTCAAGGAGCTCGCCGCTGGCCGCATCGTCAACGCCCTCAACCAGCCCGACAAGCATGCGCGAGTCGAGGCCGTCGAGATCGTGAAGAAAGAGGTCATCGATGCCCTGATCTCGGAATTCCCCGAGAACGGTCGTGACATCTCGGAGCTCGTCGGAGATGAAGAGTATCACGCCCTCCGAGCCCAAGTCCTCGACACAAAGCATCGCGTAGATGGTCGTGGCCTCACCGATGTTCGCCCGATCACTTGCGATGTCGGGCTCCTCCCGCGCGCACACGGCTCGGCCTTGTTTACCAGAGGTCAGACACAAGCCTTGGTCGCGGTGACGCTCGGCACGGCCAACGACGTGCAGCGGCTCGACACGATCGACGAAGCAGGCGAGTCGACGAAATCGTTCATGCTGCACTACAATTTCCCGCCGTTCTCCACTGGCGAAGTACGACCGGTGCGTGGAACGAGTCGCCGCGAAATCGGCCATGGCAACTTGGCCGAGCGCGCGCTCCAAGGCGTGTTGCCGGCATTCGAGAGCTTCCCGTATACGATCCGCATCGTATCCGATGTCCTGGAGTCCAACGGCTCGTCGTCCATGGCGTCGGTCTGCGGTGGATCGCTGGCGCTGTTCGACGCGGGCGTGCCGATCACGGCCCCGGTCGCCGGTGTCGCGATGGGCCTCATAAAAGAAGGCGATCGTTACGCGGTACTCACCGATATCCTCGGCACCGAGGACCACCTCGGCGACATGGACTTCAAAGTCGCGGGGACCGACCAGGGTATCACGTCGATCCAGATGGACATCAAGATCCAGGGCCTCAGCCTGGACATCATGCGGGAAGCGCTGTCTCAGGCGTTGGTTGGACGGTTGCACATTCTCGGTGAGATGGCCAAGGCGCTCCCCGAACCGCGCGGCGACTTGTCGCGCTACGCTCCGCGTATCGTCACGATGACCATCAGCCCCGAGAAGATCGGCGATCTCATCGGCCCGAAGGGCAAGACGATCCGTGGGATCCAGGACGAAACCGGCGCCGAGCTCACGGTCGACGACTCGGGCTTGGTCACGATTGCCGCAGTCGGCGGCGACGCCATGCAGCGCGCGCGCCAGATGGTGCAAGCGCTGACGGCCGAGCCGGTGGTCGGCGAGGTGTACGAGGGCACAGTAAAGAGTACGACCGCGTTCGGCGCATTCGTCGAGATCATGCCCGGCACCGAGGCCCTGCTGCACATCTCCGAGATGCGTTGGGGCCGCACCGACAAGACCGAAGATGTCGTCAAGAAGGGCGACCGCGTGAAGGTCAAGCTGATCGACCGCGATGAGCGCGGGCGCCTTCGTCTCTCGATGCGCGCGCTGCAACCAAAGCCCGAAGGCCAATCATCCTCGGAAGAGTCGGGTGGCGGCTCCGGCGGTGACGAGCTCGTCGCCGAGGGCGCTGGGACCTCGGGTGGAGGCGGTGAGCAGCGCGAGCGGCGTCCGCGGCGTGGTGGTGGTGGTGGCCGTGGCGGTCGCGGCGGCCCGTCGCGGGGATGACCTCGTTCGTCGAAGACGGCCTGAGATCGACTACTCTCGATAACGGCCTCACGGTTCTGTCAGAGCGCATGCCGGGCGTCCGGTCCATCGCGATCGGCGCCTGGATCCGCGCGGCATCGATCCACGAGACGACCGCCATTATGGGCGTGTCCCATCTCTTGGAGCACATGGTGTTCAAGGGGACGCCAACCCGCGATGCGCGGGAGATCGCGCTCTCGCTGGAGCGCCTCGGCGGCTCCCTCGACGCGTATACCTCCCGCGAGCACACGTCGTACCAAGCCCGTGTGCTGGACGAGCACGTGAGCGTCGCGGCCGACGTGCTTGGCGACATCGTCTATCGCCCGACGTTGCGTACCTCCGACCTCGCGTTGGAGCGTAAAGTGGTGCTCGAAGAGATCGGGATGGTCGACGATACGCCGGACGATCTCGTCTTCGAGCTCCACAATGCCGCGCTCTGGGGCTCGCATCCGCTCGGCTACTCGATCCTCGGCACCCGCGACACGGTCGGCTCGCTCGGCGTGCATGAGCTACGCGCGTTGCATGACCGTGCGTATCATCCGGCCCAAACGGTCGTTGCCGCGGCAGGAAACATAGACCATGATCGCCTGCTATCCCTCCTGCACGACACGGGATGGTCTCAACTGCCAGCCGGCCCATCGACGCGCTTGACGGCGCCGCCGCCGAAGGCGGCGCAGCCGTGTGTAACTCATGTCGAGCGCGACACGACCCAGACGCATATCGTCTTCGGCTCACCGACGGTCGCGCATGGCGACCCGAGACGATATGCGTTCGCGATTGCGTCGAGTGTCCTGGGCGGTGGCATGAGCTCGAGACTGTTCCAGCGTATACGGGAAGAGCTGGGACTCGCGTATGCCATCTTTACGTTCTCGTCGCTCCACGCCGACGTCGGCAGCCATGGTGTCTACGTGGGCACCGCGCCGGAGACGGCCGTGCAGGCAACTGATGCCATTCGTGAGGAGCTTGGCAAGATCGCAAGCGAAGGCCTCACCGCGGACGAGCTGACCGCCGGGAAGAACCAACTCAAGGGACAGGTCACGCTGTCGTTGGAGAGCGTGACGACCCGCATGTATCGCGCCGCCAGCGTCGAGCTGTACGGCGAACCCTATCGCGGGCTCGATGAAGAGCTCGCGGCCATCGAGCGCGTCGATCACGATGACGTGCGTGCCGTCTGCCGGGAATTCTTCGCGCCGGAACGTCAGACGGTCCTGAGCCTCGGTCCGGCCTAACTCTCACGACTTGCCATGAACATCGGCGTACCGAAAGAAATCAAGACGAACGAGAATCGCATCGCGCTCGTGCCCGCGGGGGCCGAGGCGTTGGTCGCGGCGGGACATACGGTGTGGGTCGAGCGCGGGGCGGGCGAGGGCAGTGGCTTCCCCGATGAGCTCTACACGAGCGTCGGCGCGAAGATCGCTCCCGATGCCGGATCGGTCTGGCGCAGCGGCGATTTGATCCTCAAGGTGAAAGAGCCGATCGCGCCCGAATGGCCCCAGATCCGCAAAGGCCAGACGCTCTTCACGTATTTCCATTTCGCGGCCGACGAGCAGCTGACACGAGCGCTGATGCAAACGGGCGCGACCTGCATAGCGTACGAAACGGTGGAACTGCCGTCTCGTGAGCTTCCGCTCCTGACGCCGATGTCCGAAGTCGCCGGACGGATGGCGGTGCAAGAGGGCGCGAAGTACCTGGAAAAGCTCTATGGTGGTCGTGGGGTGCTACTGGGAGGCGTCCCCGGTGTCGCGCCGGCCAAGGTAGTCATTCTCGGCGGCGGCATCGTCGGCATCAATTCCGCGAAGATGGCGGCTGGCTTCGGCGCACAAGTGATCGTGCTCGACATCTCTTTGGAGCGCCTGCGCTATCTGTCCGACGTAATGCCGGCCAACGTGACACTGATCCACTCCAACCGCCACAATATCCTCGAGCACATCTCGAGCGCCGATCTGGTTGTCGGCGCGGTCCTCGTGAC
>Ga0210387_10004723_pt1 | contig 10433 bp, 8 predicted proteins | sample IncBWC7OmetaG_FD_160108 | JGI IMG/M metagenome (GOLD analysis project Ga0210387, IMG submission 160108) | Forest soil microbial communities from Barre Woods Harvard Forest LTER site, Petersham, Massachusetts, United States - Inc-BW-C-7-O ...
AGGACCAGCTGGTTTCCCAGCACGTCATGTCGAGTTGCCGGTTGAATCAAGTTTCTGGCTTGCAGGTAATCCATCCATTCCAGATCGGCCGAAAAGAACATGTCGGCTCGCGAACCATTTTCGATCTGGCGCGCCAGCGCTGAACTGGCCGCAAAGGAAAAACGCACCGGAATCGAGGTGTCCTTGGTGAACGCATCGCCCAAATCCTGGAGCGTGTTGGCGAGGGAGGCGGCGGCAAACACGGTAATCCCTTTCTCCGAGTCGGCGGCAAGGGACTGCAGCCCGAAAAGACAGGCACTCAGCAGCAACCAAGCGCGCAAGATCGATTTCATGGCTAGTTGTGCGCCAATACCGGCGATCCGCTGTACAGCTCGGGAAATGTGCGCCGGAAATTCTCGATCTTCGGTATGTCGTAGATCGCGATGTAAGGCTGCGTCGGGTTATGGATCAAATAATCCTGGTGATAGCCTTCGGCGGGATAAAAGCCCTTGAGCGGGTCCACGCGCGTGACGATCGGGCGCGCGAACGCATGCGACTGATCCAGCTGGCTGATGTAAGCCTGCGCAATCCGCTTCTGACTGTCATCGGTGTAAAAAATTGCCGACCGATATTGAGTGCCGACATCGGGCCCTTGGCGATTGAGTTGCGTCGGGTCGTGGACCACCGAAAAGGCGATTTGCAATATCTGCCCATAGGAGATCGCCGACGGATCGAAGGTTATCTTGACCGATTCGGCATGTCCGGTGGTTCCCGAACTGACCGTTTCGTACTGTGCAGTGGCTTTCTCGCCGCCCGCATAGCCCGCGATCACATTCTTTACGCCGCGCACGTGCTCGAATACGCCTTGCACACCCCAAAAACAGCCGCCTGACAACACCGCAATCTGTTCCGGACCTTGGGTTTTGGGATTGTCGACCGCCGCAGGGGCGATGATGACGGGCGCTTCTGCGCCGAACAGCGGTGAGTGCCAGAGAATCGTGCCGCCCGTAACGGCGGCCGCCACTGCGGCAATCCGCAGCGAAATCGAAAACTTCCGCAATGCCATGTATCTGTCTCCTATGCGCGCGGCGTGAAGTGCAGCGCAACTGAATTCATGCAATAGCGCAGCCCCGTGGGTTTCGGGCCGTCGTCAAACACATGGCCCAAGTGCGCATCGCAGCGCCGGCACGAGATCGCGTCTCGCGACATGCCGAAACTATTGTCGCTGCTCTTGACCACGTTCAGCGCAGAAATCGGCTGCCAGAAACTGGGCCAGCCGGTGCCGGACTCGAACTTGGTCTTTGAATCATAGAGCGCCGTATCGCAGCAGATGCAATGATAAATGCCGTCCGCGTGATTCCGATCGTATTCGCCCGTGAATGCTACTTCCGTACCGGCTTGCCGCGCGACACGATAGCTCAGGGGCGGAAGCTGCGCTTTCCACTCGGCGTCCGTCTTAACAATCTTTGCCACCCGCGCGATGCCAAGGCTCTTGCCGGCCGGCGAGAAATTCTCAATGGATACCTCGCCGCCCACGACGGGGCCGGATAGCGTTGCCGCGGCGACTCTGCCCACCAGAGGCACGGCCGACAAGGCGCTCAATCCGACAATGAAATAACGACGACTTAACATTGCCTGCATGACTTGCCCTCACCCGAATGTAAATGAATACGCTTGCACGCCCGGATCCAGGAATTCGATGGAGAACACGTGCTCGCCGACATCGCCGGACTGCCTGATCAATTGATATAGGCGTTGCCCATCGATGATTCCGGCCCCGCTCGAATCCGTGTCGGCGCCATGATTGGCTCCTGGTGCAGCGCCGTCCAAGGTCACGCGGAAATGCACCGGTTTACCGTCGCTGCGCGGACCCAATACCAGGTGCAGATCGCGCGCGTAGAACCGGAACTCGATTTTACCGCCGCTTGCGCCGAGCACCGCTTTTTCCGGGTCCACATTCCAAGACCCGGCCAACGCCCATTGATTCAACTTTAATGCAGCCGGAGCCGCGTAAAGATGCGTTTGATCCTGCGTAAAGCCGCCCGGCGAGGCGAAATTGTCGGCGCGGCGGTAGCCGACATAGGTCTCCGGCGACTGGTCGTGCGCCTCGTCCGGCGGCGCCTGAACGCCCACCGCCTTGGTCTGACCCATGCCCGGCGGCGGCAAGTTGCTCTGCCCCGCCTCGGTCAGCAATGTGCGGATGATCTGCTCGGATTCATCGTAGTTGCCTTCGCCGAAGTGATGCGCGCGAATCCGGCCGGTGGCATCGATGAAATAGTGCGCCGGCCAGTACTGGTTGTTGAATGCCTGCCAGATGGCATAGTCGTTGTCCAGCGCCACCGGGTAGGTGATCTTCAAATCCGTCACCGCCCGGCGCACATTGTTGGGATCTTTTTCAAATGCGAATTCCGGTGCGTGCACGCCGATAACCACCAGGCCGTGATCCTTGTACTTCTCGTACCACGATTCCACGTACGGCAGCGCGCGCAGGCAGTTGATACACGAATAGGTCCAAAAATCCACCATGACCACTTTGCCCCGCAGGCTCTGTGGCGTGAGCGGGGGCGAGTTGAGCCACAGGGTCGCGCCGGCGAATGAGGGGATTTCTCCCTCAATCGGCAAATTGCCGGCGGGCTTCGCGGCCGACATCATCATGGCATGGCCGTCCCCTTTGGAATTGCTCATCGCCATGGTGGAGTTGCTCATGGCCATCGTGGAGTTGGTCATGGCCATCATGCTGCCGCCCGGCGCGCCCGGATTTTGCGGATTGATTTTGTCGATGAGCGATTGTTCGAGGCTGTTCGTGCCATTGAGCGACAGTCGCGTGAGCACGGTTGAATCCCAGCCGAACACGATCGCGACGACAGCGAGCAACACCGCGACACCGAGGCCCCGCCTGATCCACTCCCCGGTACCCAGCGACTTCTTCAGAAACGCGAATACTCGACCGCCGGCCAGCAATGCCACCGCCAACGAGGTTGCCGCGCCCGCGGCATAGGCAAACAACAGCAATGTGGTTCGGGTGTTCGGTCCGGAGATGGCCGCGCCGGTGAGAATGAGACCCAGAATGGGTCCCGCGCAGGGCGCCCAGAGCAGGCCCGTGGCGATTCCGAGCAGCAGGGAATTCAGCAGTGTAAAGCGACCCGCGGCGCTTGGATTTGATTGCGTCAGCCGGTTGCCCAGCGCGACAAACGGACGTGCGAGCCAATCCGCCAAGCGCGTCGACAACAGGGTTGCCGCAAAGGCGGTCAACAATACCAGTGCGAAGACGCGCCCATATTGATTGACCCTGACGGCCCAAGAACCGCCCACCGCGGCCAGGGTGGCGATCGCAGCAAACGTGATGGCCATGCCGGCCAGCATGGGTAGGCCGTTGCTCAGGAATTTCTGCTCCGAGCGCGCGAATACAAAGGGCAGCACAGGCAAAATGCAGGGACTCAAAATGGTCAGCACGCCGCCCAGAAACACCAGGATTACGAGGGTCATGATAGGCAATCTTACTCCTGCTAAGTAAGACCGGCGATTGAACCATTACATTGCACTACGCGGTTAGGTCCCGCAAAAAGTCTGTCGCACGCGCTCTTGAGGTTGCGGCGGATCTGCGTAGCCCGCGTGGGCGGCGCGCTCGATGTAGGGCGCCGCGAGCACCTGGGAGAATTCCTCGAAAGGCGCAAAATCGCTGCGCTCGACCGCCGCGACAATCATTTGTTCCACGCGGTGGTTGCGCGGGATGTAGGCTGGATTCGCCGCCTGCATCAATTCGGCGCGCGACTCCGGTGTCATCGCCTCGCGACTGGTCCGGGCCCGCCACCGCTGCGCCCACGCGTCATAATCAGCAGCATCGATGAAATAGCCGCGCACCCGCCCATCGCAGCGGGGTTCGCGGGCCGCGGCACACAGCGCGCGAAAGCTCAAGGTGAAGTCGGCTTGATTGCGATGCATCGCCTTCAGCCAATCCTCGGCGAGCTGCCGGTCTCCCTGCTCCGCGGTCGACAGTCCCAATTTGCGGCGCATGCCGCGCAACCAGCAGTCATTGAAGTGCGTCTCAAAGGTTGCAATCACCTGGGTGGCAGCGCCAATGGCCCGCTGCGTGTCCGCATCGATGAGCGGCAACAATGTCTCCGCGAAACGGGCCAAATTCCACAGCGCGGCATTGGGCTGATTGGCGTAAGCATAGCGGCCGTGCTCGTCGATCGAGCTGAACACGGTCGCCGGATCGAATGTATCCATGAATGCGCACGGACCGAAATCAATGGTCTCCCCCGACACCGCCATGTTGTCGGTGTTCATGACGCCATGAATGAAGCCCACATTCATCCAGCCGGCGATGAGCGCGGCCTGACGCGACACAACTTGCTCGAGCAGCGCCAAGTAGGGACTGGCTTCGTGGGCGCACAGCGGGTAGTGCCGATCGATCACATAGTCAGCGAGGATTTTTGTGCCGGCGACGTCGCCGCGGGCCGCGAAATATTCAAATGTGCCCACGCGCACGTGGCTGGCAGCGACCCGGGTCAATATGGCACCCGGCAGCAGCGTTTCGCGTTGCACCGACTCGCCCGTGGTTACCGCTGCGAGTGAGCGCATCGCCGGAATTCCCAATGCATGCATCGCCTCGCTGACCAGATATTCGCGCAAGACGGGCCCCAACGCGGCGCGCCCGTCCCCGCTGCGCGAGTAGGGGGTACGCCCGCAGCCTTTCAGCTGAATATCGCGAAGCACGCCAGCCCGGTCCGGCATCTCGCCGATCAAGATCGCCCGGCCATCACCCAGTTGCGCAACGAAATGACCGAACTGATGCCCAGCATAGGCCATGGCGATGGGAACACTGCCCTGCGGCAAGACATTGCCGGAAAAAAGCTGCGCCTGGGCGGGCGCGTCGAGAGCGGATAAATCCAGATCCAAGTCCGAGGCGAGCGCCTGATTCAGCTTGATGAGATGAGGCGCCGCGACGTGCGTCGGCGGCACTCGCGCAAAGAAGCGCTCTGGCAGACTCGCATAGCGGCTGGGGTTCACGCCTTGACCGTCGCCTCGCGCGGAGTATGGGTTCGAGCGACCGATCCGCGCGTCGCCAGCCATGATCCGAGCAGAATGAGTGCGAACGCGATGAAGCCGCCAATCCCAAGGTGCTCATCGAGGACCAGCACGCCGAGCAATGTCGCCACGACCGGATTGATGTACGTGATCACCGATGCGCGCGAAGCGCCGGCATGGCGGACCAGATAAAACATCAGCAACATGGCAACGGCCGTGCACACGATCCCGAGCACGGCGATCGACCCCAGCGCGTTCGCGGACGGCAGCCTGACAGGAATCTCAAGCGCGGCGGGAATCAGCAAAATAACGCTGGCGACACCTAAGCTTGCCGCCAGCGGGCCAATGGAATCCAGACCATGCAGGTGACGCTGGATGATCAGTGGTCCCACCGCATAGCACAGCGTGGATACGAGCATGCAGCCGACACCGGCCCAGCCGAGCGCGCCTGAGATGGGGCCCGTGCCCAGTAACGCGGCGACGCCGACAAAGCCTATTACCAGACCCGCGATGCGCCACCGACCCAACGCTTCACGAATGCCGAAGAAGCGCTGAATCAACGCGATGGAGAGCGGCACCATGGCAATCAATATGCCGGTGACCGAGGAACTGATCCAACGCTCGCCGAGTGAGATCAGGGAAAACGGAATCGCAAACTCGATCAAGCCAAAGGCCACGACGGCCGCTTTGTGTTGTGCCAAAGAGCGCAGCGCGCCGCGGCGCCAGGCAATGGGCATTAGTATCATCGTGGCCAGCAGGATGCGGGCGAACGCCAGCGCGAACGGTGAGACCTCCTGCACCGCCACCTTGATGAAGAAATAGGGCAGCCCCCAAATGATCCCGAGCGCTACAAAAGCGGCCCATCCTCGCCAAGTCACGCAATAAACTCCTCGAAAGCGCGCCAGCCGATCATGCTAGCAGGGATCGCGGTAGGGGTTGCATGCCGCGTAGGGGTCCCTGTCGGTGATTGGCCTACACGAAGATCGGCAAAAGAAACGCGGATTTCCGGCGAGTTCCGCGCAGATTTACCCATTGAGAGGAACGAAAATGGCCCCATAGGATTGATATCCGGCCGAGATGAAGCGGCCGAGGAGCAAAGGTCGATGCCTTTTTTTCGCGATGCCGAGTCTTCCATCCACTATCTTGAGCGGGGGCGCGGAGAGCCTTTACTACTGATACATGGCTTAGGGTCCAGCGGCGCTGACTGGGCCTTTCAAGTGGCGGTACTCGAAAATCGCTTTCGGCTCATCATTCCCGATCTGCCCGGCAGCGGCCACAGTTCGCCGCCGCGTACCGAATACAATATCGCCGGATTCGCAAACACCATGTGGCGGCTGATGGATCATCTCAAGATCCATCAAACCAATATCATTGGCTTCTCATTGGGCGGCGCGGTCGCGCTCGAGATGGCCACGCTGCGGCCGACGTGCGTGCCCAAGCTCGGCCTCATCAATAGCCTGGCGACGTATCGGCCGCGCGATGTGCGCAAATGGCTCGAAACATATCTGTCGGCAACGCTGGTGCGCATGCTGGGCATGCCGCGCGCGGCCGTGTTGATGGCGGCGCGGCTATTTCCGGAGCCGTGGCAACGCGCCATGCGGGAGCATACCGCTCGCGCGATGGGCTCGGTTCCCGCAAATTCCTATTTGGGGACCGGATTGGCGCTGGCGCGCTGGGCGGTCTTGGATCGCTTGGACCGCCTAACCAGCCGCGTTTTGCTGATCGCCGCGGAAAACGACTTCACGCCGTTGGCGGAAAAGCGCGAATTGGCCAAAAAACTCCGGGCGGAATTAGTGGTGGTACGCGGTTCGCGTCATGGAACGCCCTTCGACTCGGTCGAAGTCACCAATGCCAGCCTGCTTGCGCTGCTGACCGACCAACCGCTGCCGCCGCCGACCAGGTGGGTGCGCGATACGCCGACCCGCACGCAGGCGCTATCGCTGGCCGGCAGCATCGCCGAAGAACACGCCTTAAGTCCCCTGCTGCTCGACTAGCAGCATTGCCACGGCAAACCCCATTGCCACGGCCAGCGTCATTGCCACGGTAGGCGATTCAGATCGAGGTTGCCGCCGCTCAAGATAATCCCGATGTTCGCTCCCGACGCCGCGATACGGCCCTCCACGATGGCCGCATAGCTGACCGCGCCGGAAGGCTCGACCAGCAGCTTCATCACTTCCCAAATCTGGCGCATCGCCTGCACGATCGACTCTTCACGCACGGTCACGATGTCATCGACCAGGCGCATGATCTCCGCGAACGGCCTCTGCCCCAATGAAGTTTTGAGTCCGTCCGCGATGGTGCGCGGCTCGAGCATGGGAATGATATGGCCCGCCTTCAGGGAGCGCGCGGCATCATCGGCGCCGGCGGGCTCTACACCGATCACGCGCACCGCCGGCTTGATGTCTTTGGCCGCCACGGCGATGCCACTGAGCTGCCCTCCGCCCCCCACGGGGCAGAGAATCACGTCCAGGCCGGGCACATCCTCGAGCAGCTCTATCGCTGTGGTTCCCTGCCCTGCCATGACGCGCAAATCATCGTAGGGATGGATGAATACCGCCCCGGTGCGCTCCATCACTTCCCGTGCGGTCGACTCGCGGGCCGCCAGCGTCGGCTCGCACAAGACCACGTCGCCACCATAGCGGCGCACGGCAGCTTGCTTGGCCTGCGGCGAATTGCTCGGCATGACGATGTAGGCCGGAATGCCGCGCAGTCGCGCGGCCCGCGCCAGCGCCGCTGCGTGATTGCCCGAGGAATGTGTCACCACCCCTTTGGCCGCCTCCGCGTCGGTCAGCAAAAACACCGCATTGGTGGCCCCGCGCGCCTTGAACGCGCCGACTTTCTGCAGATTCTCGCACTTGAAGTACAGTCGATTTCCCGCCAGCCCGTCCAGCACTTCGCTGGTCATGACTGGGGTGCGATGAATCTTGTCGCGGATGCGCGCGTGGGCTTCGCGAATCAGCTGCATGGTCAGGGCGGGCTTGAGTTCCGGGCTACGTGTGTTCATAAACTCTGTGCTAAAAGTAAAACATGAAATCGCGCCTGACCTGGTTTGTCATTATCGCCATGATTACCGGGCCGCTGTTCGGATTGCTGTTGCATGAAATCCTGGGTAGCGGTCCCGCGGCCGAAAGTGCCGCGGGCGTGTTTTCCCTGATTACGACCAGCTTCTTGCGCCTCATCAAGATGATCATAGCGCCATTGGTGTTCTCCACGCTCGTCGTCGGGGTCGCCCGCATGGAAGGCGCCGCGGCAATCGCCAGAATCGGCGCGAAGGCCCTCGGATGGTTCGTGATTGCGACCCTGATCTCGATGACAATCGGTCTGGCAGCGGTACAGCTGTTCAAGCCGGGTCTTGGACTTTCGGCGACCGCGGCAGTGGCCGGCTCGCCTGCGGCCGCGCCGCTGCAGTTCAAGGAGTTTCTCGATCACATCATTCCGAGTTCCGTGGTGCAGGCGATGGCTAATAACGAAATACTGCAAATCGTGGTGTTCTCGCTATTTTTCGGCGCCGCGGCCTCGAGCCTGGGCTCCAAGGTCAAGCAGCTCATTGACATCATCGACGAGATCGCCGCCGTCATCTTGCGAGTGACCCGCTACGTCATGGCGCTCGCGCCCATCGCGATCTTCGCCGCGCTGGCGGCCAGCGTCTTGAGCCAGGGCTTGAATGTCCTGGTGGTATACGCCAAGTACATCGGCAGCTTCTATCTGGCATTGCTCCTGCTATGGATCTTCTTCTGCTGCGTTCTGTATTTCAGTATTGGACGGCGAACGGGGCCCCTCCTGCGCGAGATCCGTTCGCCGCTGCTGCTGGCTTTTTCGACCTCGAGTTCCGAAGCGGCGTATCCGCAAACATTGGAACGCTTGGAAGCCTTCGGCGTCAGCACGCGTATCGCCTCATTTGTCCTGCCTTTGGGATATTCCTTCAACCTGTGCGGTTCCGCGATGTATTGCTCTTTTGGGGTGCTGTTCATCGCGCAAATCTTTCGCATCGACCTGAGCGTGCATCAGCAAATCATGATGCTGCTCATTCTCATGGTGACGAGCAAGGGGATTGCCGGCGTCCCCCGCGCGGGATTGATGGTGATCGCGGCTTCCCTGAGCTATTTCGGCCTGCCGGAACAAGGCTTGGTGTTCGTCATCGCGGTGGATCATGTGCTCGACATGGGACGCACGGCGACCAATGTGCTCGGCAATGCCGTTGCGGCCACGGTCGTGGCGAAATGGGAAGGGGAACTCAACGAAGCTTGGCAGGGAGAGCTCACTGGTAGCGCCGGCGTCGTGATATTGACCGGCTCGAGCAATCGTCAGGAAGGGTAAGAAGACTCAAGGCCCTGTATCCCTCGGGCCTTGAGTCTTCCTACCCTTGCTGGCAAGCGCTACCGGTCAAAATCACTGGGCCGAGCTAGCCCCGCCCGGCGCTGAACAATTCCAGCATGTCCTCTTCTTCTTCCTTCGGCGGTTCGGCGTCATTCCGCAGCAGCTTCAAGATCTCATCTGCCGGCATGGGCCGCGCAAACAGAAACCCTTGTCCGACCGAGCATCCCAGCCTTCTCAAGATCTCGACTTGCTGGTACGCCTCGATGCCTTCGGCAATCACTTCGATGTGCAGATGCCGCGCGATGGCGATGATCGCACTGACAATGGCCAGATCGCTCGAATCAGTCACGAGATCGCGCACGAAGCTGCGGTCAATCTTGAGCGCGTCAACCCGCCAATTTTTCAGATAGCTCAAGCTCGAATAGCCGGTTCCGAAGTCATCGATCGCGATCTTGATGCCCAGATCGCGCAGCCGCGCCATGCTGTCCTGGCGATTTTCGCCGGCGGGCGAATGAGAATCGAACACGGCGCGCTCTGTCATTTCCAGCTGCAGCATCTCCGGACGAAGATTGTGCGACTTCAACAAGGTGGAAATCGTCGATTGCAGCTCGCCGCGCTGCAGCTGCGCCGGGGCAACATTGAGGGATACCGGCACCAAGGGGATGCCGGCCTTGCGCCACGCGCTCATGGTCTGCAGGGTCCGATGTAGAACGAAATTGCCCATCGGCACGATCAACCCGGTCTCCTCTGCGACCGGGATGAATTGATCGGCGGGAATCATGCCGTGCACCGGATGCGACCAGCGCATCAATGCCTCGAGGCCGACTATCTTGCGCGTGATCAGGTTGTAGAAGGGCTGATAATGCACATCAAGCTGCTTCAAGCGCAGCGCCTCGCGCAGCGACGCCTCGACGGCAACGCGATGTTTGAGCTTGCGGTTCATCGCATGACTGAACATTTGCACATTGTTTCGCCCGCGATCCTTCGCTTGGTACATCGCGGTGTCCGAATGCTTGAGCAGCTCGATCATGTTGGCGCCGTCGCGCGGATACAAACTGACGCCGACGCTGCCGGTGGTTTGCAGCGAATGCCGATCGATGATGATG